>Ga0247758_1000212_pt1 | contig 49735 bp, 31 predicted proteins | sample UWRJL156409C4_FD_180950 | JGI IMG/M metagenome (GOLD analysis project Ga0247758, IMG submission 180950) | Plant litter microbial communities from Arlington Agricultural Research Station in Wisconsin, United States - UWRJ-L156-409C-4 | ecosystem: Environmental > Terrestrial > Plant litter >...
GATCACGCCCGCCTTGTGCGCGGTGATCTCGTTCTCCATCTTCATGGCCTCGATGATGCACAGCAGCTGGCCCTCTTCGACCGTGTCGCCGAGCGCCACCTTGACCTTCCACATGTTGCCCTGCATCGGGGAGGGCAGCGCGTCGGCCCCGCCGCCGGCGCTCTTCTTGCGCTCGCTGCGGCCCGGCTTCTTCGCGCCGGAGGCCGGCCCCGCCGCGACGGCCCCGGAGGGCGCGAACGCCTCGCCGATGACCTTGACGTCGAAGCGCTTGCCGGAGACCTCGACGGTGTACTCCCGCTCGGCCTTCTCCTCGCCGTCCGTGTCGACGATCGGCACGTCGACCGCGAGGGTCTTCAGCCACTTCTTGTCCTCGACCAGGTCGCGGCAGGTCTCCGCGTTGCCCCACTGGTCGGTCTTCATGATCGCGGTGTGGAAGGGGATGAGGGTCTTGAGGCCCTCGATCTCGTACTCGCCCAGCGCGCGGATCATGCGCTTGGTCGCCTGCTCGCGATCGGCGTCCCAGACGATGAGCTTGGCCACCATCGGGTCGTACATCGGGCTGACGATGCCGTTCTGGCCGACGCCGGAGTCGACGCGCACGCCGGGGCCCGTGGGCTCCTTGTAGGCGCCGATGGCGCCCGGGGCCGGCGCGAAGTTGCGCGAGGCGTCCTCGGCGTTGATGCGGCACTCGATCGCGTGCCCGCGCAGGACGACGTCCTCCTGCTTGTAGGAGAGCGGCAGGCCGGCGGCCGCGCGGATGCCCTCCTTGACGATGTCGATGCCGGTGACCATCTCGGTCACGCAGTGCTCGACCTGCACGCGGGTGTTCATCTCCAGGAAGAAGTACTCGCCGTCCTGGAAGAGTCCCTCGATCGTGCCGGCGCCGACGTAGTCGACCGCCTTGGCCGCGTTGATGCCGATCTCGCCGATGCGGGCGCGCAGCTCGGCGTCCACGACGGGGGCCGGGGCCTCCTCGATCAGCTTCTGGTGGCGGCGCTGGATGGAGCAGTCGCGCTCGCCCAGGTGGATCACGTTGCCGTGCTTGTCGGCGATGATCTGGACCTCGACGTGACGCGGATCCGGGAGGTAACGCTCCAGGTAGACGCGGCCGTCGGAGAAGAACTTCTCGCCCTCGCGGGAGGCGCCCTCGAAGGCCTCCTCCAGCTTGTCCTCGGTCAGCGCGACGCGGAAACCCTTGCCGCCCCCGCCGCCCGCCGCCTTGACCGCGACCGGGTAGCCGATCTGCTCCTTGGCGATGACGCGCGCCTCTTCGACGGTGTCGATCGTCTCGGTGGTCCCGGGGACGATCGGCACGCCGGCGGCCTGCATCAGCTCGCGGGCCTTGGTCTTGGAGCCCATGTTGTCGATCGCGCTGGCCGGCGGGCCGATGAACACGATGCCCGCGTCCTCGCAGGCCTGGGCGAACGGGGCGTTCTCGGCGAGGAAGCCGTAGCCGGGGTGGACGGCCTCGGCGCCCGACTCGCGGGCGACGTCGAGGATCTTCTCCACCACGAGGTAGCTCTCGGCCGCCGGGCCGGGGCCGATCAGGAAAGCCTCGTCCGCGGCCTGCACGTGCAGGGCGTCGCGGTCGATCTCGGAGTACACCGCCACGGAGGCGATGTCGAGCTCCTTGAGCGCACGAATGATCCGGACGGCGATTTCGCCGCGGTTGGCAACCAGAACCTTGGAGAACATGAGGCGCGGAAGATTATTGTCCGCGGCGTCAGGAGGTCGTGACGGGTCGTTGGCCATGCGGGCCCCGCCGCGGTTGGGTGGCCACGAGTGCCCCGACCGCGGCGACGAGTGTCAGCTGATGTACCGACTCGGTACATCAGCTGACACTCGCGGCATCTGCGTTGAGTGCGGCACGCACCCGGGCGCCGGTGGCGTTCGGCGTCTCGACCACCTCCGTCCAGGTCAGCCTGATGACGGTGAAGCCCTGCGCCCGCAGGTACGCGTCCTTCTCCCGATCCTTGCGACGCTGTGCCGCGGTCTGGTGGAACCGCTTGCCGTCGGTCTCCACGACGACGTGCTCCGCCGTCCACAGGAAGTCCGGCATCCACGGGCCGATCCGTGCGTTCACGAGCGGCCGCCGGATGCCCTGCGCCTGGCACATCTCGAGGAACCGCAACTCCAGGACCGAGCGGACCTTGGCGGGGTCGACGGCATCGACGAGCAGGAGCCGCAGCCGGCGGCTGCCGCGATACCGGCGGCGACACAGCACCTCGACGGCGAGCAGCTCCGGCGCCAGATGGTGGCGGACTTGGGCTTGCTCGAACGATCGCGCCAGCAGGTGGGGAGCCTGCACGGCCGCGAGGTCGAGCAGTGTCCGCAGCAGGGACGTCACCGGGATGCCGTGCAGCCAGACGACGTCCCGGGGGGACAGCGGGGCGCGGTGGACGACGATCCCGTCCCGCTTCGCCCGTCCCGTGCCGCTGGACACCAGCACGTCGGTCTCGACCCAGCCGTCCACGATGCCCCACAACGCGCCGGCGGCCCGGTGGCTCAACACCGCGCCGGGCCCGAGGGCCAACACCCCGGCCATCCACCGCGACTCACGCGTCTTCGGGACGTGTCCGATCGCGTACACGCCGGTGTGCCGGCGCTTCAGGGTGCCCTTCTCCACCCGGCGTCGCACTTCGCGGTCGGACAGGCCTGCGGAGCGGAGTTGGGCGATCGTCACGTTGCCGTGCTGGCGTTCGGCGGTGCGCCTGATCGCGTGGGACGGGGCCGCGGGAGCGCTCATGCCTCTCATAGGGCACGCGCGCGAAAACTCTCCCCCATGACGCGACGAGTGTCAGCTGATGTACCGACTCGGTACATGAGCTGACACTCGTGGGGAATGCCCGGGGGGGGGGGGGGGGGGGGGGGGGGGGGGGGGGGCTAGACGACCATGCCCGCGGCCACCGTGTCGTTCGTCGCCTCGTCGATGAGGATGAACGAGCCGGTGGTGCGGTTGGAGCGGTACGGATCGACGAGGACCGGGGCGCTGGTGCGCAGCCGGACCGTGCCGATGTCGTTGAGGGCCAGCTCCGCGGAGCCGGGGATGTGCTGCAGCGTGGCGACGTCGATGCGGTCGTCCACGGCGTCGACGATCGCCCGCACCGAGTTCGTCGTGTGCTTGAGGACGAGCCGGGCGCCGGGGCGCAGCGGTGCGTCGGCCATCCAGCAGATCGTCGCGGTGACCTCGCGGCTCACCGCGGGCTCCTCGCCCGGGCGGACGATGAGGTCCCCGCGCGAGACGTCGATGTGGTCGGCCAGCGTGACCCGCAGCGACAGCGGGCCGTGGGCGTCGGTCAGCGGCCCGTCGAACGTGTCGACGGTCTCGATCGTCGTGCGCCGCCCGGCGGGCAGCACCACGACCTCGTCGCCGGCGGCCACCGACCCGCCGGCCAGCCGGCCGGCGTAGTGGCGCACGTCGCCGTCGCGGATCACGTACTGCACGGGCAGGCGCAGGCCGACCGCGTCCGGCTCGTCGTCGACCTCGATGCCCTCGAGCAGCTCGAGCAGCGGCGGCCCGTCGTACCACGGGATCTGGTCCGAGGACTCCACGACGTTGTCGCCGCGCAGCGCGCTCAGCGGGATGATCGTGTCGACCGCGGTCAGCGCGCGGACCTCGGCGGAGATGCGGTCGAACGTCTCCTGGCTCCAGGCCACGAGGTCCATCTTGTTGATGCAGACGACCGTGTGGGGGACGCCGAGCAGCTTGGCCACGAACAGGTGGCGACGCGTCTGCTCCACCACGCCGTGGCGGGCGTCGATGAGGACCAGGGCGACGTGCGCGGTCGACGCGCCCGTGACCATGTTGCGCGTGTACTGCACGTGGCCGGGGGTGTCGGCCAGGATGAAGCTGCGCTTCTCGGTCGCGAAGTAGCGGTAGGCCACGTCGATCGTGATGCCCTGCTCGCGCTCGGCCCGCAGGCCGTCGGTGAGGAGCGCCAGGTCGATGCCCTCGCCGCCGAGCAGCTCGTTGGCGGCGAGCATGCCCTCGAGCTGGTCCTCGTGGATCGCCTTGCTGTCGAACAGCAGACGCCCGAGCAGCGTGGACTTGCCGTCGTCGACCGAGCCGCAGGTGGCCAGGCGCAGGAGCGCGTGCGTCTGCGTGCCGGCCGAGGCCGGCGTGGAGGCGGGGGTGGGGGTGCTCACTAGAAGTACCCGACCCGCTTGCGGTCTTCCATGGCCGCCTCGCTCGTGCGGTCGTCCGCCCGGGTCTGCCCGCGCTCGGTGACGCGGGTGGCCGCGATCTCGTCGATGACCGCCTCCAGCGTGGCCGCCTTGGAGGGCACCGCGCCGGTGCACGTGAGGTCGCCGACGGTGCGGTAGCGCACCGACTCGACGAACAGGTCCTCGCTGGGGAAACGCTCCAGGAACGGCGCGTCGGCGTAGAGCATGCCGTCCCGGGCGAACACCTCGCGCTCGTGGGCGAAGTAGATCGAGGGGATCTCCAGCTCCTCGCGCTGGATGTAGCGCCACACGTCGAGCTCGGTCCAGTTGGAGAGCGGGAACGTGCGGACGTGCTCACCCTGGCGGATGCGCCCGTTGTAGAGGTCCCAGATCTCCGGGCGCTGGGCGCGCGGATCCCACTGGCCGAAGTCGTCGCGGAAGCTGAAGATGCGCTCCTTCGCGCGGGCGCGCTCCTCGTCGCGGCGCGCGCCGCCGAAGGCCGCGTCGAACTTGTACTCCTCGATCGCGTCGAGCAGCGTGGTCGTCTGCAGGCGGTTGCGCGAGGCGCGGGGGCCCGTGTCCTCCACGACGCGCCCGGCGTCGATCGAGTCCTGGACCTTGGCCACGATCAGCTTCTCGCCGAGGCGGTCGACCAGGCGGTCGCGGAAGTCGACGACCTCGTCGAAGTTGTGGTCGGTGTCCACGTGCATCAGCGGGAAGGGGAACTTCCCGGGGCGGAACGCCTTCTCGGCCAGGCGCACGAGGACGATCGAGTCCTTGCCGCCGCTGAACAGCAGCACGGGCCGCTCGAACTCCGCGGCGACCTCGCGCATGATGTGGATGGCCTCGGCTTCGAGGAGGTCGAGGTGCGAGAGGGGGGTCATGAGGAGGTCGCTCCGCTCTGGATGACGTGCAGTCCGCATTCGGTCTTCTCGGACGAGGCCCAACGGCCCTCGCGGCCCGAGCCCGGCTGCGTGCACGGCGCGCAACCGATCGAGGAATAGCCCTGGTCGTGCAACGGGTGGTACGGCAGGTCGCGCTCGACGATCCGCGCCCACAGGTCCTTCTCGGTCCAGTCGGCGAGCGGGTTGTACTTCCAGATCCCGCGCTGCTGGTCCCATTCGACCTTCTTGGCGTTCGCCCGCGTGACGGCCTGCTCGCGGCGGATGCCGGTGATCCACGCGTCCGTGTCGGAGAGCGACCGTTCCAGCGCCGCCACCTTCAGGTCGCCGCAGCAGCGGTCGACCGTCCAGGGGATGCCGTCCGGGCTGGTCGCGTCCTCGACGCGCACGTCGATGCCGTACCGCTCCTCGAACGCCCGCCACGTCGACAGGGTCTCGGGGAAGAGCACGCCGGTGTCGATCGTGACGACGTCCAGCGCTCGCGGGTCGCCCACGAGCCGGATCAGCTCGTCGACCAGCACCGACTCCTCCTTCTGGAAGGAGCAGAGCAGCGTCAGCCGCGGATGGTGGTGCTCGACCGCGTGGGCGAGCACCCCGGCGGCGTCCAGCGCCTCCAGGTCGGGAGCGACGGGCGCGGCCGGATCGACGACGCCGGATGGGGCTTGCGCTAGATCGCGCACTCGCCCTCACCGCGCTCGACCACGAACGGCACCTTCTTCGTCCAGTCGATGAACTCGTTCATGGTGTCGAGGCCGAACTCCACGGGGCCGGCGATCTCGCGCGCGACCGCCTCGAACTCCTTGGCGCCGACGCGGTCGGCGAAGTCGTTGAAGACCTCGCCGTCGGTGCGGTCACGCTCGTAGAAGCGGATCCACTGCTCGACGACGTCCGGCACCTTCTTGGCCGGGATGCGCACCTTCAGGCGCGTGCCGTAGCGCACGGTCCCGCCCTCGTAGTTGCCGCCGATGTGGGCGACGTACGCGGGCAGCGTGTGCTCGCCGACCTTGATCGACGCGCCGTAGAAGCCGATGTTGCCGATGTGGTGCTGGCTGCAGCCGTTGGGGCAGCCGCTCATCTTGATGTGGATGCGCTTGGTGAGCTCGTCCTCGAGCTGCATCCCCTCGACCTTCGCCTGGACGGCGCGGTTGAGGCCCATCGAGCTGGTGATGCCCATCTTGCAGCTGTCGGTGCCGGGGCAGCTGACCACGTCGGTGATCTCGCCGACGCCGGCGTCGCTCAGGTCCAGCTCCTTGAGCCGGTTCCACACGTCGTAGGTCGACTCGTCGCGGACCCAGCGCAGCAGCAGGTTCTGCTGCACGGTGGTGCGCGCGTTGCCGCCGCTGAAGTCGCGCATGATCGCGGCCAGGCCGCGCATCTGCTCCGGGGTGAGGTCCCCACGGGTGACCTTGATCTCGACGGTCGAGAAGCCGCCCTGGCGCTGCGGGCGGACGCTGGACGCGGCCCAGCGCTCGTAGGCGGCGCGATCGTCGTCGGTCGGCGTGCCGGAGTCGGCGGGGACGCCCGGCGCGCGGGCCTCCTCGTCGTCCTGGAACAGGCGCGGCTCGACGGAGAAGTCGCGCTCGGCGACCCAGTCGCCCTTGCGCTCCTCGTCGACCAGGCGGCGCATCTCCTCGATGCCGATCTTGTCGACCAGCACCTTGATGCGGGCGCGGGCGCGGTTGACGCGCAGCCAGTCCTGGGCGTCGAAGATGCGGAAGCAGGCCTCGGCCGCCTCCAGGAACTCCCCGTTGTCGGCTTCGACGAAGTCGTAGAGCGTGGGGGCGACGCGGGGCATGATCGACGTGCCGCCGCCGACGCGCATCTCGAAGCCGCGCACGCCGTCCTTGACGCGCGGGATGAACGCGATGTCGTGGATGCCGGTGATGGCCCGGTCCTCGTCGGTCGCGGAGAAGGCCGTCTTGATCTTGCGGGGCATGAGCTGCGTCGTGGGGTGGCGCACGAAGTAGCGCACGTAGGCCCCGACGTAGGCGGTCGGGTCGAACAGCTCGTCCTCGCACACGCCGGCGAACGGGTCGCCCGTGACGTTGCGCACCGTGTTGCCGCAGCCTTCGCGGGAGGAGAGGCCGGACTCGGCCAGGATCCGCATGGCGTCGGCGATGACCGGCAGCGGCATGTGGTGGATCTGGATGTTCTGGCGCGTCGTGATGTGGCCCTTGTTGAGGGGCGCGTACTTCTCGACGACCTCGGCGAAGCCCTCCCAGTGCTCCGGCGTGACGCCGCCCCAGGGCAGCTTCACGCGGATCATCTGGACGTTGGGCTGGCGCTGGCCGTAGCAGCCCTGCTTGAGGCGGAAGCCGATGAAGGTGGGCTCGTCGATCTGCCCGTCGAGGAAGCGAGCGGCCTCGTTGTCGAAGTCCGAGAACTCCTGGGCGATGATCGGAATCACGTGCCCCGGGACGTTCTCGTAGACCTCGGGGTTCTTGAGGGTTCCGATGCGACCGGTGGCGGTGCTGGCTTCCATGACTCCTGCGCTTCCCTTCGTTGGACGTGCCCGAACCTGCGATGTACGGCCACTAAAGGTAGCAATTCGGATGGGGATTGCATCGAATCCGCATGGAACCGGGGAAAATGGGCGTGCCCGACCGCTCACGGCGGTACGCTCGGCCGACCATGCGCCTCCGCACGTTCGCCCCGCTCACCGCGCTGATCGCCCTGGTTGCGCCGGCCGTCGCGGCCGCCGTTCCCCCGCCGGTGACCACGGTGGCCTACGTCAAGTACACGAGCGGCGCGCAGCCGCCCCAGGTGTGGGCCACCACCGACGGGCACGCCCCCGTGAAGCTGGCGGCGAACGGCTACCAGCCGATCGTCTCGCCGAGCGGGAGCCTCGTGGCGTACTCCGTGCCCACGAAGACCGCGACGAAGCTGGTGGTCGCCACCGCGGCCGGCACCGGCAAGCGCACGTTGACCACGGCCGCGTCCGTCGGGACGCCGGTGTGGTCGCCGGACGCGTCGAAGCTCACGGCCGTCATCGGCTCGGAGCTCGGCCGGGAGTCCCTCGTCGTCCTCGACGTCGCGACCGGGGCCAAGCGCACGATCGCCACCGGCTTCTTCAACGGGGCGAGCTTCTCGCCGGACGGGAGCCGGCTGGCCTACGGCCGGGCCAGTCGGGCCGACGACCAGGGCTTCGCCGGGGACGTCTACGTCGTCCCGCTCACGGGCATCGTCCCGGGCACGCCGGCGAACGTCACGGCGGACGGCGCGAGCGTCGCTCCGCTGTGGGGACCGGAGTCCATCGTCTTCTCCCACCTGCGCACGACGAAGGGGCGGCGGGCGGACTACCCCAAGGCCAACCTCCGGTCGATCCGGCCCGACGGCACCGGCCTCCGGATCCTGACGAAGCTGAAGATCCCCTACCTGCTCTCCGGCCTGTACGCGACCGCGTTCTCGCTCGACGGCAAGCATCTGCTGGCCGAGTACGGCGGGCAGGACCACAGCGAGGCGTGGACCTACGACTTCACCACCGGCAAGGCCCGGGACCTGACCGGCAAGACGGACGAGGTGACCGGGTTCGGCATCTCGCGTGACGGCGCCACGGTGCTCGCGGGTACGGGCGGCTACGACCCGCAGGCCAAGGCCGACGTGGTCACGTACTCCTTCGCGGGCAAGCACCGCAAGACGCTGATCAAGAACGCCGCCTGGGCGTCCTGGTCCCCCGGGATCTAGGTCTCGCCCGGCCCCGGCTGCCCGGCCCGCGAATGGGCTACGGCGCCGGGTCGCCCCAGGCGTAGGCGATCCCGCCGATGCCGTCGGGCTCGCGGCCGGTCTGCTCGCGCAGGGCGGCGCGCAGCCACGGGCTCTCGCGCGGGGCCTCGGCGGCCAGCGGCGGCGTGGTGTCGCGCAGGAACTGCTCGAGCGCGGCGGCCAGCGCGACGGCCTCCTCGGGCGTCGCCGACGGGGCGACGATGTGCAGCTGCGGGCGGCGATTCGGCATCGGGCGGAAGGGTATCGTGGCGGCCACATGCCCGAGCTCCCCGTCCTTGGCCACGACGCCGTCCTGGCGGCGATCGACCCGGCGCAGGCCATCGCCGCGACCCGCGAGGCGTTCCTGCGCCACCGGCGCGGCGAATGGACGATGCCGTCGAAGATCTACCTCGACGTGCCCGGCGCCGGTGACTTCCGGGCGATGCCCGCCCTCGGCGGCGACCTGGCGATGCTCAAGTGGATCTCCTCGTTCCCGGGCAATCCCGCGCGGCCCGAGCCGCTGCCCACGGTGATGGGCGTGATCTGCCTGTCCGACGCCGCCACGTCGGAGCCGCTGGCCCTGATCGACGCCCGCTCGGTGACCGCGCTGCGGACCGGCGCGGTGGCGGCGGTGGCCTCCCGGGCCCTGGCGCCGCCGAGTGCCCGCACCGTGGGGATCCTCGGCTGCGGCCTGCACGGCGCGTGGGCGGCCCGGTGCCTGGCGGCCGACGGCTACGGCCCCGGCGTCTGCTTCGACCCACGTCCCGAGGCGGCGCAGGCGCTGGCCGGCGAGCTGGGCTGGACGGTGGGTACGCGCGAGCAGGCCCTGGAGCAGGAGATCGTCTGCTGCGTGACCCCCGGCCACGAGCGGGTGGTGGGCCGGAGCGAGCTGCGCCCCGGCCAGCACCTCAACATGCTCGGCGCCGACGGACCCGGCAAGGCCGAGGCCACGGTCGACGCCGTCATCGCCTGCACGCTGTTCTGCGACGAGTGGGCCCAGGCCAGCCACGGCGGCGAGCTGACCGGCGCGGTCGAGCAGGGACGCATCCAGCAGGACGACGTCACCGACCTCGGCGCCGTGCTCACGGGTGAGGCGCCGGGCCGGCCCGACGACGTCGTCACGACGTTGTTCGACTCCACCGGCCTGGCCATCCAGGACCTGGCCGTGGCCGCCGCCGCGCTGGCGGCGTGGCGCGACGGGCGCCTGGAGGCGCCCGTCGTCACCCTCTGATCGCTAGCGCTTCGGGGCCTTCTGGCCCAGCGCCTTGCGCGCCATGTACGGGTCGTCGGTGATCAGCGCTTCGACCGTCAGCGTCTTGGCCCGCTTGACCTGGGCCTTGGCGTCGAGCGTGTACGGCGCGACCTTCAGCCCGGCGGCGTGCGCCTTGCTCACGTAGGAGGCGTCGATCGCGTCGACGAACTGCGGGGAGACCCACGTCGCCTTGCCGTCGATGGCGATCGGCAGGGCCGAGAACGGCTCGGTGATCGTCAGCTGCGAGGTCGGCACGCCTGGCAGGTCGCCCTTGATGTTGGCGATCATCGGGGGCAGGAAGCTCTGCACCACGACGTTCTTGGTGCCGATCTTGGAGGCCTTGATGCCCTTGGCCAGCACGCGGGCGCTCTCGCCCGTCGTGTCGAACTCCTTCAGCTCCGGCGCGGCGAGCACCTCGTGCTGCTTGGCGACCTTCAGCACCTCGGCCAGCGTGGGCAGCGAGACCGACGGTTTGGTCTTCTTGGACGCCTTGTCGAGCGGGCCCTCGGGGCTGCCGAGCACGTCGGTCTTGCACTTCGCCTTGATCTCGGCGTACGTCTTGTCCCGGACCTTGCCCGTGCACGGCGTGGTGCGGTCGAGCTCCTCGTCGTGGATGACGAGCGGGACGAGGTCCTTGGTGAGGACGACGTCGAACTCGAGCGCGAAGCCGGCCTTGGCCGCGGCCTCGAACGCCGGCAGCGTGTTCTCCGGGTACTTGGCCTTGCCGTTCACGTACGAGCCGCCGCGGTGGGCCCAGACGGCGGGGCCCTTCCCGGCGGCGCTGGCGACGACCGGGGTCGCCAGGGCGATGAGGACGGCGCCGGCGAGCCCGAGGCCCGCGCGACGCCCGAAGGAGGATCGGATCATGCCCCGATCCTCCCACGGCGGGCGGCTGCCCGCGCCGGCTGGGCTCCCAGCCGATGAACTGGGCGCCTAGGCCTCGTGGCCCTTCGTGCCGACCTGGCCGCGCGGCAGCTTCCAGTGCCAGCCCTTGGAGTCCAGCGTCTTGGTCGTCTTCTGCTTGACCGTCTGCATGCGGACGAGCTCGCAGTCGAACGTCGTGCTGCTCGCCTCGACCAGGCCGTAGCCGTGGTGGTCGAAGTCGGCGACGTCGACCCACGGGTTGAGGCCGCGGAGGGAGTCGATCAGGGCCGGGGACGTGCTGGGGTTCTGGTCGTTGCCCTTGATGACCACGCCGCCGCCGGCGTCCAGGTCCGACTCGCCGAGCCCGGCCGAGGTGATCGAGCCGCCGACGAACTCGGTCGAGAGCGTGGTTCCCGTCCCGTCGTAGCCCTCCTGCACGGCGCCGGCGATGAACGTGTGGATGTCGCCCGTGACGAACACCGTGTCCTTGATGCCCTTGTCCTTGATGAAGGAGAGGAGCTCGGCACGTTCGCCGGGGTAGCCCTGCCAGCTGTCGAACGAGAAGAACGAGCCGCCGAGCACCTTGGTCGGCATGATCATCAGCTCGTTGGCCATGACCTTCCAGCTCGCGGTGGACGCGGCCAGCTCCTTCTTCAGCCACTCCATCTGCGGGCGGCCGAGGAAGTCGCGACTCTGCGTCCACTCCGCGCACGGTGCCTCGACGCCGTCCTCGCACGGCTGGTTGTCGCGGTACTGGCGCTGGTCCATCACGAACAGGTCGACGTTCTTGCCGTACGACAGCTTGCGGTAGATCTTGTTGCCCTTGATCGCCACGCCGGTGCCGCCGAGCTTGGCGCCGTAGGTCGGCATTGACTCGGCGAACGCCTTGTAGCCGGCCAGCTTGCGCGCGGTGGTGTACCCGTACCCGGGCGGCAGGCCGCCGTCGGCCTCGGCGCCCGCGTAGTTGTCCATCACCTCGTGGTCGTCCCACAGGGTGACCATCGGGAAGTTCTGGTGGATCTTGCGCAGGCTCTTGTCCGTGCGGTAGAGCGAGTACTTCTTGCGGTAGTCCGACAGCGAGATCGCGGCGCGGATGGCCTGCGGGTAGCCGGGGAGCGTCTTGCCGATCGTGTCGTCGCGCACGCCGGTGCCGTCGGCCTTGGAGTGGTAGCTCTCGTCGTAGATGTAGTCGCCGAGGCAGACGATGAAGTCGAGGTCCTGCCCGGCCATGTGCTCGTAGGCGTTGTAGTAGCCGTGCGTGTAGTCGGCACAGGAGAAGAACGCGAACTTCACGGGCGCCTTGGAGTCGGCGGGCAGCGAGGTGCGGAAGCGGCCGACGGGTGAGTCGTGCTTGCTCGTGGCGAAGCGGTAGTAGTACTGCTCGTGCGGCTTGAGCTTGGTCACCTGCGCCTTGACGGCGTGGTTGACGCTGGCGTTCGTGGTGATCTTGGACCGCGCGACGACCTTGCGGAAGGCCTTGTCGGTCGCGACCTCGAGCTCGACCAGCCCGCTGCCGCCGGCCCCGTCCAGCCGGGTCCAGAGGACCACCGACCGCGTGGTGGGATCGCCGGAGGCGATGCCGTCCTCGAACGTGCCGCTGGTGAGCAGTTTGGCGCGCGGCGCGGCGAGCGCGACGGCCTGCGGCGAGAGGATCGCGGCCGCGGTGAGGCCGCCGGCGGCGGTGACGAACTGACGGCGAGAGGTGGACACGGCGGAGGCTCCCCTGGGACGGACGGTGCGGTGCGCAGGGCGCGCACCGCATCCGACCGTACCGGGATCCGTGAAGTCCGTGTGGCGGTTCGGTGAACTACAGCGGGATGTTGCCGTGCTTGCGCTTGGGGCCCGGCTCCCGCTTGGTGAGCAGGGTCTCCAGCGCGGAGATGATCTTCGGCCGCGTCTCGTGCGGGATGATCACGTCGTCGATGTAGCCGCGCTCGGCCGCCGAGTACGGGTTGGCGAAGCGCGCCTTGTAGTCGTCCATCAGCGTCTGGCGCCGCTCGTCGGGCGTCGGGCTGCCGGCGATGTCGCGCCGGTAGATGATGTTGACCGCGCCCTCGGGCCCCATGACCGCGACCTCGGCGGTCGGCCACGCGAAGTTGAAGTCCGCGAGGAGGTGCTTGGAGGCCATGACGTCGTAGGCGCCGCCGTAGGCCTTGCGGGTGACGATCGTGATCTTCGGGACGGTCGCCTCGGTGTAGGCGTAGAGCAGCTTGGCGCCGTGGCGGATGATGCCGTTCCACTCCTGGGCCGTGCCCGGGAGGAAGCCCGGGACGTCGGTCATGGTGAGGATCGGGATGTTGAACGCGTCGCAGGTGCGCACGAAGCGCGCGCCCTTGGCCGAGGCGTCGATGTCGAGCACGCCGGCCATCGACTTCGGCTGGTTGCCGACGACGCCGACCGCGTAGCCGTTGAGCCGGCTGAAGCCGCAGATGATGTTGGTGGCGTGGTGCTCGTGCACCTCGAAGAACTCGCCGTCGTCGACGATCAGGCGGATCACGTCACGCATGTCGTACGGCTTGGTCGGGTTGTCCGGGACGACCGAGTCCAGCTCCGGGTCCATCCGGTTCGGGTCGTCGCTCGGCATGACCCGGGGCGGCATCTCGAGGTTGTTGGAGGGCAGGAAGGAGAACAGGTAGCGCGTGTCCTCGATGCACTGGTCCTCGTCGTCGGAGGCGAAGTGCGCCACGCCCGACTTGGTGTTGTGCGTCATCGCGCCGCCGAGCTCCTCGAACCCGACCTCCTCGCCCGTGACCGTCTTGATCACGTCGGGGCCCGTGATGAACATGTGCGACGTCTCCTTCACCATGAAGATGAAGTCGGTGATCGCGGGGGAGTACACGGCGCCGCCGGCGCACGGTCCCATGATGAGGCTGATCTGCGGGATGACGCCCGAGCACTTCACGTTGCGCACGAAGACGTCGCCGTAGGCGCCGAGGGAGACGACCCCCTCCTGGATGCGGGCGCCGCCCGAGTCGTTGATGCCGATGACCGGGCAGCCGATCTTGGCGGCCAGGTCCATGATCTTGCACATCTTCTCGGCCATGACCTCGCCGAGCGAGCCGCCGAAGACGGTGAAGTCCTGGCTGAAGACGCAGACCTTGCGGCCCTCGATCGTCCCGTAGCCGGTGACGACGGCGTCGCCCCACGGCCGCTGCTTCTGCATGTCGAAGTCGTGCGTGCGGTGGCGGACGAAGGTGTCCAGCTCCTGGAACGAGCCCGGGTCGAGCAGCTTCTCGATCCGCTCGCGGGCGGTGTACTTGCCCTTGGCGTGCTGCTTCTCCTCCGCCTCGGGCGAGGAGTGGGCCGCCTGCACGCGCAGCTCTTCCAGCTGGGCGAGCTTCTCTTCGTACGTTTCGGGTGACTTCTCACGCTGGGTCATGGGGCGCGGAAGTCTATGGCGGTCGGGCGAGAAAGGGCGGCCCGGTCCGCGCGGGGCGGGGTGTCCTTTTCGGCCCCGCTAGCCCCTGCTAGCGAATTGCTAGCACCGGCTAGCACGTGGGAAAGGGGGGTGTCCCCGGGCGGCCGGCCCGGGGATGAACCGCGGTGGGACGGGGCTAGCCGCGAGAGAACGGGCGGTGGTGCGCGGCGCCGAGGTCGTCCAGGACGCCGACGAGGACGGCCTGGGCGCTCTCGCTCGTGAGGGCGGGCTCGGGCTCCGGCTCCACGGTCTCGGCCTCCGGCTCCGGCTCCACGACGACGGGCTCCGGGTCGGGCACGATCTCCGCGACCGGTTCCGGCTGCGGCTCGGGCTCCGCGACGGCGACGGGCTCGGGCTCGACGACCGGCTCATGCTCCGGCTCCACGACGGGCGCGGCCGCCTTCCGCCCGAAGAGGCGCGCGAAGAAGCCGGGCTTCTTGACGGGGGCGGGCTCCGGCTCGACGGCGACCGGCTCCGGTTCCGGTTCCGGTTCCGCGACGGGCTCCGGCTCCGGCTCGACCTCCACGACCTCCTCGATGACGACCGTGGCTGCCGGCTCAGCCTCGGGCTCCTGAGCCTGTGTCGCGTCGACGTCCGTGTCGACCGCCACCAGTTCGGCGGCGAGGGTCACCTTCGTCCCCCAGCCCGACGGTTCGAGGTGCACCGTTCCGCGGATGCGATCGCCCTCCCAGGCGACGGTGCTCTCGGGGTCGATCTGGGTGATGCGGATCTCGCCGAATTGATCCAGGTGTCTGGTCAACGCGTCGAGATCGCTGATCTCCGCCCACAGCTCGGGGGGCGACTTCACGAGGGTGCGCTGCGCGCTCAGGTCATCCATCGGCCTGCGCTTTCGACGTCCCGCGCACCCGTTCCTGCTCCGATCGCCGGGTTATGGCGTCTGCACGGACCCTGGCACGGGGGTGGGTGATCCGGCGGTCCGGAGGGTGATTTCCGGCTCGGGAGGGGAAACGACCCGCTACTGTCATCACCTGATGAAGATCGCGATGTTGCTGCACAAGACGGTCGTGCACGACTCGCGCGTGCGCCGCGAGGCGTCCGCTCTGGTCGGGGCCGGCTACGAGGTCCTCGTGCTGGAGCTGGGCGCGGTCGATACGCCGTCGCTCGACGGGTTCCGCCGCCGCTCGGTGCTTCCCGCGGCGTGGGTGCGCCGCCTCCTGCCGTCGTTCGTCTACCGGCTCGCGTTCTTCGCCTCGTTCGTGCGGGCGATCGTCGCCGAGCGCCCCGACGTCATCCACGCCCACGACGCGGCGATGCTCCTCCCCGGGCTGATCGGGCGGCGCCTCACGGGCGCGCGCCTGATCTACGACTCGCACGAGCTGGCGACCAGCGTCCCCTACCGCGAGCGGGCATGGGCGTCGTTCGTCGCGGCCATCGAGCGCCTGGCGATCCCCCGCACGGTGGCCATCGTCACCGTCTCGGACGGCATCGCCCTGCGCCTGCGCCAGCGCTACGCCCTGCGCCGCACCCCGGTGGTGGTGCGCAACGTCAGCGACCTCGACCTGACCGGCGTGGACGGCGGCCTGCGCGAGCGAGCCGGCATCGGCCGGGAGATCCCGCTCGTCCTGCACCAGGGCGCGGCCGCCCCTGCGCGCGGGTGCGACATGCTCGTGCGGGCGCTGGTCGACCTCCCGGACGCCCACCTCGTGTTCCTCGGCGACGCCGACGTCGCCTACGAAGGATGGCTGCGGGCGCTCGTGGTGCGGCTCGGCCTGCAGGAGCGGGTCACGCTCCTGCCGAGCGTGCCCCTGGAACGCCTGCTGGACCACACGGTCGAGGCGGACGTCGGCGTCACGCTGCTGCAGGACACGTGTGAGAACCACCGGCTGGCGCTGCCCAACAAGCTCTTCGAGTACGTCGCGGCGGGCATCCCCGTCGTCGTCGCCGACCTGCCGGAGGCCCGGCGCGTGGTCGACGAGTACGGCATCGGCTGGACGGCCGACCCCGCCGATCCGCTGGCGCTCGCCGCGGCGCTGCGCTCGGCGCTGGCCGCCCGCAGCGACGAGGCGCGCCGGGAGCGGATGGAGGTCGCTCGGGAGCGGCTGCGGTGGAGCGTCGAGCGGGAGCGGCTGATCGCCCTCTACGACGCGGTGCGCGACTCGCTCTAGAGCAGCGTGCGGTTCGGCGCGTCGACCGTGCGGGTGACGCCGCGCAGGTCCAGCACCGGGACCGGGCCGGCCGCGATCGCCGCGTGGTCGACGTCCGGGTGGGCGGTGACGATGACCACGAGGTCGGCGGCGGCCACGCCCTCCTCGGCGGGGACCGAGGTCAGGTCGAAGTCGGGGAGCGTCGGCACGAAGGAGTCCGAGTAGGAGACCTCGGCGCCGAGCACCTGCAGCAGGGCGATGATCTTCAGCGACGGCGACTCGCGCATGTCGCCCACCCCGGCCTTGTAGCTGGCCCCGAGCACGAGGACCCGGGAGCCGCGCGTCGGCTTGCCCGCGTCGTTGAGCGCCCGCTCGATGCGCTGCACGCAGTAGTAGGGCATCTGCTGGTTGACCTTGCCGGCCAGCTCGATGAACTCGGTCGACATGTCGAACTGGCGGGCGCGCCACGCGAGGTAGAACGGGTCGACGGGCAGGCAGTGGCCACCCATGCCGGGCCCGGGCTCGAAGCGCATGAAGCCGTAGGGCTTGGTCGCGGCGGCGTCCACGACCTCCCAGATGTCGATGTGCATCCGCTCGCAGAGCATCGCCATCTCGTTGACCAAAGCGATGTTGACCGACCGGAAGATGTTCTCCAGCAGCTTGGCCAGCTCGGCCGCCTCCGGGGTGGAGACCGGGACGAGGTGGTCGCAGACCAGCCCGTAGACCTCCTCGGCGCGGGCCAGGCAGGCGGGCGTGAGGCCGCCGACGACCTTCGGCGTGTTGCGGATCGTGTAGTCGGTGCGGCCCGGGTCGACGCGCTCGGGGGAGAAGGCGAGACCGAAGTCCGTGCCGGCGCGCAGCCCGGAGCGCTCGAGGATCGGCTTGAGCAGCTCCCGCGTGGTGCCCGGGTACGTCGTGGACTCCAGCACCACGAGCTGGTCGGCGCGCAGGATCCGCTCGACCGACGCGGCCGAGGCGCGCAGCGGCTCCAGCTCCGGCTCGCGGTTGGAGTTCAGCGGCGTGGGCACGCACAGGACGATCACGTCCGCGTGGTGCAGGGGCCCGAACTCGGTGGTCGCGGTGATCCGGTCGCCCAGCTCTTCCAGGATCGCGCTGGGCACGTCCTCGATGTAGGAGGTGCGGGCCTGGAGGGCCGCGACCTTCTTCGCGTCCAGGTCGACGGCGCTGACGTGGCACCCGGCCTGCGCGAACGCCACGGCGAGGGGCAGCCCCACGTAGCCGAGGCCGACGATGCCGACGTGCGGAGGGGAGGAGGTCATCGGCGGCGAACGCTACCGGCTCGTCAGGTCGACGCTCTGCTGCGGGCCCACGGAGACCGCCCGTTCTCGAAGCTCGCCGTCCGGCGTGCGCACCTCGATCCGCAGGCCGTCCACCGGCCGGTCGGCGGTCACGTGGACGGTCCCGCCCGGTCCGGGGACGAGGTGCACGTTGCCGCCGGTGTGCGTGTCGTCCCACCAGCGGGCGGCCTCCAGTGCGGTGAGGTCGGCCCGGCCCTCGGTGGGCAGCGACGCCAGCAGCCCGAACAGCGCGTCCTGGTTGAGGTCGGGATGGTTGAGGACCTGGAGCAGGCCGCCGGCCGCGGCGATGCGGTCCGCGGCGGCCCGGACCTCCTCCGGGAGCGTGTCCCCCTCCGCCATCGAACGCTCGAACGAGGCGTGGTGGGGCAGGCACAGCAGGGGCGACAGCGCGACGGTGCCGTCGTCGCGCAGCAGCGCCGTCCGGTGCGGGTGGACGTGGCCGTGGTCGATCAGCTCGGTGTAGACGAGGTCGTGGCGAGCCGCCCACAGGAGGTTCGGGGCGCCCTGGAAGCGGAAGCACGTCGGGTCGCCGTGGGCGCTGGAGCCCGCGACCGGGCCGCCGAGCACGGCCTCGATCGCCGCCCGTTCGCGTTCCGCGCCCGACCACAGCCGCTCGGTGTGGAGCGCGACCTCGTGGCCCGGGGCGTCAGCCACCGTGCGCAGCGCGCGATCCCCAGCGGCGGAGCCGGCGTGGCGGGCCCGCCAATACCACGTGGCCCGGGTGCCGGCTGCGGCGTGCCGGGCCACGGTGTCCGCGACGGCGGCCGGCTTGGGCGTGCGGTCCACGTCGTGGCGGACGTGGAGGGCCCAGGTCGTCCCGTCGGGCCACGGCCGCAGGCGGGCGCGGACCGCGCCGGCGCGGGTGTGGAGCAGGTCGATCAGCCCGAGCAGGAGGGCCTCGGCACCGTCGGTCCGCGGCCAGCCGCGGTGCTCGGCCTCCGCGTAGGGGGCGGTGGTGTGGCTCTGGCCGAGGAAGGAGAGGAGGCCGACCGACAGGCCGACCAGGCCGTCGCGGGAGACGATCGCGGCCCGGCGGTCCCGGTCGTCGTCGTGCGGGATCCAGTCGGCGAGCACGACCGTCGCGGGATCCACGACGTCGAGCCGCTGGGCCTCCCAGCCGGGGGCCCGCCACGCGGCGGCCGCCGCCGGGGAGATCGGGACGTCCAGCGCGGTCCAGCGCTGGTCGTCGTCGAGCGCGACGGGCCGGGACGTGCCGGTCGACAGGTGGGCGCCGGGGGTCGCGCCGAACGGCAGCCCGGCGGCGCGCAGCGCACCGTCGGTGACCTGGATCGAGCCCTCGGGGGCGGCGGTGCCGACGCCCCGCACCCCGAGCGCCTCGGCGACCACCGCGGGCAGCGGGCCCTCGACCACCACGCCGCCCGGGGCCGCGCGCGCGGCCGCGACCCGCGCCGGCGTCCAGGTGCCGGGGAGCTGGCGGCCGACGAGCACCGCCGCGTGCGCGGCGAGCACGGCGGGGTCGTCGAGGGCCTCCGGGCCGGCCGTCTCGGCCAGCATCCCGTGCTTCTCCAGCGCGACCGGCAGCGCGGCCGACCAGCACGCCCGTCCCTCCCGGGCGAAGACGTCCCGCTCCAGCGCCGCTCCCCCGGTGACGAGGAGGACGCTCACGGCGCGGCCGCGTTCCGCGCCACGACGGGCACCACGTCGGCCATGCGGCGGGCCGCCACGCGCAGGTCCGGCTCGGCGGCGTCCATCCGCTGCGCGCGCAGGCAGGGGTCGGCGACGATGCGGTCCAGGAACACGGCGAAGCGCTCCCGGGCCCCGGCCCGCGGGCCGTAGATCTCCACGAAGTGGTTGAACAGGGTCTCGCTGGTGAACAGCGCCCGGGGCGAGGGCTCCGTGCCGACCCGCCGGCTGACCTTCTCGATGAACGAGAAGCTGTGCATCATGAACACGGCGAACGGGACGGTCCGGGCGGTCAGTCCGTCGAGCGCCGCGTCCAGCTCCGCCGGGGCGAGCCAGTCGAGGTCGAGCTTGCGGGCGTCGAGCGCCGGACCGCGCGGCGCGCCGCGCAGCACGCACGTGACCGGGGCCTCGACGACGTCGCCGCGCTCGCGCACGGCGTTGACCGTGAACGGCGCGTTGTGGTTGTTGGGCGACGGGAAGAAGACCGACGAGTCGACGGTGATGCTCGTGTCGCCCAGTGCCGCGAACGTCCGGTCGTCGATGGCGTAGCCGCCCGCCCGGAACGTGCGGACCTCCTGCCCGGTCCACGACGCGAGCAGGTCGCAGCCGCGGCGCAGGATGTCGGTCTGCTGCACCTGGGTCTTGCGGAACAGCGGGCGGTCGTACCACTCCAGGTGCGGGGCGGGATGGGTGTGCAGCGCGACCTCGTGGCCGTGGCCCGCGATCAGGCGGACGACGTCGCGCACCGTGCCCGGGGGCTGGCGATCGGCCTCGAAGACGTTCACGAAGAACGTGGCCGGCAGGTCGCGCTCCCCGAGCAGGTCGAGGATGCCGTGGACGCCGTGCTCGCGGCCGACGCCCTCCCCCGTCATCAGGCGCGGGCGGGTGAAGTAGGCGTCCTCGACGTCGACGGTGAGGAAGACCGTGGTCGGTGCGCGCTGCGCCGCGGGCGCCGGAGGGGCGATCGGGGCGGCCTCCACGGGCAGCTCGGCCGGGAGGGCGGGGGGCGGAGTCGCGCCGGGGGTGGCCGCGGGCACGCCCTCCCCGGCGCAGACCAGGAAGCGGCCGTCGACGGCGGCGAGGGCGTCGGGGGCGCTCACGCGGCGGCCTCGGGACGGGGAACCCGGTTCGGGACGGGCAGGTCCAGCAGCTCGCGCCACACGGGCTCGAGGACCGACCGGTCCCACCGGCGGGCGAACGCGGTGGCCTCGGCGCCCGCGGCCGTGGGGCCGCCCGCGCCGTGGACGGCGAGGATCGCCGCGGCGGCCGCGGACGCGTCGGGGTGGACCCAGGGGGCCGGGTACTGCTCGCCGGCGCCCGCGCGCTCCAGGACGACCGGCACGCAGCCGGAGGCCATCGCCTCCGCGAGCCCGACGGCGTGGCCCTCCACGTCGCTGGGCGAGAGCATCCAGCCCACCGTCCGCAGGTAGTCGGCGACGTCGTCGCCGAACGGCTCCAGCCGCACGGCGCCCCGCAGGAGCGGGCTGCGTTCGATGCGGCCGAAGGCGGCCGCGTAGAACCGGCGCTCGTCGGGGCGGCGCTCCATCCACGGGAACTCCCACGGCCCGCGGCCCTTGAGCACGAGGTGGAAGCGGTCGTCGCGCGCCCGCACACGCTCCAGGACGTCCAGCGCGAGGTCCAGCCGCTTGAGCATCGGGACGATCCCGATCATCCCGATCGCGAACTCCGAGCCCGGCAGCTTGGGGCGCGCGAGCTGGTCCACGTCGATCGCGTTGGGCACCACGCGCAGGCTGGGGTGCTCCTCGGGCCAGCCGTAGCGGGCGCACGCCTGGGCGCGCACGTGCTCGGCCACGAAGACCATCGCGTCCACCCGGTCGAGGTCGACCGAGGCCGGGTAGTCGGTCTCCAGCTCCATGCGATGGAAGCGGACGACGAGCCGCTGGTCGTCGCCGGCGTGGCGGGAGTACCAGATGGCGTTCCCCATGCACCACTCGCAGAGGATCGCGTCCGCCCACTCCAGAGCGGCGCGTGAGCCCTCCTCCTCGTGGGTGGCGTGGTGCTGCCAGCGGTCCTCGCGCACCTCGGCGCCGCTGTCCTGCGCCAGGGCGAGGATGCCGTCGAGGAACGGGAAGCTGTGGCCGGCGGCGAGCAGGCGGCGGGTGTGCGCCGGGCCGCGCGGCAGGTGGGGGGCCACGTGCTCGGCCACCCGCGCGAACGTGTGCTCGCCGCTGGCCTCCCACACGCGCGCGGCGGCGAGCGCCCAGGCGGCCGGGTCGTCGCCGAGGCGCAGCACGGCCTCGACCGCGCCGCCGAGGCCGTCGATGCCGTCGACGAGCAGCGGGTAGTCGGCACCGAGCAGCGCGACGTGCACGTCGTTGCGGTTGAGCACCACCGGCTTGCCGGCGGCGCCGTACTCCAGGACCTTGGTCGACAGCTCGGTGCTGGCGTCCATCGACGGATGCCGGATCGACAGGGCGACGTCGGCTTCGGCGAGCAGCTCGGCGACCTCGGCACGGGTCACGGCGCCGTGCCAGTGGAGGCCCTCGGTCTCGCGCAGCGCGGCGGTCGCGCGCGGGTGGAAGTCCGGGTCCTCGGGAGGGTTGTGGACCTTGTCCCCCGCGACGTGCAGGACGACGTCCGGCGACGTCTCGCGCAGGCGGCGCAGCAGCTCGAGCATCTCGAAGAAGAAGTACTCGGGGGAGATCTTGCCGGCGTAGAACAGCGTGCGGACCGGCCGCGGACCGCCGGTGTCCGCGGGGGTGTCGACCCGGGCCGGGATCATCGGCGGCAGGAGCACGAGGCGGTCGGCCGCCTCCGGCGCCAGGCGGGCGACGCGGTCGCGGATCGCCGGGGTCTGGCCGAGGATCCGGTGGCAGGCGCCGGCCCAGTCGCGGACGGCCACCGCGTCGGCGTCGGCGTCGTCGGCGTGGGGCGGGACGTAGTAGGCCCAGACGCGGTCGTCGAACCGGTGGCTCGCGGCGGCCGCCGCGACGACCGCGGCCCCGCGCAGGAGCACGACGTCGAACCGCTCGCCCGCGTCGAGCGCGGCCAGCGCCTCTACCGCCTCGGCCGGGGTCAGCCGGCGGGGGTCCCTGGCGTGCGCCGTCCCGTCGACGACCTCCACGCCCGGGTGCGCGTCCAGGGGGGCGAGCAGCACGTCGCGCTCCCGCGGCACGCGCAGCAGCACGGTCACCTGGGCGCCCGGCACGGCGGCGAGCATGAGAGCGACGGACTGCAGCCACACCGACGAGCCGTCGACGAGGTTCATGTTCAGCTCGCCGTAGACGGCGACCCGAACGGGCGGGGGGCTCACCGCCGGCGCAGGCGACCGTTCCGGCCGCGCCGGGGGGTCGGGGCGGCCGGCGCGGGCGCGGCGGCGGGGGACGGCGGGGACGCGGTCGACCCGCCCGTCCCCCCGGCCGTGCCCGCCGGGACCTCGCCCGTGTAGAAGCGCACGCCCTGGCCGAACCAGCGCGCCAGGTCGGCGGGATCGCTGGGCCAGCCCCGGGCCGCGACGACGTCGCGGGCGGCGAGCGAGGCGAACGGCGCGCTGCCGCTGCCGTACCGGTGCGCGGAGCGCGGGCCGTCGGCGCGGCCGATCACGTCGGCGTCGGCGAAGCGGGTGCAGGCCGCGAGGTCGCGCAGGTGGTGCTCGTCGTACTCCGTCGCGCGGTGCAGCGGGGCGATCCACGGGGCGGCGGACAGGACGGCCAGCTCCCGCAGCCGGGCGTCGGGTGCGGCCTGGGCGTCCTGGGCGATCACGCGGACGCGGGCGACGCCGAAGCGGTCCTCCAGGCGTGCGCGGTCGGCACGGCCGACCGTCTCGTCGGTCAGCCCGAGCAGGATCTCCTCCGGTGCGGTGCTCTGGGCGAGCAGCGCGTCGGCGAGCGGGGTCAGGTCCTCGTCACGATCGACCAGGGCGATCGCGGCGACCTCCTCGCCGCTGGTGAGCGACAGGTCGAAGCCGGCGGTGCGCGCGATGTCGGCGAGGCGCTCGCGGTACGTGTGCTCGCCGAGCACGAGCTGGCGGCCACGCGCGGTGAGGGCGGCCCAGTGGGCGTCGTCGCCCAGGAGGCGCTCCAGGTGCGAGGCGGCCTGCTCCGGCGTCGTGGCCACCGGCACCAGGTCGCCGAACATCGCGGTCATGCCGACGCTCTCGGTCGACAGCACCGCGGTTCCGCAGGCGAGCAGCTCGAACACCCGGCGCGAGAACATCGTGGGCGAGTCGGCGACCGAGTTGACGTTGAGGAAGACGCGGTGACGCTTGTACGTGTCCACCACCTCGTCGTAGGGCAGGCGGCCCCGGACGTGGGGGACGAAGCGCTCCGGGAAGCCGTACTCGTCGCTCGTGGTGCCGAACGTGCGGTCGTAGATGACCAGGCCGGCCGGCCGGGCGGCGTCGAGGATCATCTCCAGGCTGGCGCGCCGGTCGACGTGGCGGTTGCGGTAGTAGGTGCCGGCGAACACGGGTTCGCGGCGGCGCTCGTCGACCAGGGAGATCGGGTTGTGCAGGCGCGGCTGGGCGGCGAACGGCAGCGCGGCGACCGACTGCACGTGCTCGCCGCGCAGGTCGTAGTAGGCGGGGATGCGGCCGGCGTCGGTGGTGAAGATGTGGTCGAAGAGCGCGGCGGCCTCGCGGAAGCGCTCGAAGTGGACCGGGTCCTCCTTGTTCCAGAAGACCGTGGGGATCTCCCGCTCGCGGCACCAGGCGAGCAGCTCGCGCAGGAAGGGCAGGCCGGCGTAGCGCGGATGCTCGTAGGAGGCGACGCCGTACTGCCAGCCGCCGTTGTTGCCCGTCCACGCCGACTCGACGAGCAGCAGGTGCGGCGGGTCGGCGTCGAGCTTGGCCCGCCAGTCGTCCATCGTGAAGTTCGTGTCCAGGACGCACTCCGGGGCGAAACAGGCCCGGGACATCTCGTCGAGGATGCCGGCCACCCGCAGGTCGCGCAGGCCGGTCGACCGGGCCTCGGCGAGCCAGCGCTGGCGGGCGGCGTCGACGGGCGGGACACCGGCCGGGGCGGCGGGGACGAGGCGCGGCGCGGCGGTCGCGGCGGGCGGAGGGGCGGGTGCGGCGGCCGGCGGACCGGCGGGGGCGGCCGCGATCGGGGCCGGCGATGCGGCCGGCGCGGCGGCGGCGACCGGGCCGGGCACGGCGGCGGCGCCGTCCCCGTCGTCGGTCAGGGCCTGCACGTACGACGCCTCGCCGGCCATGCGCGGGACGCGCTGGTCGCGCAGCGCGGGGACGACCACGGCGTAGGCCACGGCGCCGGCACCCACGATCGCCGCGACCAGCAGGCCGGAGAGCACGGCGGCGAAGGAGGCGCCGAGCACCACGGCGAGCACGGCGATCGCGGCGGCCACGCCCGCGAGGACCAGGGCGCCCGCCGGCGGCTGGCGGCGCCGCACCTGCCAGGCGGAGCGGGCCACGCGGTACCAGCGTGAGGTCAGCAGCTTCTGGAGCTGGTCGGAACGGGCGACCAGCGTGGACTGCGCGCGGACGAGGTCGCTGACCAACGCCCGCTGCTCGAACCGCTGGCGCTCCAGCGTCCCCGTCACGTCGGCCAGCGCCGCTCGCTCGGCGTCCAGCGCGGCCTTCAGCTCGTCGCCGTGCGCTCGCAGCGTGGCCGCGTCACCCTCGTGGATGCGCTCCGCGTCGACCAGGGCGGAGATCCGACCGGTGGCGACGTCGAGCTCGCGCTCCAGGTAGGCGATCCGCTCGGTGGCCTGGCGGTGCTGCGCGCCGGCGGTGGCGAGCGCCGACTCCAGGCCGGCCAGCCGGTGCTCGAACTCGGCCGTCGTGCGCTCCAGCGCGTCGCGCTCCTGCCGGACCGCGGCGACGATGCCGTCCCGCTCCGCCAGACGCGCGTCGCGCTCGGCCAGCACGCTGTCGTGCTCGGTCGCCTCCAGGCGCAGGTGCTCCGCGGCGGCCACCGCGCTCTCGTGGGCGGCGGCCAGCTCGTTGCGCTGGGTGCGCAGGGCGACGATCCGCTGGTCGTCGAACGCGTGCTGGTCCTCCAGCTCCTCGACCCGCAACCGCAGGACGGCCGCCTCGGCGCCGATCTGGGCGAGCTGCTGCTCGATGGTGGCGGGATCGGGGGACACGCTGGGCTCAGCCTATCCGGCGGTTGCGGTGGGAGAGGCCGAAGTCGCCGCTCTCGCGGTTGAGGTCGATCTGGTGTGCGCGGTCGCCGACCGACCAGATGAGCCGCGCCCGCCTCCCGCTGACGTTCGCGCGCGAGTCGCGGTGCACGCGCGGCTTGCTGTCGCCGAACGCGAAGAGGGTGGCGAACACGTGGTCGCTGACGCCCCGGGCCGCGAACCCGCCCGTCCACACCGGTTCCAGCGCGGCGTGCCGGCGGGAGATCCAGCCCAGCAGCGGCTCCTCCTGCCCGCGGACGGGCGCCTGGAGCGTCGCGTCGAGGATCGGCAGCACGTAGAGCGGGGAGGCCTGGCCCGGCACGGTCAGCGCGATGCCGTCGCCGAGCGGCGCCGCGTCGAGGTCGGGCCCGAAGTGGAACCGCTGGACGTAGTCGTGGGCCTCACCCGTGGTGTCGGCGAGCGCGTCGTAGACGATCAGCCAGTTGCCCGGGTCGAGGACGAGCACGCGCGAGTGCAGGATCGAGCGCCGGTGGCGCACCGTGGACTCGGCGTAGAGCAGCCCGTCGCTCTCGCCCCAGCGCTGCAGCGCGGAGCCGTACGGCCGCACGCCCCGGCGCAGGTGGGACCGGCCGTCGATCTCCACCGTGTTGTGCGCGACGGTGCTCTCCACGTACACACGGGCGGGATCGTCGTACCAGAAGCCCTGCTCGAACAGCTCGGAACCGGGCTCGGTCTTGCCCAGGTAGCCGTAGCGGCCGGCGTCGACCAGCAGCTCGGTCCCCCGGTCGTACCAGACGAACGACAGGTCGTCGGCGTGCTTGTGCGCGCGCGAGTGGAACCCGCAGATCTGCATCAGGTACGAGGCGCGGGCCTCCGAGCGGAACATCACGTAGCCGGACTCGGGGAAGCCCCGCACCGCGTCGGACGGCAGCGCGCCGTGCTCGCCGTCGCTGAGCATGTGGCGCAGGTGCGGGCTGACCAGGTCGGGCGTCGGCACCGACAGGTGCGCGCGCGGGTCGGTGTCGCCGATCGTGGCCAGCGTCCCGTTGGGCAGCACCATCCAGGCCAGGGCGTCCTCGATGCCCTCCCGCCGGTCGCGCAGCGTGTCGCCGATGCCGTTGTCGACGAGCCGCTCGACCGTGTCCAGCACGGTCTGGTGGTAGCCGGGCGAGTGCTCCAGGTGGACGCCGTCGGGTGCGAACTGGTCGTCGAACAGCTGGTGCAGACGGGCCTCGCCCTCGCTCAGCGCCTGGTCGGCCTGGGGCCGGGAAGGAAGGCGCAGGGCGAGCACGATCTCCCCGGCCGCCTGGAAGAAGCCCTGGTTGCTGTGGCTCTGGAACTGCTCCTCGTCGGCCAGGCACTCGAAGTGCTGGTCGACCGCGCCGAGCAGCGTCTGCACGTCGGCGTCCGGCACCTCCGACAGGCGGGCCGCGACGTCGGTCAGGTAGGCCAGCCGGTAGGCGCGCAGCCCGACGACCATGCCGTTCCACGCGAACGCGCTCTCGTCGTCGACCGAGGGATGGGTGGCGATCCAGTCCAGCGCCACGTCGAGCGCGAACCGCAGCAGGGCGCCGTCGCGCGTGGCCTCGTAGCGGGCGAGGATCGGCCCGAGCGGGTGCCAGGCGTGGAGCTGGAAGGAGGCGCTGCGGTCGGCGTCCGCGGCGGTCCACTCGATCGCGGGGCGCAGCGAGATGAGCGGGCGGCTCATGTACTTCCAGCCGTCCGTCATCAGGCCGTCGACGATCGCGGCGGACGTGCGGTCCTCCGGGCGCAGCGCGTCGTACGGGCGCCAGGGCAGGTCGTACTGGGCGGCGCGGAAGCGGGCGACCGCCGCCTTGGCGGCCGGCTTCTTCGCGGCGCTCGCGGGAGCCTTGGGCGCGGGGGGCGTCATGCGCCGTCCTCCTGGAGGTCGACCCCGTCCGGCTCGCCGCGCGTGCCGCCGCCGGCCGCGCCCAGGACGGCCTCGAGCTCCGCGAGCGAGCCCTCCAGCCGGCGCCGGCCGGGCCGCAGCTCGGCCGCGCGCAGCGACGCGTCCATGCGGTCCAGCGCCGCGAGCAGCTCCGGGTCGAGCTCGGGGGACGTGGGGGTCGCCACGGGCGGTGCGGGGGCCGGTGCCGGTACGGTCGTGGCCGCCGGTGCGGGGACGGGAGCGGGCTCGGGTGCGGTGACGGGAAGCGCGGCCTCCGGCTCCTCGTCGGCCCACGCGTCGCCGCGGGGCAGCGCCTGGTCGAGCTCGGCCTCCAGCCCGGCGAACGCGCGGTCGCGGGTGGCCAGACCCGCTCGCAGCTCCGCGCTGAGGCGCTCCTCGACGGAGACGCGGCGGACCAGGTCCAGGACGATGGCGCCGAACGTGGTCGGAGTATCGCCCGGGGCGACCTCCCCAGGGGGCCGGCGCCGGGCGAGCACGCCGAGGCCGTCGTCCACGAGGTCCAGCCGTTCGATCGCGAACTCCTGGTGGAAGGCGTCGACCAGTGACGCGATCGCCTCCGCGCGCAGCCCGGCCGCGCCACCGGGCGGCAGTAACAGGACGAGCGCGCCGGCGTCGGCGATCCGGCCGCACGCCGCGGCCGCCGCCGCGAGCCCGCCGGAGAACAGCGCGCCGCCGATCACGGCCAGGTCGAACTGGCGGGTCGCGAACGCCGTGAGGTCCGCGTCCGTCTCCCGCACCTCGACGCGGGCCCGCAGCGCGGCGGCCTCGCCGGAGAGGAGGGCGGGCGCGTGGCCGATCGACTCCGGGGAGCCGGCGAACACGACCGAGATGCCCTCGCCGGCCAGGGCGATGGCCAGGTCGGGATCGGCGAAGCCGGCGACGAGCGCGACGCTGCCCTTGGCGTGGGGCAGCACCCACGCGCGCGGGGTGAGGGCGGACGGGCTCATGCGATCGCGTGCTCCGGGCCGGGGCCGAACGCCTCGATCGCCGCCCCCGGATCGAACTCCGGGGTGGCGCGGACGAAGTTGAAGCGGTCGGCGGCGTAGACCACGGCGCCGGCGGCGTGGCAGCGGCGCTGCCACGCGTCCAGGTCGTCGCCGCGGCCCAGCCGCACGCGGTCCAGCAGCGGGCGGCGCACGAGCATCGCCTCGGGGCAGACGGCCTCGACGAGCTGGTGCTCGTCCTGCGGTCGGTCCACCACGGTCCAGCCCGCGGCGGCGTCGATCCGGTAGTGGGCGCCCTTGCCGACGACGTCGGCGTCGCTGTGGTCCACGGCGTTGATCAGGTCCTCGAGGTAGTGGGGGCCGTACACGGCGCCGGGCACGAGCAGGCCCACGAGGTCGCCCGTGAGCGCGCCACAGGCGCGGGCCAGCGCGTCGGCCGGCGTGTCGTCGCGGCCTCCGGTCACGGTGGTCACGTCGATGCCGTGCGGGCCGGCCAGGGCGCGTAGCGGGCCCGGGTCCAGCTCCGCGCCGCGGGTGGCGAGCACGAGCTGGGCGGGCGGGCGGCTCTGGGCGACCGCGACGGCGACGATCGCCTCGGCCTGCTCGGCGGTCGCGACGGGGGCGACGACGGACACGGTGGGCACAGTGGTGGGCTGGCGCAGGCCGACGGCGTCGAGAATCGCGTCGACCCGGTCGGAGTACGTGTGCCCGTCAGACACGCGGCGGACGCCGGCCAGCGCGACCCGCTCACGCAGCCCCTCGTTGCCGAGCACGTGGTGGAGAATGTCGCGCGTGTCGCCGTAGGTGTCGCTCTCGTGGACCAGGCCCGGGCCGAGCACCGCCTCGATCGCCGGGGACGGACCGCTCACCACCGTCCCGCCGCAGCCGAGGATCTCGAACACCCGGCGGGCGCACATCGTCCGCGAGTTGGGCACCGAGTTGACGTTGAGCAGCACGCGGTAGGAGCGGTAGGCGCCGAGCACCTGCTCGTACGGCACCGTCCCGATCAGGTGGGGCACGTACTTGTCCGGGAAGGCATAGCCGCCCTTGGCCTCGACCCGCGAGTAGATGTGCACGTCGAACTCGCGCGCGGGGTCGAGGATCATCTCCATCTGCCGCTTGCGGTCCGCGTGCTTGCGGCCGTAGAACGTGCCGAGGAAGGCGATGTCGAGCGGGCGCTCCACGGGCGCGCCGACCGGGTTGTGCAGGCGGGGCTGGGAGGCGAACGGCAGCACGCCCACGCGGTCGTGCCCGACGATCGGGACGTACCGCTCCACGCACGACTCGTCGGTCGTGAACACGTGGTCGAAGAGGGCCGCGGTGCGGATGAAGTGCTCGAAGTTCGGCGGGTCCTCCTTGTTCCAGAAGACCGTGGGGATCCCCAGGTCCCGGCAGAGGCGCACCAGCTCACGCACCGGCTCGGTCGGTCCGCTGCCGAGCTGGTCGGGGACCATCAGCTTGTTCCACGCCTCGTCCTTGCCGCGCCAGATGGACTCGACCAGCAGCAGGTCCGGCCGCTCACGCTCGATCACCTGGCGGAAGTCGTCGGGCGTGAAGTCGACGTAGTCGAACTCGTAGCGGAAGCCCAGCTCGGAGAAGCGGTCCAGCAGGCAGGCGACCTTCAGGTTCGGGCGGCGCACCGGGCCGTCGGGCAGCCGGGCCGGCGGTGGGAACTCCCCGCGCGCCGCGAGCGCCGCGACGCGCCGGGCCGAGGCCGCGGGGTCGTGCACCCGGCGGCTGCCCGCCGCGGCGGAGTCCGGGATCGGCATCGGGAGGGGGGCGTCCACCGGGCCGTCGGGCGCCGCCGGCACGTAGTCGATCCCGTGGATGGTGAAGTCGGCGCTGCCGCCGTCCCGCACCTTCACCATCACGTCCAGGCGCGCGACCTCGTCCAGGCGCTCGTCCAGCGTCACGACCAGCGGCGGCTCGGGCTCGGCGTCCAGGAGCAGGGTCGTGCGTCCGCGTGCGTCGAGCGGGTCCGCGGGCTGGGGGCGGCGCCAGCGAGCCAGCCTCCGGCCGTCGGCCGCGAGAGCGTCGACGAGGATCCCCTCCACGTCCTGCGGGCGGCGCAGCGACAGCTGCAGCCGGGCCAGCGCGAACGGGGTCGCGTCGAACGCCACGCCCGCGTAGACGCCCGGCTTCTGCGGCGGCATCGCGGGCAGGAAGCAGCGGATGCCGCCGCCGTCGTGGGAGAGCGCCGTGCGCGGCCGCGGGGATCGGCGGCTCGTGTGGCGCTTGAGGTCGTCCTCGATCGCGGCCGCCACGAGGTCGCCGTCGTCGAGCAGCGCGTGCAGGAGACGCTCGCCGAAGACGGCGGCCGGATCGGCGCCCGCGGCGACCACGTCGGTGCGCACGCGGGCGGCGCGGCGCTCCAACGTGTCGAGCAGCGGGAGGACGTGGAGCGCGTACGTGGGATGCGCCGGGTCGACGACGAGCCGGACGTCGGGGAGCGGGCCGGCGTCACGGAGCCCGTCCAGCAGCAGGGTGTCGAGCCAGCGCCGGTCGGCGGCCGTGGCGCCGCCCGCCACGAACGTCGCGACCTCCTCCAGGTCCCCGACCAGGTGGCGGCCCAGCCGCGTCTGCGGGAAGCCGGCGATCACCGCGCCCCAGCCGTGGCGCGTGGCCAGCGACAGCGCGCCGTACCCGCCCTTGCCCAGGCCCGCGGCGGTGATCCGGTGCGCGGGGGCGCCGACCACGCTCGCGGCGTGGGCGACGAGCGCCGCGACGTCGTCGCCGAACGTGGTGCGCCGGGCCTCCCCCAGGTACCAGCAGCCCGGGTAGCCCTCGTCCCCGGCGTACGGGCCGAAGTCGTCGACCACGAAGAGCACGTTGGCGTCGACGGCGCGCAGCACGTCGACGAACTGCGGGGCGGGCTCGGGGGCCGCGTCCGCGAGCACGACGGTGAGCGCGTCCGACGGCGTCCGGGCGCGCGAGAAGACGAACGTGACGCGGTGGGTGTCCCCCGGGAACACCTGCTGGGCGGCGGTCACGGCGCCTCGGGCGGGGCGGTCACACCGTCCATGAAGTCCTGCACGAGACGCTCGCGCTCGTCCTTGAGGCGCGCGACCTGGCGTTCGCGCTCGGCCAGGACGGCCGTCTGCTCCGCCACCTGGCGCTCGGCGGCGTGGCGCTGGGAGCGCTCGTCCTCGACGGCCTCGCGGGCCCGCTCGCGTTCGGCCTCGCGCTCCTCGCCCGCCTGCCGGGCGTCGGCGCGGGCGGCGTCGGTCTCGGTGCGGAGGCGGTCGGCCTCGGCGCGGGCGGCGGTCGCGTCCGCCCGCGCGGCCTCGGCGGCCTCCTCGGCGGCGGTCGTCCGCGCCTCGACCTGCTGGACCGCGGCTCGCAGCTCGGTGCCGAGGGCGACGGCGTGGTCCCGCTCGGCCTCCAGGACCGCGCTGCGCTCGCGCTCGGCCTCCAGCGCGGCGCCCAGCTCGGCCTCCCGGGCCTGGCCCTGGGCGGTCGCGAGCTCGGCGCGCTCCTCGGCGGCGGTGACGGCGGCGTCGCGGGCGGCGGCCTGGACCTCGGACTGGCGGTCGGCCTCCGACAGCAGGGCCTCGCGCTCGGCGCGCAGGAGGTCGCGTTCGGCCAGGAGCGCGTCGCGCTCGGCGGAGACGGCCGCGACGATCGCCTCGGCCGAGGCGAGGTCCTCGCCCACGCGGGTGACCTCGACTCGGGCGGCGGCGACGTCGGCCTGCTGCTCGCGCAGGCGATCGGCGTCGGCCTCGACCGTCTCCAGGCGGCGCTCCAGCTCCGCGACCTGCGGGTCGACGGCGGGCGCGACGGGCTCCGGTTCGGGTTGGGGTTCGAGCTCCGGTGCGGCGGTGGCCGCCTCGCGCAGCGCGTCGCGCTCGGCCACCGCTTCGGCGAGGCCCGCGACGAGCTCGTCCCGCTCGGCCCGGGCGGTGCGCAGCTCGTCCTGCGCGCTCGTGGCGGCGTCCCGGGCGGCGGTCAGCTCGTCTTGCGCGCTCGTGGCGGCGTCCCGGGCGGCGGTCAGCTCGTCCTGCGCGGAGGCGACGGTCTCGAGGGCGGTGGACAGCTCGCTCCGGGCGGACGACCGCTCCTCCCGTGCGGCGGACGCGGCCTCCTGCGCGGCGGAGAGCTCCTGCTGCGCGGCGTGCAGCGCGGCGGCGGTGGCGGCCTGCTCGGCGCGGGCCGCCCGCAGCTCGGTCGCCGCGGCCTCCAGCTCGGCGTGGGCGGCGGCGAGCCGCTCCTCGGCGGCCTCCCGCGCGCGCTGCGCCTCGTCCCGCTCGGCGGCCGTCCGCTCGGCCTCGCGGGCGGCCACCTGCAGCTCGGCGTGGGCCTGGTGCGCCTCGTCGGTCAGCGTGGTCCGGGTCGCGGCGAACGTGTCAGCGGCGCGCTCGGCGCGCAGGCGCTGCTCGTCGTGGCGGGTGCGCAGCTCCTCCAGCTCGGCCGCCCCCTGCTCGACGCGGGTGCGCAGCAGGCGGCACTCCTCGTCCAGGCCGGCCGCGCGGGCCGTGGCGCGGGCCAGCTGCTCGCGGGCGTCGTCGCGCTCGGCGCGCAGCGCGTCCGCACCGGCGGCCTGCGTGCGCCCCGTCTCCTCGGCGGCCGTCAGCGCGGCCCGGGCCCGCTGCAGGTCGGCGGCGGCGCGCTCGGCGTCGCCCCGCAGGACCCCCAGCTCGCGCTGGGTGGCGGTCAGGCGCTGGGCGGCCTCCGAGGCCCCCGCGATCACCCGCTCGCGCAGGGCCTCCTCGTCCGCCAGCTGGGCCAGCAGCGCCTCCTGGCGCGTCTGCAGCTCCTGCAGGCGGCGCGCGGAACGGGGCGGTGTGTCGGCGTCGGACCCCATCGGAGGCGCTGACAATACCGGGGGTGTCGACCCCCACCAGCCGGGCACGCCGCCGCCCAGACGTATCCTTCGTCGCCGATGACCGTGCGTCCGAGCATCCTCCTGGTCACCGGGACGGACGACCAGGCCCGCGCACGGTACGCGCGCGAGGGCCGCGGCGACTGGGCCCAGGCCTTCGGCACGGTGCTGGAGAAGCACGGGTACCTGGCGTTCGAGGAGGCGGGGCCCGCGGCGCTCGCCGATCCCGCGACCTGGGCCCGCCCCGGCGTGGTGCTCGTCGCTCGCATGCCCGACGAGGCGTGGACCGACGCGGTCGTGGACCGCGTCGCGGCCGGGCCGGCGCAGGTGCTGCTGGAGCACCCGCCCGCCCGGCTGCTCCAGGAGCACCTGCGGATCTCTGCGTCCGTCCCGGCGGACGCCGAGGGCGTCGTCACCGCGGCGACCCCCGAGCTGGCCGCGGCGGTCGCGCGCCGCGCGCCGCTCACCGGCACGCGGCTGGCGGCGCCCGACCGCGTGGCCGTCGCGCTGGACCCGGCCCGGCACTGGGCGCAGCTCGACGTGCCGGTGTCGGCGGAGCAGGCCGACGCGTGGTCGCGGCCCGGCTGGGACGCCGAGCGCTGGACGGTCGCGGCGGACGCCGAGGTGCTCGCCCACTGGACGGACGCCGCCGGGGAGCGGTCGCCCGCCGTCGTGCGGCGGGACGCCGTCACCGCCTGCTCGTTCTCCCTCCTGGCCTTCCTGGCCCAGCAGGCGACGGTGCCGCCGCTCCCGGCCGGCGAGCACCTCGTGTGGCCCGACGCCTCCGCGCTCGAAGCGCTGCTCCTGGCCCTCCTGGACGACCTCCACCGGCGGGCCGGCGTGCGCCGCGCGCGGGTGCTGGCCTGGCCCGAGGGGGCGACGTGGGCGCTGGGCGTGCGGCACGACGTGGACCGGGCGCCCTCGGCCACCGGGCTCCAGCGGGTGCTCGACGGCCACGCCGCGCAGGGCACCGCGGCCACCTGGTACTGGCGGGCCGCCCACCTGCGGAAGCAGGACGAGGCCCCCGGCGAGCCGGGCCGGCCGGTGGACGGGCGCGTGCTGTGCCGCCGGGTCGCCCTCGCGCCCGGGCAGGAGGTCGCTCACCACACCGAGCGCCTGTGGGAGACCGCGGCGGCCGAGCAGGCGGAGGTCGAGCGGGCCGCGGCGCGGCCCGTCGCGGGCACCAGCGCCCACGGCGACCCGTCCTGCTTCCGCTGGCAGGGTGCCCCGAACGTGCTGTGGGCCGAACGGCAGGGCCTGGCCTACACCGAGTTCCTCTCCCACCGCCACCGCCATCCGCACCGTTTCGCCGCGCTCTCCGCAGACGGCACGATCGCGCTGGCCGAGGTCGTCTGCCTGCCCCGCCACGTGTCGCTGGACCGGTCCACCAGCGAGGGCGACGTGACCAGCGACAGCGTGGCCGAGGCCGCCGCCCAGCACGCCCACGCGGGCGGGTACCTGCAGATCCTCAACCACCCGGACATCCACGTCGACCCGCTCTTCTCCGCGCTCGCCGCGCTGCCCGCCGACGGGCGGCTGGACTGGACGGCCGGCGAGGTCGCCGACTGGTGGCGGCGCACGCACGTGCGCGCCGAGCTCACCGTCCGTCCGCGCCCCGACGGCACCGTCGGCGTGCGCTCCGAGCGGGGAGTGCGCGGCGCGGTGCTCGACGTCCTCGACCCGGACGGCACGTCGCGCCGCTTCGCGCTGCACATCGAGCCGCGGCAGTCCGTCGTCGTGGGGGACGCGGTGCCGGGCGCCGCCGCCGGGCCGACCTGGGCGGCCGACGTCGCGCCGGCGTTCGCCGACGCGGTGCGGGCCTACTACGTCGCGCAGGGGATCGATCCCGCGTCGCCGGCCGCGGTGAGCACGATCGCCACCAACACGGAGCTCGTGCCCGGCCGCGTCGACGGGCTGCGCCGCTACCTGTCGGCGCTCGGCGGTATCGACAGCCTGGCCGGCCGGCGCGTGCTGGACGCCGGTGCCGGGTTCGGCGCGTTCGCCGCGTGCCTGTCGCTCGGGGAGGACGAGCCGCGGGTGACGGCGATCGACGTGCGCGAGGACTTCACGACGGCGGCGGAGGCCGTGGCCGCGCGCGCGGGCCTGGACCGCGTCGCCTACGCCGGTGGCGACATGCGCACGCTCGCCGGGTTCGACGACGGCGCCTTCGACGTGGTGGTCGCCAACAACGCGCTGCTCTACCTCGCGGGGCCCGGGGCGATGGAGGAGGCGCTGGGCTCGCTCGCCCGCGTCACCGCGCCCGGCGGGCGGATCGTCGTCTTCCAGGCCAACCGCTGGCAGGTCCGTGAGCCGTTCTCGCGGGACCCCCTCGTCCACCTCCTGCCGCGCCCGCTCGCTGACGCGGCGGCCCGCACCGTCGGGTGGGAGCACAACCAGCACCGCGTGCGGCTGGTGTCGGCCGGCCGGCTGGCCCGGATGCTCGGGGCCGCCGGCTTCGCGGACCCGCGCGTCGGGCTGATCCGCGGGCGGACCGTCGCGTCCGGCCCGCGCGCGCGGCTCGGGCGCTACTACGCCGTCGTCGCTCGCCGCCCCGCCCGCTGAGCGTCGCGGCGGCGCACGCGTCCCCGTGGCGACGTCATCCAGGTTGTTGCCGAGGGGTGGCAACAACCCGGATGACGTCCCCGCTCACCGACCCGGTGTCCCGCCCGGTGCGATGATGGCGTCCGTGTTCCCGCCCGCGACACCGCCGGCCGATCGTGCCGCCTGGGCGGGCGTGCCGGTGGCCGTGACCGGAGCGGGCGGCTTCGTCGGCAGCCACCTCGTCGAGGCGTTGGTACGGGCCGGCGCGGACGTGCGGGCGTTCGTCAGCTACCGCGCCCAGCGCGGCCTGGGCGCCCTGGCCTGGACGCCGCCGGAGGTGCGGGAAGCCGTCGAGGTGCGGCGCGGCGACCTGCGCGACCAGGAGGCCGTGCGCCGCCTCGTCGACGATCGCGAGGTCGTGTTCCACCTGGGCGCGCTGGTGGCGATCCCCTTCTCCTACGAGAGCCCGCGCTCGGTCTTCGACGTCAACGTCACCGGCACGCTGAACGTGGCGCTGGCCGCCCGCGACGCGGGCGTGCGCCGGCTCGTGCACACGTCGACCTCGGAGGTGTACGGCACCGCCCAGCACGTGCCGATCACCGAGGACCACCCGATCGTCGCCCAGTCGCCGTACGCCGCGAGCAAGGCGGCCGCCGACCAGCTCGTGACCAGCTTCGGCCACTCCTACGACCTGCCGTTCACGATCGTGCGGCCGTTCAACACGTACGGCCCGCGGCAGTCCACGCGCGCGGTGCTGCCGACGATCGCCACGCAGGCACTGGCTGGCGGGCCCGTGCGGCTCGGCGCGCTGACGCCCCGGCGCGACATGACCTACGTGGGGGACACGGTGGCCGGCTTCCTCGCCGCCGCGGCCGCTTCGGACGCCCGCGGCCGCACGCTGCAGCTCGGGACGGGGACCGACCACTCGGTGGCGGACATGGTGGCCAGCGTGGGCCGGGCGGTCGGCCGCGAGCTGGAGGTCGAGGAGGAGCCGGCCCGCCTGCGGCCGCCGGCCAGCGAGGTGCAGCGGCTCCTGGCCGACCCGGCGCGCATGACCGCGCTGACCGGCTGGGCCGCGACCCGCGACCTCGACGAGGGCGTCGCGCTCCTCGTCGACTGGCACCGCGCGCACCCCGATGCGGCGGGCGCCACCGGCTACGCGGTCTGAGCCACGGGGAGGTCCCCCAGCGGTGAGTGTCGCCCAGTGGTTGGAGGGCAACCCCTGCGCGACACTCATGCCGCCCTTGCGAAGCGCTCCCGGGGCGGCGGCGGCCTGAGTGTCGCGCAATGGTTGTCCACCAACCACTCAGCGACACTCAGCGACTGCGGCCCGGGCTACCGCCGGGAGCGGGCGACGGTGACGAGCGGGGTGCCGTCCGGGGCCCAGGTCGCGGTGACGCGGCAGCGTTCCGCCCCCCGCGTCCAGGCGACGTCGGCCGCCGGGCCGAACGGGCCGGGGGCGACGGTCGCCGCCGGCTCCAGCGCCGCCTGCTCGGAGAAGTGCAGGAGCGTGGCGAACCGCGCGGCGGGCGTGGCTTCGACACCGAGGCCGAACGTCCACAGCGGCTCCACGCTGCGGTCCTGGCGGGAGATCCAACCGAGGCGCTCCGGCTCCTCCTGCCCGCGCACCGGCGCGATGGCCGTCGTCCCGGCCAGGTCGGTGACCCGGAGCGGCAGGCCGATCTCCGGGTGGCGGAAGCACAGCGTGCCGTCGTCCTCCTCGCCCGACGACGCCCCCGTGATCAGCTCGAGCTCCGGCGCCAGGTTCCAGCGCTGCGCGAAGCCGTGCGGGGCGCCGGTCGCGTCGTCCAGGGCGTCGATCACCAGCAGCCATTCCCCGGGCTGCCACAGCAGCAGCCGCTGGTGCTCGACGTCGCCCTGCGGCACCACGCCGAGCGACCAGCGCAGCCCGAGCAGGGCGCCGCCGCCGCGGATGCCCGACCCGTACGGCTCGCGCGTGCGGTCATAGCTGCGCCCGTCGATCTCCACGGTGTTGTGCGCCCGGGTGGATTCGACGTACACCCGCCACGGGTCGGAGTACCAGAAGCCCCGCCGGAAGAGGTCGGAGTCGCGCTCGGTGCGCCCGTGGTAGCCGTAGCGGCCGGCGTCGACCAGCAGCTCGTGCCCGCGGTCGAACCACAGGATCGTCTGGTCGTCGGCGTGCTTGTGCACGCGCGAGTGGAAGGCGCAGGCGTGGATGAGCGCGGCCTGGGAGCGCAGGTCGCGCGCCGGCCAGCGGTCGCGCAGGGAGGTGTAGCCGGAGGCCGGGAAGACGGCGGCCGGCGCGGCCGGCAGCGCCCCGACCCGCCCGTCGCTGACCAGGGCGAGCAGCGCGGGGGACACGATGCCGGTGAGGTTCTCGCTGGCGATCGTCTTGCGCTCCGTGTCGCCCAGCATCGCCAGGGTCTGGTCGGGCAGCACGAACCAGGCCAGCGCGTCCTGCACGGACCGCTGCCCGATCACGAACCACGGCTCCTCGGCCAGCCCGCACGACAGCACGTTGGCGAACATCATCGCGACGAGGCGGTGGTAGACGGGGGAGTGCTCGCGGTGGACGTGCTCGGCGGTGAAGTGCGACTCGACCATCACCCGCAGCCGGTCCAGCGCCTGGCCTCGCGCCTCCTCCATGCCGTCCAGGAACGCGAAGCGGCGGGTGATCGCCAGCTGGCCGATCACCTGGTAGATGCCGTGGTTGGAGTGGGCGGCGAACCCCACCTCGTCGGCCAGCGCGTCGCGGTGCAGCAGCAGCGCGTCGACCAGCCCGCGCAGCCGCTCGTCCGGGACGTCCTCGCGGCGCAGAGCGAGCTCCAGGACGTAGGCGAGGCGGTACGCGCGCATGCCGATCGCCGCGTCGTACCAGACGAACGGCACGTCGCTGTCGGCCGTCCCGCAGGCGTGGGCCCAGTCGACGGCGAAGTCGATCGCGAAGTCCTCCAGCGCGGGGTCGGGGGCCGCGTCGTGGGTGGCGATCACGTAGGCCAGCGGCTCCCAGGACTGCAGCGCGACCTGCCAGCTGCGCGTCTCCGAGCAGGCGGTCACCCAGTCGACGGGCGGGCGCAGGTCGACGGGCCCGTGGCCACGCCAGTCCCACGCCCCGGCGGCGGTCTCCGCGGCCTCAGCGCTGTAGTCGCGCGCCGCGGTCTCGGCCATCGAGATCCGCTCGAACGGGATCAGCGGCCGGCGCAGGACTCCCTCACGGGCTTCGCTGACGGTCGTCGCGGCGGTCGGCACCTCTCACATAGTAGGTCCGGGTCAAGGCGCGCAGCCCGGCCGCGACGGGGGAGCCGGGCGTATAGTTGCCGCGTGGCGGCCTACGACATCGATCTCTTCCGGGAGCTCAACCAGCAGTTCCGCGAGGACCCGCTGGTCAGCCGTCCGCCCGAACGCACGTCCAAGGGCTTCCAGGCCGTGGCGGAGGGTCGCCTCAAGACGATCCTGCGCTACGTCGACGTCAAGGACAAGGCGGTGCTGGAGCTCGGCACGGGCCGGGGCTACACCGCGGCGGAGCTGGTGCGCAGCGCCGGGGCAGCCAGCGTGCTGGGCATCGACATCCGCACCTACCCGGACTGGCCCGAGCACGACGCGACCCGCACCCGCTTCGTGGTGGGCGACCTGGCGAGCGAGCCGCTGGTCGAGCCCGGCACGATCGACGTGATCGTCTCCGCCGTGGTGATGGAGCACGTCACCCGCCCGATCCGCATGTTCGAGGCGCTGCACGCCGCGCTGCGCACCGGCGGCGAGGCATGGCTCTACTTCAACCTGTACCGGGGGCCGAAGGCGTCGCACCGGTACGACCACATCTTCTTCCCGTGGCCGCACCTGCTGTTCGACGACGCGCAGTCGGCGGAGATCCTGGCCGCCGAGGGCGGGCGCGGGAAGTTCGCGTGGGTCAACCGGATGACCGCCGCCAACTACGTGCAGCTGTGCGCCGAGCTGGGCTTCGAGATCACCGAGGTCCGCCGCCACAACGTGAAGATCGAGGAGTACCTCCCGTTCTACGCGCAGTTCGAGGACAAGCTGGGCCGCTACCCGGCGCTCGACCTGGAGACCGACTTCATGACGCTGGTGGTGCGCAAGCTGGACGAGCCGACCGGCGTGGTCCCGTCCCTGGGGTACCTCGAGCGCCAGCGGCGGTTCGACAAGCTCCTGGCGGCCTGGCGGCGCGATCAGAGCGCCGGCGCCTGAGCCCGCCCGTGCTGGACCGCGTGCCCGCCCTGCGGCGGGACCTCCTGACCCGCGCGCCGCGACCGTACGACGAGATCATGCTCGAGGACGTGCTGCCGCAGCGCTACGCGGACCGCATCCTCGACGAGGGCTGGACGATGAAGCCGCTGCCCCCGGTGCGGCTCGACCCGCCCGTGGCGTGGGAGACCGTCTGCGCCGAGAACCGCAGCTGGGCGTTCCACCTGCAGTCGTGGGACGCGCTGGGACCGGTGCTGCACGCGGTCGAGCGCGGCGACGACCCGCGCTACCTGCGGTTCGCGCGGAGCGTGGTGCTCGACTGGATCGCCCGCTACCCCGACGCCGGCGAGGCGTCGCAGTTCGCGTGGTACGACATGGCGGTCGGCCTGCGGGCCTACCGGCTGGCCTACGTCCTGGACCGGTCCGTGCGGGAGGGGGAGGTGCCGGACGCCGAGCTGGGGACGATGCTCGACGCACTGCTCGTCCACCGGGCCGAGCTGGCCCGCGACGACACGTTCGCCGCGCACAGCAACCACGGCGTCTTCCAGGCGGCCGGCCAGCTGGCGATGGCCGTGCGCTTCCCGGACCTGCCCGGGATGGACGAGACGCAGGCGCAGGCGCTGCGCCGGCTCGACGGGCTGATGGACGACCAGTACACGCGGGAGGGCGTGCACCGCGAGCACAGCCCGGGCTACCACGCGGCGGTCACCGGGACGTTCGGCCGCATCGTGCGCACGGGGCTGATCGCGGACGCGGGGATCCGCCGCCGGTACGAGGAGGCCGAGGCGGTGATGGCCTCGTTCATCACGCCGGACGGCGCGGTCGCTCCGCTCGGCGACACCGGTGGGGCGCTGCGCTGGGACGTCGATCCCGAGGAGGTGGCCAGCGGCGCCCTGCGCTACGTGCTCACGGACGGCCGGTCGGGCACCCCGCCGCCGCCGCTCACCGTCTACCCCGAGTCCGGCTACGCGGTGCTGCAGTCGGCGCCGGCCGGCCCGGGCACCAGCCGGCGCACCGCGTCGTACCTGCTCCTCAACGGCGCGTTCCACTCCCGCACCCACAAGCACGCCGACGACCTGTCGCTGATCTGGCACGAGGGTGGCCGCGAGCTGCTCACCGACGGCGGCCGCTTCGGGTACCTCGGCAAGACCGCGCCGGGCTCCGATCTCTTCGAGCAGGGCTTCTGGTACTCCGATCCCGGCCGGGTATACGCCGAGGGCACGGCCGCGCACAGCACCGTGCAGCTCGACGGCCGCTCCCACGAGCGCAAGGGCGTGCGGCCGTACGGCTCGGCGATCCAGCGGTGGGGGCAGACGGGCGAGGTGGCGTGGGTCGAGGCCTCGGTCCGCCACCGCCGCACGATCATCCACACGCGCGTGCTGCTCTTCCGGCCCGGCCGGTGGCTGGTGGTGCTCGACGCGGTCGCCGACACGGCGGGCGAGCCGCACCGGATCGACCAGCGCTTCCTCTTCGGTCCCGACCTCGACGCGACGGCCGATCCCGCCGGCGGGCTGCGGCTCACCGCGCCCGACCTGCCCGACCCCCTCTGGATGACGGCGCTGCTGCCGGCCGGAGAGCTGGAGCCGGTCCGGGGCGAGCCCTCCCCCAAGGCCCCCGAGCTGGGGTGGGTGTCCAAGGACTACCGCGTGCTGACGCCGACGTGGAGCGGCGGCTTCACGGCCGACGGCGTGCCCGCCCACGTGTTCGCCACGCTCTTCGCGTTCGCGCCGGAGCGGCCCGTGCCACTGCCCGGCCATTCGCGGGCCAACGTCTCGGGGCGCAGGGTCCGGCTGGGCTGGGAGACGGCGGACGGTCCGGTGCGGCTGGACGTCGACCGGGCCGGGGCGGACGTGGCCGTCACGCTCGACCTGGGGTGACCCGGGCTCCGTGACCGCCTTCGGCGCCCTCACGTCGCGCCTGGCCCGGTTCATGGCGATCTTCGGCGCCGGCTCGGTGATCCAGCTCGCGCTCGGGCTGGTGACCACGGTGGTGGTCACGCACCGCCTGCCCCCGACCGAGTTCGGCGAGCTGGCGCTGTACCTGCTGGTCCCGTCGCTGACGATGCTGGTCTGCAACCTCGCGACGCTGCGCGGCACGATGCACGCCGTCTTCGGGCACGGCGGCGAGGACGGCGACGTCCCGGACGAGGACGCGGGCGAGGCGACGGCGCGCGTGACCGATCGCGATCCGCGCGAGGTCCTGTGCACCGGCCTCCTGCTGAGCCTGCTGATCTCGGTGGCCCTGGCCCTGGTGCTGTGGCCGCTGGCGCCCGCGATCGCCCGCGCACTGAGCGACGCCGAGCACGGGCCCGAGCTGGTGCGGATCGGCCTGCTCGGCGGCGTGTTCGGCGCGCAGTGGCGCGTGCTCACCAACTTCCAGCGGTACGCCCGCAAGCCCGTGGTCTACGTGGTGGGCTTCTCCAGCCGCGCGTTCTTCGTGCTCGCGGCGATGGTCGTGCTCCTGGCCCAGGACGCCGGGGTCCGCGGCGCGATGTGGGCGTACACGATCGGGTCCGCGCTGGGGATGGTGGTCGCGCTCGGCTACGCGCGCCACGACCTGCGCCTGGGCTTCAGCCGCCGGGTGGCCACGGCCATCCCGCGGGCGGGCGTGAAGTGGATCCCGGTCAGCCTGTCCTTCCACGTGGTGCAGGGCATGGGCGCGCTCGTGGTGTCGCTCTACGCCGACCTCACCGCGGTCGCGTACTACAGCCTGGCCAGCAGCCTGGCCCGCATCGCCAGCTACGCGGTGTCGACGTTCACCTACGCGTGGGGGCCGCTGCTGCGCTCGCCGCTGCGGCTGGCCGCGGACCGCGAGGTGGGGCAGGAGCGGCTCTCGGGGACCCTGGTCAGCGGCTACGCGGTGATCGCCTCGTTCATGGTGCTCGCGATCGGCGTGCTCGCCGACCAGCTCGTGCGGATCGCGCCCGCGTCGTTCGGCGCGGCGGCCGGCCTGGTCCCCGTGCTCGCGCTGAGCCCGGTCGGACGTGGCTGGTTCGTCGCCGTCTACACCACGGCGGTGTTCGCGGACAAGACGCGCTGGTTCATCGTGCTGGCGACCAGCGCGATGTTCATCTTCGTGGGGGCGAGCTGGCCGCTCGGCACGTGGCTGGGCGCGTACGGCGTGGGCATCGCGGGGATCGCGGCGTTCTTCGTGCCGGCGGTGATCATGCTCGTGCGCGCGCAGCGCAGCGCGCACCCGATGGCGCTGGACTGGCAGCAGCTCCTGCTCTCTCCGCTGCTGGCGGCGGCGCTGCTGGTGGGGGAGCTGGCGCTCGACCTCGGCACGGGTCCGGACGCCTTGCTCGTGCAGGCCGCCGTCGTGGTCGCGTACCCGCTGCTGCTGGTGGCGACCCGGACGATCCCGGTCTTCGCGCTGACCGCGCTGCGCCACCCGGTGCGCCTGCTGCGGGGCGATCAGGCCCGGCGCCAGGACGTGGTGGTGCGGCTCGCTGGGCTCTCCCCGTTCGAGCGGGGGCTGCTGTGGGACGCGCTGCGCACCGACGTCCCCGTCGCCGAGCTGGCGGCGGTCCGCGGCGAGGACGAGGACGCGGTGGTCCAGGAGCTCGTCGCGCTGCTCGCCCAGGTCGCGGGGGTGGAGGTGGACCCGACGATCCGGGCCCAGGCCGAGCGGTACCTGCTGCATCGCGGCGGGGTGGCGAGCCGCGACGACCTGAGCCAGGGGCTGCTCGGCGAGGGGATGGATCCCCTCACGCTCGACCGGCTGGAGCAGACGCGGGTCGCGCTGCGGAGCCTGCCGGCCCGGCGCTGGCCGCCCCGGTCGTGACTCCCGCCCCGGGTCGTCCTCCCGCCGCGGTGGCGGGAGGACGACCGGCGGTGGGTCCTACAGTCCGATCAGCGTGGTGAACGTCTGATCGGTGCTCTCGGTGGTGCCCGTCGCCGTGGTGACGGTGACCTTGTAGTGGTACGTCGTGAGCGGCTTCAGCGACTGCAGCGGACGGCTGTACGCGCGGGACGTGCCCGACACGATCGCCCCGGGCAGCAGCGCGAGCGACTTGCCGTAGCTCGTCGTCGTGCCCCACTGGACCGAGCTCGACGTGAGCGCGGCGCCCTGCGTGTCGACCACTGTGTTCAGCGTCACCGTCGACGACAGGAGCAGCGTCAGCGGGTTGATGGTCAGGCTCGGGCCGGGAGGCGCGGCCGTGGTGAACGTCCGGTCGGTGCTCGACGCGGTGCCGTTCGCGTTGGTGATGGTGATCCTGTAGTGGTACGTCGTGCCCGCCTTCAGCGACGGCAGCGCGCGGGAGAACCCGTAGACGTTGCCCGCCCCGGCGCCCTTGTACAGCGCCAGCGACGAGCCGTAGCTGTCGGTCAGGCCGTACTGGACGGACGCGGTGGTCGCGACGCCGTGGTTGTCCACGTCGGCGTTGACCGTGGCGCCCGCGGTGGTGATGCCGGAGACGGCCTGCACCGCGATGTCGCCGGCGACCGGGCCGGCGATCTTCGTGGTGAACGGGCTCTGCGCGGTGTAGAACAGCGGCGCGCCGCCCGGCAGGTACACGCGGACCTTGTAGTAGTACTTCGTGCCCGGCGTCAGGCCGGTCGCCTCGTCCGAGACGTCGGTGTCCGAGAACGGCTTCTTGGCCAGTGCCGTCCACGTGGTCTCGTCGGCCTCGCGGTACATGAACTGCGTGTCGGTGACGGTGTCGGGGACCTTGGCGTTCAGCGTCGCGCCCGTCGTCTCCAGGTCGGTCGCCGGGGCGACCGTGGCCGGGTCCTGTTCGAAGTCGTACGTCGTGTTGAGGCCGTTGACGCCGACCGTCACGTCGTCGGCGAACCCGACGAAGCTGTCCCACGGGGACGGCGCGGCGCGCTGGCCGGAGACGAGCGTCAGGCCGCCGGGGAAGGGCTGGCCGCTGGCCTCGACGCCGTTGCCGAACACCTTGGCCGTGGCGTAGTCGGCGCCGAGCGCGCCCTTGATCGTCGACCGGCACTGCAGCGGGCAGGCGGCGCTGCCGGGGCTGACCCACCAGCCGCCCCGGCTCGACATCGCGTCCCAGCTCTGCCACCCCCCGGGGGTGACGGGCGTGCCACCGTTCTCGTGGTTGGGCTCGTAGACGAGGTTGCCGTCCCAGTCGCCGTCGCCGTCGAAGTCGGTCGGGATGTTCAGCGAGACCGTCTGGTCACCGGTGACGAGCGACTGCGTGTACACGCGGTAGCGCAGGGCGGTGATGTCGCTGAGCTTCTTGCCCGCCAGCGCGTCGAGCGAGGCGTACGACTTGCCGCCCTTGCCGTAGACCCCGCCGGGGCCGCCGGCCGTGGGGGCGCCGGCCCCCGTGGTCTGCTTCAGCGCGGAGCCGCCGGACGGTGCCGAGCGCACGCCGGCGGTCGCCGTGTTGCGGGCCTCCAGGAGCCAGCCCTCGGCGGCGTTCGGCCGCACGACGACGGGCGCGTTCTGGGCGAACGTGTAGCTCGTGGTGGTCTCGCCGACGCCGACCGTGACGTTGTCGACGAACGTGTTGAGGTCGTCCAGGGGCGACGGGGTGGACCGCTGGCCGGAGACGATGCTCAGGCCGGCCGGGAAGGGCTGGCCGCTGCTCTCGCTGCCGGCCGGGCTGATCTTCGCGGTGGCGAAGTCGGCGCCGAGCGCGACGGGGAGCGTGGCGTTGCACTGCAGCGGGCAGGCCGCGGTGGCGGGGGTGACCCACCAGCCGCCGCGGGCGGACAGGGCGTCCCAGGTCTGCCAGGCGCCGGAGGCGACCGTCGCCCCCGAGTGCTCCTTGTTGGGCTCGTAGACGAGCATGTGGTCGAACGAGCCGTTGCCGTCCAGGTCGGCCGGGATGTTGAGCGACGTGGTGTACGTCTGGTTCCCGGTCGACGTGCGGTAGAGGCGGTAGCTCAGCGCGGTGAGGTCGCTGACCTTGGTGCCGGCGAGGGAGCCGAGCGAGGCGTAGGCCTTGCCGCCCTTGCCGAAGGCGCCACCGGGCCCGCCGGCGACGGCCGAGCCGGAGCCGGTGGAGAGGGCGATGGCGGAGGGCTGCCCGCCGGCGGGCGCGGCGTCGATGCCGGCGTTGGCGGTGTTGCGGCCCTCGAAGGCCCAGCCGGCCGGAGCGGACGGCTTGACGACGACGCTGTCGGCGGCATCGGCCACGGCGGCCGTGGCGGCGAAGGCCACCACGGTCGTGGCGACGCCGGCCAGCAGCCGTCGCGTCGAAGATGAGCGAAGCACTGGTAAATCCCCCAAGGATTTGCGGACGAGTTCCCCGGTGCGGGCCGGGTCGAATCCCGGCGAAGATAGCGGATCCGTAGCCGCGGGTGTACCTGTTCGGGGAACCTCGACCGCGTGTCGCAGATCCCGCTCGGGGAGCGGGATGGACGCCGTTCGGTATCGCGGGGCGTCAGTCGACGGACAGCGGCGGACGCCGCCCGAGGTGCTCCGGCGCGCGGGCGTCGTCCTGGCGCAGTCGCATCAGCAGGGTGCGCTCGGTCAGGTACCGCAGGTTGTCCAGTGGAATCGGATCGGCGTCGTCCGGGGAGCCCCCGGGGAGCACGCGGGCGCCCCCGGGCTGCGGGGTACCGGCGTCGAGCAGCAGATAGACGGCGCCGCCGGCGGCCCGGGCGGCCACCTCGTCCGCGACCGGGCCCGGATCCGCCCCGGTCAGCACCGGATCGACGAGGACCGTCGGCGCGCCAAGATCGGTCGGCACGGCGGAGAGTGCCGCCCAGGTCGGCCCTTCGATCAGCAGCGGCACCTGGCGCCGGGCGGCCCACAGGCGGGCGTCCAGCGTCGCCGGGGCGAGCACCGTGTCGACGCTCGCCACGAGCGCGTGCAGGTGACCGGCCTGCCACCCGTCCTGGAGGCGCGCGACGTCGGGCGTCGCGCCGTCGGCCAGCCGGTGGGCCCAGAAGCGGTTGCGGCCCGGGCCGAGCACGGTGGCGGGGTCCAGCGTCTCCCCCGGGACCGGCACCAGCAGCAGCCGGCCCTCGGCGCCGCGCTGCGCCTCGGTGAGCTGGTCGCCGGGCTCGACGCTCCCCGCCGGGGCGTACGCGCTGCCGCGCACCTCCAGCGCCGCGGTGCCGGGCGTCCAGTGCTCGACGTGCTCGATCTCTCCCCGGGCGCGGATGCGCAGGGACGTGGGGGCGAACTCGATCCGGGTTGCCTCGGCGACCATCACCGCGTCGCCGCGCCACACCCAGGCCTGCACCTCCCAGCGGCCGGCGCCCAGGTCCACCACGCGCACGCAGACCGACAGGCGGGGCGCGGCGTGCAGGACCGCGTCGGGCTGGGGCAGCAGGTGGAGGCTGATCGATCGCCCAGTGCCCCGCACCTCGACGGTCACCGAGGGGAAGGCCGCGTCGACCACGGACAGGGCGAACGCGGTCGACAGCTGGGTCTCGCCGGCGACGTCCACCTCGAGGGCGTCCTGGCTCGGCGGGGCGGGCAGCGCCTCGGGTCCGCGCACGCCCTGGGCGACGGTGTTGCGGCCGTTGGGCGAGGCGACGACGTCGAGGTCGACGAAGCCGGCCTCGTGGAGGAGCGCGGTCATCGCGGCCACGTCGTAGGGGATCGTGCGCGTGTCGTCACCGCTGCCCAGACCGACCGCCGCGATGTAGATCAGCAGCCGGCCCCCCGGCTCCAGGATGCGGTGGGCCTCCCGTAGGACCTGCCGCATCCCGATCGGGGAGACGTAGTCGAGGGCGTAGTGGCTGAGCACCGCGTCGAAGGACCCCGACGCGAGGAAGGGCATCGGCAGCGTGAGGTCGTGCAGCGCGATCGGCACCGTGCCGTCCGAGTCCGCGGCGAAGCCGGGCCAGCGATCGACGCCGAGCACCGTCTCGGCGCCCATCTCCAGCAGCTCGCGCAGGGCCAGGCCCGGGCCCGCCCCGAGGTCCACGACGCGCCGCGCGCCGGCCAGGGGCCGCAGGGCCGACCGATACCATGCGGGCTCGCGGCCGACGTAGAAGCGCTTCAGGCTGTCGTAGCCCTGGGAACGGTGCCACGACTTCTCGTCGCCCGGGTCGTCGAAGACGGACGTCGACGTCGCCGGGAACTCGCCGAGCGGCCGAAGGGCAAGAGGGAGTTCGTTGGGCACCATGGATATCCGCCACACCGGCCAGGACCGCGAGACGACCTCGCCCGAGGCCCTCGTGCGGGCGCTCGAAGGTGCGGTTCCCCCGCTGGCGCCGCTGCGCTTCGCAAGCATACATAGCGTCGGGGGGCTCCCCGACGACGTCGACGAGGCCCTCGCGGGCCGCTTCCGCGTGGGCCGTGAGCGCCTCGACCTCGCCCCGCCGGTCGACTGGTCCGGCGCCCCGTTCGCGGCTGGGGGCTCGCGCGCCTTCTTCCAGAGCTCGCTCGTGTTCGCCGATCCCCTGCTCGCGGATCCGCGGGCCGCCGAGGCCCTCCCGGCCCTGACCGCGCTGCTGCTCGACTGGCTGGGGACGCACGACCTCGACGATCCGGACGCCCACCGGTTCGTGCGGCACGACCACGCCGCGTCGGGCCGGCTCGTCTACCTGTCGTGGGTGCTGCGCGAGGGGATCCGGCTGGACGTCCTGGACGCCGCGGCGCGCCGCGCGCTGGCCGCCGGGGTGCTGGAGCACGTCGCGTTCGTGTGCGCGGAGGACAACTACGTCGGCGCCCACAACCACGGCCTGTTCGCGGACGCCGCGCTGGCACTGGCCGCCCGCGCGCTGGCCCCTGCGCCGCCCGCCGCGGGGTGGGCCGTGCTGGCCTCGGCCCGCTTCCGCCTCGTGCTCGACGGGACGGTCCACGCCGGGGACGCCGTGCACCTGGAGCACTCGCCCTACTACCACTGGATCGTCCAGTCGGCCCTGGGCCGCTTCGCCGACGCGGACCTGTTCGCCGACCTCGGACTGCGGGAGCTGGTCGACCGCATGGAGGAGGCCGGCACCTGGTTCACCGCACCGGACGGCACGCTCGCGGCGTTCGGCGACACGCCGAGCGGCACCCGGGCCAGCGGCCCGGCCCGGCGCCGGGCCGAGGCCCAGCAGGGCGTGGCTGCCTTCACCGGGGCCGGGTACGCCGTGGTGCGCGACGGCGGCAGCTACCTGGCGGTCGCCGCGGCCCACCATCCCACCGCCCACAAGCACGCCGACGACGGCTCGTTCGTGCTCTACGAGGACGGCCGGGCGATCGTCGCCGACTCGGGCGCGGCGGGGTACGAGTACGACGGCGTCGAGCGGCGCTACGGCGTGTCCCCGGCCGCGCACAGCGGGGTCACCGTCGACGCGTTCGACCGGCTCGCGGCGGAGCGACCGGCCACCGGGTCGGGCCTGCTCGCCGTGCGCGACGGCGGGGCGGACGGGCTGCACGCGGTGCTGGCCCGGATCCCCGACCTGGCCGCGGAGGGGGGCGACGCGCTGCGCCTGCTCCTCTACCGGCCCGGGCGGTGGCTGGCGGTGGCCGACACGTTCTCGGCCGGCGTCCACGGGGAGGTCGTCACCCGCCGCGTCCAGCTCGCGCCCGACCTGCGCGCGGACGTGCGGGACGGCGTGGTCGCGATCGTCCGGGACGGCGAGCCGGTCGCCTCCCTGGCCGCCCCGGCGACCGTCACGGGCCGCGCACCCGACGCCGTCGAGGTCGTGCGCGGTCGCCGCGCGCCGGTCACTGCCGGCTGGACGCTCGACGCCGACGTCGTGCTGCACCCGCGCGACACCGTGGTCCTGCACGGACCGGGGCTCCACCCGCGCGCGTTCACGCTCGCGCTGGCCGGCACGCCGGCGCCGGAGGTCTCGGTGGCCGCGACCGAGACCATGATCTCCGTGCGCCTGCGCGAGGACGGGGTGGTGCGGCACGTCCGGGCGCGCGCGGGCGCGATCACCGTGGTGGGCGGATGAGCGATGCTGTGCCGATGAGCGACGGTGAGGAGTCCGCGGTGACCGGCTGCACGATCTGCGGGCCCCCCGCC
>Ga0247758_1000213_pt1 | contig 49709 bp, 40 predicted proteins | sample UWRJL156409C4_FD_180950 | JGI IMG/M metagenome (GOLD analysis project Ga0247758, IMG submission 180950) | Plant litter microbial communities from Arlington Agricultural Research Station in Wisconsin, United States - UWRJ-L156-409C-4 | ecosystem: Environmental > Terrestrial > Plant litter >...
GACCGAAAGGAGTTTCATAGTGGAGAGATGGCCTTCCTGTTGTGGCAAGCTCCAGCATGACCCACGCCCTATGCGACTGGGGGGCGCAATGGGACGGGAGCCGCGCCGCCCAGAATAGGACAAAAACAGAACATAAACGGGCAAAAGAATGATCAACAGACGCGCCACAGCGCGAGAACTGCCTATCTCTTCCTGATCGGTGAGAGATAGCCGAAACAAACAAGTGGGAAATGGTGGTTGGTGATATGGCAGGAAACGCAGCAGACTTCTGCTGTTCAGGGGGGACGGATCGGAAAATAATGCGACTGAAGCCGAAAGAGTCCTCGCACTCAAGAGACGCCCAACCGGGTTTCTCCCTCGGCGCACGGACAGTTTTGACTGAGATGAAGCCATATGAGGAAATACTTTGTACTGTATGGTGCGTTGATGGTTATTGTCTGACCTCCCTCGACGGAAGCTCTGCCGTCGTCAAGGTCGGATGGTGCACTGAGAATTCGAGATTGGCGAGGGCGACGTGCGCTGAAGCTCATGAGTCCCGCCCGGGAAATGCGGGAGCGGCCGATGACTAAGCCTCACCCCAGCACTCACGTCACGGGAGTTGGTGAATTGGCGTGACGTTGGGTGGGGTCGTTTTTCCGACCTTCAACCCACCACAACTGCCGCCGCCGCATGTCTACGTGATAGAGACCGCCCAACATGGCGCGATGGTTACTGTCGACGCTGATCTTCCAGATTGAGGTATGCGCCCCTCCCCCATATCTACCTTCGAAGGAGCGCTCGCTGACTTGACGCGCCCTACAGGACCGCATCGTCGCTATGGTACGACAACTCCTTTCCCTCCCCGGATATCGCGGGAATCGCCGACTGACATCGCCCGACAGCTCCTCCGGACGCCCGGCTTCCATCACGGAGTACGCAGGATACATCGAATAATCGAAGATCGAAAGTACGGGCGAGATCCACACGAGCCATTGCGCCCGGGCGAAGCTACAGGTGGGGACGACCATTTGCGCACGCGGCGAGGCATTGACTGACAGTGATGTTGCAGAGGAACCAGATAACCCAAAATTAGGAAGCTTTGTGAAGCATTTTGTTGAGGAGCTGCGGAACCAGGCACGCGGGACGACGGACGACCCTCCGCGATCGCCACCATCCCCACCGCAGCCACCGAAGAAATGAGTCTATGGGGGACATTGTTTCCCTTTCATGGCTGGAGATCATGTACGCACGGAGGTACAGGCTGTTTGGAGCCGCGATCCCGTGCGATTGGAGCTGTGTTTGGCGCTGCGCATTCTTGCCAGGGCGCTTGCGGTCGGAACGGGGGAGTACACTGATCGGAGCTTAGACGCTGCGTGGAGAAGGTACAACTCTTCACCTCGTTGCCGGGTGTGGTTCGACACCACCGATATCGAATAGAACTGGGGATATGCTGGGGCGCTGAGTAAATAACTGGCGGACGCTGGTTCAGGTCTCGCGCCCACTGGAAGCATCGCCTACATTGTTACTCCGTCCGTACCATGGGGAGAAACCTCTTGGACATGACCCAAAAAATATTGCTACAGCAAGGACAACGAGCGATTTCTGTCCTCCCAAGGTGACTACCTTACCGAACTGGGATCAATCTGAACGAGGCTAGTTCGCGGGGCATGGCTTGCGAACGCAGGTAGCGAAGCTACAACAAAATCCCAGCGTACCCTGAACCTTCCCTCCATCGGCCAACACCACTGCGACATCGATTCTGAGTGTAGGCAAAATGGCCCAGGCTTCCCCCCAGACGCTATCTGCAAGCTTTCTATTCACCATAAGCAAACCGTCGGCAGGTTTGTTGACGAAATAGGCCACAAATGCCAAGGCAGCAGAACAACTCCAACGCAACCTTGCAGGCACGCCGCTGGTCTGCAGCGTCCCGCGCGTGGAATAGAGCGTTTCATGGCATCTGACAGCAGACGTAGTCGCCCCGCTTTGCTACCTGCATTTCTAATACCCTGGGCTGGCCATTGGATTCTCACCGAGGCGCGGCCCGACGGCGTGGGGCGCGGTGGACAAACCCGCCGACTCACCCAGAGAGCCCATATGAACAGGAGTCATCAGAATGAGGGACGTGATCATATTGTTCACCAAACTGCTATCTAAGCCATCTATCTAAATTCGAACCACCGCAAAATCAAGAAGCGAAATGCAACACGTCCCTCTTGGTGTTTTTGTTATTGGTTCCCACTCCCATTTTCCTACGTTTTCCTTCTTCCCATCCGCCTCACCCTACGTCCTCCACCCAGCAGCGCAGCTTTGCACCTACGACAGTGTCAAGGTAGAAGGCCCAGTGTAGACGGTGCTCCCAGTACCAGCCCAGTCGCCAGCAGGGGAGATGAAAGAGAAGCTGATGGATGAGCCAACCACATGGGCGTCGGTCAGAACAAGACGGTATCCTGGGGCCGGAACGGGGATGCGGTTGAAGCGGAAGAGGAGAGAGGGGTCTGCAGGGGAATTGCTCCAGAAGCCGCTGCTGACGGGGACGTCGGTTCCAGCGGTGGCGTGGGTGTAGGAGAGGGCGGGGTGGTCGGGGTTGACTTGGATTGTGGCGGCGTAGCTATACGGGGGGTTGATGTTAGTTTTTTTGGGCTACATGCTTGTGAGAGATGCGAAGGGGCTTACTTGACGTGGGTGGCGTTGCGGGTCACGGTGAAGCCGGTGACTGAAGCGCTTGTCGCGCTGTGTTGGCGAGCCACGAGTTCATGCTCGGCTTGGATGGGCGAGGCCCAGGCAGAGGAGGCAAGGAGGGCAATGGCGCCCACGAAAGTGTTGGTAAGTTGCATCTTGGATGTATTGGTAAGAAGGTTGGGTGGTTGTCTGGTCTTTTGTTGTTTCTTGGGATGATTGAATGCTTCTTGATGTTTCTGTTGAATGATAATGGAGACAGCAGGTGAAAGAAGAAGGAAATATGCCCTTTTATAGGTTTTCTCATGATCATGATAGCTTGCCCAAGGTAAGGTACCTAGGTACCTTGGTTGAGGGCGGTTCGTCTGACATTGACCAGATGCGACGCGCCGCAATGCAGAACGGAGGCGGCGCAACATGAACACCATGACCTGGTCGAGAGGCAAAGCTAAAGCCGATGCAGCGACTTATATCGACCTAAGCGCACGTCACAACATACAATCATCACGCCACCTGGCTTAAGCGGCGGGAGGATCCGTAGTTCTTGTTTTCTGGGTCCTAATATTTATGCACCGAGACCTAAACGCCTTCCCCCTTTTCAGTCTTACGCCTCGTTTAGGGTCGCATTGTGCGGCGTAACACGTCTTTTGTCCGGGCTTTCAGACAAAAGGACACCTTCGGCTGACCGGACGGGTCAGCTTTGCGGCGCGGGAGCTTACGTCTTTCCTTACAAGGCGGCCCGAGAGGGTAGCATCGGACTTTCCAATCCCAGCCCCTGAGCCTCTGTCAAGTCTGAGCCTGCCTGGGCGAGAAAAGCTACAGCCATCTTAGTTTCTGCACTTGTTCACACACAGGGCATCTTTTCAAACCCTCTGCACGAACATCTAGAATCATTGCGCTTTATTTATCTGCTTGCTTGTTTCTAGGACTCTTACAATTCCGCAAAGTAACTACCTAGAAATTTGGCCTGTTTCGGTGAGGCCAGCAAAAGAATCCTGGTAAATAAACGGCGGCAACAGTAAAGACAAACTCCATAATCATTACCACATCCAGTGGAATAGAAATATTCAAACAAAAAACAATGCATAGAATAAAATATTCTTCTTGACACCTCGACATGCAAAGTTTGTGGCTTCATCACAACGTCAACCAACATCAAGATCAAAGTCTCCATTTCGCCCATCACCAACAACCCAAAGACCAAAGAGCCCCAAACCAGGCCTGAGCGCCAACTGATAACCAAAAGTAGCAAACCTATTGAAATGACGCCGCCGAAGCCGAAAATAATCTCTCAGGGTACTAATTGCACCAATGGTACGCCCCCTTACACGCCCCCTGAAGCCATCTCAGGCTTGGTATTTTCAGCCGCTTCGCTCGATTTTGGTGAACAGGACACAACATAACCCTAGCGGCGCCATGGCGCTCGATTTTCGGTATCCGTATTTCTTCTCTCTGTGACACCATCGAGAACACCCTCGGACAGACCCGCTGTGGGGCGACTTCGAGAGCCTCTCACTCAGACACACGGCGTGCGCGACGACACTGAGCATGTCGCTCACCTCCCTGGCTGCTAGGGACAACCCTAACTCCTTATGCACTCCTCACTCGGTGATCATCACCGCATTCTGGAAATATAACCTCATCGCCATATGCCTCTCCCTTGCCTCCGTAAGCCTCCTCACATCTATTCTCACCAGTGCCTCTTTCTTACCCTCACCCTACCCTTACCCACCATTACTACTCCCCTTGCATCGGTAATCTAAAACTCCCCCCCTACGGACTAGAACCTCACAAGCTACTTCCTCCTCCGCCGGCGCCGCCCCCTCTCCCCAGGCCGAGCCTCCCTCTCCATCACCGGCTCCGTCGCCCTCGCCATCCTCGGCGCATACCTCACCGGCGTTATAATTGAGCGCTCCTGCCCTCTCGGCTTCCGCTGTCCCGCCGCAGGCTTCGGCCTCGTGGTATGGGCGACGCGCCCGCGCGCCACGGCCGGTGTATTCCTCGTGAACCTCCCGTTCGCGCTGTGGCGGAACCACCGCGAGCGGGTGTCGGCTAATCCTGTGGTTGCGCCGGTGGCGTACAACGGTGCCGGGAATTACTCACTTGTGAGGCTGAATCCTGATGGGTCGTCTTTGGTCGGGGAAGGGGATGGAGGGAAGGGGTTGCATTCCTGGGGGGAAAATCCGGCGGTTTATAACCCGCAGTACTACCAAGATCGCGATAGCTCCGCAAAGCAGCAGCTTTCTCCGGATGTGGTGGCAGCAGCGCTCGCTCCTCGACGTACCGAGCGGGAGAACCTCTTTCTCAAAACATGCATGACGACGTCACTCGCAGAATTCTTCATCTGCTTTATCGGCGTGCCGGTTTACTTCCTCCCCGCAATCGAAAACACGTCTCCGTACCAGCCGAATCCGAAGATCAACCTCTTCGAATGTCGTTTCAGGATCCCGAGCATGTACGATGAGAGAAGCGCGGAGAGACATTACACGTTGTGTTCCCCCGACGCGAGCAGCGTTATGGCGACTGCTGCTATTGGGATGCTGGCAGGGGTTGTTCTCTTTGGGCTTGCGGTGGTGATCGTCGCGGCAGTTGGCTGTGCGAAACGTACTCGACGCTAGGAGGGCTACTGTCTGCCTGTGTGGTTGGTGGCGTGGGTCCCGTTGGTGGTGGCGACGGTGTTTACATGGATCATATGGTTGACGTTTTTGATCGATACGGGATATGATGGGTACTGCGTGGGCAACATGCGACAGGTGGATGCGGTCAATATAGTGCAGATTGTGGTCTTGAATCTTTGGAGGCAGCTTGTTTGAAAGGCTGGGCTCTGATGGCTGTAGATAGATTGTGAGGAACAAGTTAAGTATGAACATGAATTTGTCTTGTTTGGGGGTTTATCGACCTCTATCCCATGGAGGTCTGCACTTAGGGGGTGCATTGGCCTATCCTGGTGTTAGAATTTGCCGCATGATAATCATAATGGCTGGATCGACTTACTGTACCACTCGTTGGTCGCCTTGCAGGTACCCTGGGTACAAGTCTTAGGACCGGTCCAACCCTGTCCACCGCACTGTCCATACAAGGGAGCACCGCCGGCACCTCCGGTCGGGGCCGGCGCGCTGGTGATGGAAGTTCGGAGAGTAGTAGGGGTAGGGTTTGAGCCACCGCCATTGTCGTTGCCCGAGCACTGGAGGACTGCCGGGCCAGGGATCGGGTAGGAACGTCCACCGAGGTTTGTGCCACCAGCATTGTCGTAGATGCTGAGCTTAATGCCAGCGTCGTTACCAGAGTAGGCACCGGGAAAGCTGACGGTGTTGGAGCCAGTGTTGGAGCCGGAGCCGGTGACTTGGATCTGGGCACACTCCATGTAGAACTGCGCACCAGGATAGCTGCCAGCATTGTGTAGAGCAATGAGCTCAACACGCATCAGATAATGTCCTGCGGCAACGCAGGTCGGGAGAGTAAAGTAGTGCCAGCCGCCGTTAGCGATCATCGTATCGACGGCCCAAGTGCTGCCACTCAAGCCGTTCTCAGCGACCTTGAACCACTTGAGGCCTTGCGAGCTTGTCGTGGCGGCATTGTCGACCTTGGCCAGGTAAACAATGATGGGACCTGAAAATTGTTAAATTCGCGTCCCTCCGTTGCTCGATCTTTTCAAATGAAAAGCCTACCCTTGTGGCTGGCCGCAATGGGGTGATCCGGGTCGCCGTTGAACTGGGCACCTCCGATCTCGTGACCCCACCACGCGCCGACCTTGGCTCCGGCCGGGACCGTGATGACAGTGTTGTCCTTGTACTGCTGGGCATTGCAAGCCATGTTGGAATCGTTGACGTTCTCGATGGGGTTATTGTTGCCCGGGGCGCGGATGCCCTTCAGCTGGCCCTGCTCAACGCCATTAACAGAGACTTTCTGAAAGATGGCGTGGGCGCTGGCGGCAGCCGCAAGCGAGAGAATTTGGAGTCCCTTCATCTTGATCAGAGTGTTGGCTTGAGATGTGATCGAGAGGTGAGGAGAAATGCCGGTAAACTGGATGCGGGCCGCTCATCTTATACGCCGTCTCGACGAAAGTATTCTAAGCCCAAAGACCGTGACATCGTCGTGCACGGTGCCGTCATCTCCTTTCCGGCTTCCTGAATGAGTTGTGGGCCGAAGTTACCTTGGTCGAGCAGGTGACGGAAAATCTTGGTGGTAACATTGGCGCCCTTCTGTTCGCAGGGTTTTGTCGGCAGCCGGGAATGGCGTCGTAATCCGAGGTTGGTCATAACCAGGTCATCCATTGCCACAGCGGGCTACCGAACCTCGCTACCGTTCTCCGCGCAAAACTGCACACGCTGGATCCTAGGTCCGAATTTGAGGGGTGCATCACTCCACAATCTGGGCCTCGTCTGGGAGCTGGCGTCGCATTTCGAAATCTTGATGAGACGTCCATGTTGTTCGGCCCGAGCCCGGAGCGTTGCTTCCTGCAATTCACTCTCTCGTTTGGGACTGGCGCCCTTGGCGCACCGGTTTTTGGAACGGAGATCAATCGCTTAAACGCCGCAGTGCCGGAAACGTAGCGTGGAGTCCGAGGCCGTGGGCGGGAGCGCACCCGGAATTTCCGCAGTCGATGCCATGGGATCCAATGATGCCGTTCCCCTATTCGGAGTCTGAAAAATCCACCTATGGGGAATGGGAAAGGGACGTGTGCGGTCAACAATCATGTTTTTCATCACGAATACGGCTGTCCCCTTAGAGTTCCCCAAGAACGACACAGCCCTGATTCTGTTCCCCAACCAACATCGCAAGCTCACCACGCGCAGCTTAAGTTGTGCGTCTCTTGCTCCCCAGGCCGGCTCTTGGTACCATCGACTTCAAATCGTTCTTCCTCCCATACCCCCTTTTGTTCGTTCTTCCCATGTCGATAGCGTTTGCAGATGAGAATCACCCTCTCTCCTGTGCCAGGCTCCGGGAGCGTCACGTTGACATAGTTCACCCTGTTTACGTCCGGAACAAGAGGCGAGTCATCCGAATGGAGACTAGGCGGGTTGGTACCCGAAAGCGGAGACACTCGAGAGAATTCGATGCCCGCATCGCTGTAGAAATTTCCCTCTTCGATCTCCATAACCCTGCACGCGATGGCAGCTGCTACCGGCCCGTCCCATATCCCCTCCCTATGCGGCGCTGAGGCGAGGAAGTTGATGGCAAGACGCCGGAACTGTGGCACTCTGCACTTGAGAGCAGTGAAGTAAAGCGGCGGAATGAAGCCCATATCGACTGTGAAGCTGAGATGATCGGATGGAGGAAGGAGCGGTGGGACTGGTAGTAAGTAAGAGACTTTGTTCCAGAGGTCAATGGCCTGCTCTAAAATGCTGGAGAAATCTGTTGTGTAGGAGTCGAAAGCCATTTCGTCCCCGTATCGGAGGCAAGTCGCAACATTAACAGAACCCATAGCGTGGTGGAGGCGAAGGAGAGGCACGCCGAGAGCAATCCGGTCGCTCCGCTCAGTTTGAAGTGCGTCTATGCGAGGAATGCTCGACGAGAATGTGCGGAGCCATAACTTCAATGACAGCTGTAACCGTTCCCGCTGCAAGGTGAGCTGACTCGGGATTCCAGCACGCTCGAGAGTCAGCTGTTTGGCTTCCGCAGATAAGCCGTGGATCTCTTGGAATATGTGGTCAAGATGCCGCCTTGCCGAACTCAATGAGTCGAATATGAGAGGAATCTGAGGCTCGGACCCACACCTGGTACTAAGCCCTGCCGTGTAGTTATGGTCTGGTCCCTCGCCGACGATCGATGACTGAATGTTGAGTCGGATGAAGGCTTCAGCGAGGTGATCGTCAGTTGAGTCCGGCAGAGGTTGTACCATCGCTGACGCCTCTGCTCCATTTGGCTGGATTTCTCGAAGGAGTTTCAATCCACTCTGGAAATGCGCTTGGCTCGCTCCGACCTCACCCTTTAGGAGCTCAATGCAGATAAAAATCATGCAGGATACCAACGTGATTCGCAGAGACTGCCGATCCCTCTTCTCAAGGTGCCGCAAATGGGTGACGGCTTTGTTGAATTGTTGCAGGGCCAGACGTTCGTTAGAATCGTTAAGTTCTAAATCCCGGGACAAAGCTGGCCGTTGTGTGTGTCCTAGCGCTATGGCCCGCCTATGTGTGGCAGCCAGGGCGATCACTGCATGCAGGACAGCCGGCTCTCTGAGGCTGAGCTGAAAGACGAGTGTCTCCCAGAAATCTGAACTGAAGATGCCAGGAAGCTTGGTTGCCGTCCGTGTTCGGAAGAAGTCGAATGCTGCATATTCTTGGTGACTGAGTCCAGGGATCATGGTCGGGGAACCTGTTTTCAGGTACCTTGACACAGAAGACGGGGGTTTTTGAGCCATTTGGTGGAGGAGGGTATTCACGGCCCTCTCGGCACTGCCGTATGCGTTCCCACCCCCGCCCCAAATGCCGTACCCGTCGCAGACACGGCCAGTCGCGATGCATCGCTGACAGGCTGGTTTCTGTTCGTCGCATTTGACGCGTCTGGCTCTATTCGAGGCAGCGGTGTCAATTTCTTAGCCCCACATTATCATCTGGAAAGGGGCTCACGCACTTGCATGTTCGGCACCCCATTTTCGTTTTGCGGGCTTTGGCGACTCCCTGACTCTCCGCGATTGCCGGCTTCGCCATTGTGATTGTGTGAGTTGTTACGATGGCGTGAGTCAAGAATCCAGGGCTAGGTGGGCAGCGAAACGGTTGGGCTGAGAGTTGTTTTGCTCGCTCGGAAACCAAGCGGTTTCGTTGGATGTGACAACCCGCGGGCGGGTCCGGAGGAGGATTGGGAAAGGGGATGGGAATATGGGGGCTGGATTTGTCAACCGGACCCGAATATGTCATGTGTAGGTCCAGCTAGTGTCGGGGCTCAAGCTCATTGGCCCAGTCGCTTTTGGGGCGCTCTGATTGGCCGGTCGCATCAACCTGGAATCCTAGCGGGCTCAGCATCGCCATGCTAAACCCCAAACTCCGAGTTTCGACGATCTTTGTTGGGAACAGTTCAGTGGCGAGAAAGGTATAAAGTATGGCGGTTCCGCGGGGTTTGCTGGTTCTAGCTCACTCACACAAACATCACAATCAGCCAATACAGTCCAAACAATTCCGAGTTTTCTCGCATCCTCTGTTCCCCAGTTTCATATCGAAGCATGGCTCCCCCCACTCGCCCCCTCGGCCGCAACGGCCCCCCCGTCACAGCCATCGGCTTCGGCGCCATGAGTATTGCCGGCCTCTATGGCCAGCAAGACACGGCCGAAGCCAGAGTCGGAGTCCTCGACCGCGCCCATGAGATTGGCGAGCGCTTCTGGGACACGGCCGACATCTACGCTGACAGCGAGGACCAAATCGGCGCTTGGTTCAAGAGGACGGGCAAGAGGTCCGACATCTTCCTCGCCACCAAGTTTGGCTTGCATTACACCCCTGATTTCGTCCAGAGCGAGCGTTCTGATCCGGAATACGTCCGCTCTGCATGCGAGAAGAGCTTGAAGCGCCTGGGTGTTGAGACGATCGACTTGTACTACTGCCACCGTGTTGACGACAAGACGCCCATCGAGAAGACTATTGAGGCCATGGCTCAGCTGAAGAAGTGAGTTGATTCATCCCCGATAGCGCCGCCCTGGCTAACCAATGTACCAAAAAGGGAGGGCAAGATCCGCTACCTCGGACTTTCCGAGGTCGCCGCCAACGACATTCGCCGCGCGCACGCCGTGCATCCCATCTCGGCTGTCCAAGTAGAGTACAGTCTTTTCTGCCTCGACATTGAGTCCCCTCAAAACGACATTCTGCGGACGTGCCGCGAGCTCGGCATCTCCATCGTCGCCTATAGCCCTATCGGCCGCGGCTTGCTCACCGGAAATTTCCGCTCGTACGACGATCTTCCCGAGCAAAGCTTCCTCAGTATGGTTCCCAAATATTCGCGCGAGAATTTCCCCAAGATTCTCCAGCTCGTAGCCGAAGTCGAGGCCGTGGCGAAGAAGCACAATGTCACTCCTTCCCAGGTCTGCCTTGCGTGGGTTCTCGCCCAAGGGGAGGAGATGATCCCTATTCCTGGCACACGAACGATCAAGTACCTCGAGCAGAACACGGCTGCTGCGGATCTGAAGCTTACTGCCGAGGAGGTTAGCCATCTGAGGGCGTTCTCAGAGGCTACCGAGCTCAAGGGCGACCGGTACCCTGCCAGGTGAGCTCACCCATTAACTACTATACCGAAGATTCTATGACTGACCGTTTTCCCTAGCTTTATGGGGCCTATCTTCCGGGAAACCCCTCCCCTTTGATGATCTCAGGAGGTGAGCGGAGGAACAAACACGAAGGGCAAAGTCAGAGTATTTCCTGAGTCAACAAAGAGTCTGTTTTTGATGCGAGAGTTGGATGGTCTTTAATAAGTCGGAATGTTTAGCGCAGAAATTCTAGGTTGGGTCGATAGTTGAAATCCTAAACTTGTCCCAAACTTACTACCGTAAACCGAAATCTACCCCGCTTCAGCGTTTCCTCCTGATATAGCTCCCCTTGGTTGTAAAAAACGAGCCAATATCCAAGTTCATCGGGATACTCCCTCCCTGTGACAACGGATTCGTCAACTCTCCCAAATTCTCCATCACTACCGCCCTTCTCTGCCGTCGATAAAACCGTACCCTATCCGGAATCTGCATCACATCAATTTCCCTACCCTCTCCCTCCCCATGACTCTTCCACCACCTCTCCCCCTTCAGAAACTCCTCATCAAACAGCTCCATCTCCTCGCCGCTGCTAAACCCAAAATGGTCAAGCACCGCCTCAAACTTCCCCGTCTCCTCCCTATCCATCCACCCATTCCCCTTGCTCCACCCAGAAAGCCACCCATTGCGATCCATATCTTCCAGATTCGCAGTCTTCAGAGACATGCCAAACTCCTCCTCAGACTTCCATTCTTTCCCCTGATCCTGGCCGGCCCGCTTGCTGATAGACATTCCGCCGGGATTAAGGACGGAACGCTCTTCACGGGTAGGCGCCCAAGAGCGGTGCACCATGATCCAGAGGCTGAAGTATGGGCTGTTTGGGTTAAGGAGGTAGTCAAATGAGAAGTCGAGCTCCTGGCGGACGGGCCGGTAGTGGTCGAGCCAGTGGAAGGCGGCGTACTTGAAAAAAGCGCGGGGTGGATTGTTTCGGATGGCTTTTAGGTAGGATGTGACGGTTTTTCCGGTCCAGTGGGTGGGAGGTTGGTTGTGGGCTGTGTCAGATTGGAAGAGGCGGATGTAGTCGGCGCAGATGCGAAGGAGGAGGCGGTTAGCATCTTCGAGGCGGATGGAGTGCTGCCATTGGAAGGGGGGGTTTCCCTGAGAAGGTGGATCGGCCTTAGCTGATATTTGCGCTGGTGGTCGTGTCGGGGCAGAGGGGTTTGATGGTAGCCATGAATTGACAGCTTCGAAGTCGACGAGACCTGGCCTGGCGAGTAGGAATTCTCGTGCGGTTTGGTGGACAAGGTATACTCTGTTACCGCGGATTCTCAGAAAATGACCGCAAGTGCGGTACAAGTGGCTGGCGAAGGGTTTGTGCAGAAGCTCCCCAAGTTGGTCCAAACTTTGGACGGCTGACGAGGATGCGATATCGGCCGGGGTGGCGCCGGACTGTTCGTCCTGGTCTTCCGCAATGCTGGTTAGTTGCATTCGATCAATGGCAGTCTCTGTGAGATCTTGTCGTAATAGCGATGAAGAAAATTGGGGCGTTTTGCCTTTCAGTTTAAGTTTCCCACCGAGAGGAACAGGGGCTAGGTTTCCAAAAGTTGCCAACAGCACCCCAGTGGCAGCTTCATCGTCCTCGGAGAAGTGGTCCTGGTGCACCTCGATGGCAGCACAAATCTCCTTGAGACTCAGTGGTCGAACGGCAGCGAGCACCATCATCAGAGCCTTCCGGCCCTTGAAAGGGAGGTCATTTCCGGACAAAAGTCTCTCGTATAGGTGTTCGAGACGCGTGTTGCTCAAGATAAACTCAAGTTGGGACGCCGATATCTCATTGGCGGCTGCGTCTTTGAAGAGCTTCATGATAAGTGATATCCAAAGAAATCTACCGTTCGCATTCTTCATCAGTCTGTCCTCCAGAATGTTTCGATGGTCCATGGGGAGAAGCTCGGAAGCTGGAGTTGACTCCTTCAACTCAGCAATCTTGAAGTGAACGAAATGAGCAATATCCTTGGCAACGAAGTCAGCCTGTTCCTCCATACGGAGCCAAAGCCAGTTGCAGCTCTCTTGTGGTAGTTTTGCATCTTGTGTTGAGTGGCCATGTGATTCGTCCTCTTTGCTGAATCCGAGAGCTTCCTGCATGCTGACATTAGGTCGACTCAAGAGAATCACCTTCATTCGAGCTGTGGAATCATTGAAGGGCTCATCATTCAGATAAGCTGCAAGTCTTTTGAGGAGTTCTCCGCAGGAGTTGGGTTCGCATTCATCCAGGCCATCCAGAATCCAGATAACGTCCCGCATGCTAGGGTTCTTGAGAATTGCTTGCAGAATAGACCACAGTGACTCAATACGGTTGAATGTTCTTTTTCCTGTGCTGGCGCGCTTCGCCAATATATGCTGTATCAGCCGTGGTTGGGAAGAACAAAGCTGATGCAGCATCGCAGATACGGCTGCAGACGTATTATCTTGGTCTTGGAGTCCCTCTCGGAAGAAGAAGTAGCAGATATGTGCTGTCTGCTGAAATCTGCGCAACAATGCAAGATGGTCGACGAGATATTTGGCCATGACTGATTTTCCACAGCCGGCTTCTGCTGTAATCCAAAGGAGTGCTGAGTTCTGCAAGGACGTCCATTTTCTCAAGGTTTCGTGCGAAGCAACCCATTCGCATGTCCCGGGTACCGGGTCGTCTACTTGATCGAGGTGATATGTGTAATGGGAGTTTAGGCCTCTCAGGGCCTTTTCCTCGTTAGGGGTGAGCGGTGGTGAAGATGCATATTCGACTTCGGTGGTAGGTGAGAACGTGGGGTCGGGAGCGGGCGCTGGCTCTAATTCTGCGGGCGCTGCTGCAGAGGCTGCTGCAGGCGTGGCTGCATGGGAAGCACTCCATGAGCGGTCGTCTTGGGCTGTACGTTCCCGCCTAGGTGGCATTTCGTTCTTCTCGGGTGGGTGAATGAGATGCATGGTCGCCGGTGGGTGCTCCATGGTATCCTTTTTCGAGACAGAGATAAAATGAAGGAAATTCAACAGAAAGCGAGCGGGGAATGAGGCAGTGCTGTTCATGATGCTTTGAACTTGGGCGAAGGGAATTCCCCAATTGCACGTGATGAAGCTCCCACTCAAAATTGCCAACGCTCCCCTCGTTGTTGCCGGCTTTGCAGTTTCTGGCCTACGTCCTCGCCCCTGCCGTGGGGTAATACGGGGAGGTAATTGAGCCGATTGTCTCACCACTTTCAAATTATGGGCATTTTGCACCCTTTGTCGTACAAGACTTTCAGCAAAAACCTTCTTGAACCCTTCACCCCAGTCGTGAAATTGAAACTTCCGACTCACCGAGATCTGGTTTTATGACATCTCTATCTATTGCCTTTGCCAGACCCTTCGTGTGAAAGCGGATATCTTCTTGGATGTCTGTTTTGGCTCCCTCGATGGGTAAGATAAAGTTCGCTGATTCGGCCATAATTAAAGTGTTGCGTACAGGCGATCCCGGCCATTTGCACTCATCATCAGTTCTCAAAGTGGGAACGGCAGAGATTTCTGACGAGAAAGGAGGAAACTGCTTCAAATTCCATCCATGCTCCAACTATTTAAACCCATGCTAAATGCAGCGATCTTTCGCCTCGATCCCCCTGACTCGACTCCTTAAAATGGACTCCATTTTCGTGCGACTCCTGGATGCCATAATCCTCGCCCCGTACGTGTTTCTCGGCATTATGCTCTGCTTCGTATTCCGGGAACCACTCGGGGATCAAGTTCGATGCGTCTTCCACGTCTTGTTGTCCTGGGCGCGCTCGATATTTGGAAGCGCCAGATGATGTCCGCTTCTCGATCTATCTATACCGACATGGAGTCTGCCGAGAATAATCACATGGTCCGACGCTTTCGCCGATGATTTGCCTGGCCCTGGACTCCTCACCGATCTCATGCAAGTCCTCGGATTTCTGGGCTCGTACTTGAGCTTTCATAGATGGGAGCATCATCTACCGTGCCACAAAGAGGATAGGCCCTTATTAGGGCCCCTAAGACGCCGAAGCAATAGCCTGGCCGAGGGGGGCCTTGTTTTACGCCTCGCGGCCTTCCTAGACCCTTGCCCCCGGACACCCGAGCTGGCGTGGCTAAACAGCTTCCATGCCTCCTTTCACACTGGCAAAGACGCGATCTCGCGGCAGTGGGATACAAGAGGCTCGGAGGGGAGGGGAAACAGGCGATGAGAGTGCCAGAGGCGGATCAGCCTGTTCCGCCGAGATGCTCGACTCCGGCGTTGGAGGACGGGGCGGCGATCTGGCAGCAGCACAAAAAACTCTTCTTTGTGGATGTGGGTCCACTGAAAGATGACAGCCCACGGAAGAGAACATCTGGGTGGGTGTACCGGCTTTGTGAGTGGTAGAGTTTCTTTGGGTAGTTGTCTTTGTTGCTGAGCGAAACAGGCCCAGCCCGTAGAGATTTGAGGGGAAAATTCGGATGCGGTCGGCAAATATGGTCGGATGGTGTAGTTGGTTATCACGTCAGTCTAACACACTGAAGGTCCCCAGTTCAAGCCTGGGTTCGATCATCTTTTTGAAGTTTTCTTTCTCACTTTGAACTCTATCGCAGTCGCTGCGCGTTGCTTCATTCTGAAGTTGGGATTACGTGTACCCTGCACCCCGTGGCCGCGCCTACGTACCCTATAGCGAAAATCCCAGTGACTGCTAGTCGGCCCCTAGAGAGGGGATGTGCCCGTGGAAATGGCGAGCAACCAGATGATGAAGTGGTCCCAACAACATCGATTCTCAAAGGCCCCAATGTATACCGAAGGGAAGTGTTCAACTCAAATACAAGCATTTTCGCCTTTCGTAGTTGTTGATGTCAAATTTGAGTGGAGTTACGGTCATCGAGAGCGCTGACAGCAACTTCCCTCGGAGTTGCCATTTGCGTTTCATCGCTGACACGGCCGGGGGGATTGGTGCATTTAGCGAAAGCGAGACAGGAATCTTTCGGAACAAATCCCGTGGCTGACTGTCGGGTCGCGACGGAATGCCGCCGATGCGCTAAGACTCCGGCCAATCGCTTTTGTTCCTGCCGATTTTGTTGGCGGATGCGAAGATGCGGCCAATCGCATTGCTCCCTGCAGTTCTGGCAGCGAGTGCGAAACGGTCGCAGGGCCAGGCTTGACAGAGACGGCGCAACTTCATCGCGCCGACAGAAGGCATTTCCACGGCCTCAACATCACAACCTCGTGGCCGGAAAAGAATATAAATATGGCCTCCAGACCACCACCTCAGGGAGTTCTTCTCCATCATCAGACACATATCAATTTCATCAATCACAACATTGAACCTACTCCAGCAGAACCAGTCACCAAAGTCTTCGACTTCCATAACCACCAAGACTCACTGTCAATCTCATCCACCAATCATATCTCAGCTCCCTCAACCTTCACACTAACACCGCCAAACTTCCACATTCAAGCCTCATCATGAGTTCCACCAACTTCAAAGTCATCATCGTCGGTGGCGGGCCTGTGGGCCTCACGGCAGCCAATGCCCTTACCCGTGCAGGCATCGACTTCGTCCTCCTCGAAAGCCGACCTAACATCGTCATCGACGCGGGGTCCAACCTGGTGCTCCTGCCCATGGGCCTCCGTCTTCTCGGACAGCTCGGCCTCCTCGACACGTTCAACGATGTCAGCTCACCCCTTGGCCAAATAAAACGTTTCGACCATAACGGCCACAACATAGGCCCCGCCAATTTTTTCATCCACTACAAGGAGAAGTACGTCACCCCTCTTTTCCCCTCCCAGACTCCCACTAACTCTCTCCCAGCCACGGCATCGCCCCTCGGGTCGTCAGCCGCCACGCCCTCACCCAAGTCCTCTATGACGCCCTCCCCCCTTCCGCACACAGCAAGATGCACCCCAACAAAAAAGTCAGCTCCATCAGCACCACCCCCTCCTCCGCGACAGTCCACTGCGCCGACGGTACCTCCTACACCGGAACCCTCGTCATCGGCGCCGACGGCGCCCACAGCCTCGTGCGCGCCCAGATGCGCGCCCTCGCCCTCCAAAATCCCTCCACCCCCGCCTCCCAAATCAACGATGACCACCCCTTCCTGACAACCTACCGCTCCCTCTGGATCCGCTTCCCCACCCAAGCGGACCTCCTCCCGGGCGACGCCAACGAAACCCACGGCGTCGACTGCGCAATCCAGCTCTTCGCCGGCGAAGAAACCTCCGTCATCGGGATGTACGAGCGCCTTCCCCAGCCAACCACCTCCCGCCTCCACTTCACCCCCGCCGACGAAGAAGCCTTCATCCGCCGCTGGGGGAATCTCCCCCTCTCCCCAAAGTTGACCGTCCAAGACGCATATGATTCCCGCGTGCAGTCTGGCCTGGTCAGCCTCGAGGAGGGCGTCGTCCCCAACTGGAGCTGGGAGCGCATCGTGCTCGTCGGCGACGCAGCGCATAAGTTCACGCCGAGCACGGGCGCGGGGTGCAACAATGGGATGGTGGACATTGTTGCGCTGGTGAATGAGCTTAGTCGTATTGCATCTCCGACTACCCAGGAAGAGCCGAGTAGGGAGGCTATCGCGGAAGCGTTCAGGGCATACCAAGAGAAGAGGTTTGAGGTTGTTGTTACGGGGTGTGCGGGCGCGAGTAAGGCTACTGCGTCGGCGACGTGGAAGAGTGCGGTGTTTAAGTTTGTGGATGTTCATGTTATGAGCAAGCAGAGGGTGGTGAAGTACTTTATGGAGAAGCAGGCGCCGAGTGTTGCGGCGACGCCGGAGCTGGAGTTTGTGGAGGGGGGAGAGTTGCCTGAGGGGAAGGTCCCTTGGGTGTATGCGAGGGGAGGTGTGTTGCCGAGGGCGGTGGAGGTTTAGGATGAAGGAGTCGGTTTGGTGTTTGGAGTTTGGGTTGGCTATCATGCGGCTCTTTTGCTTTGTTTTCTTCTTTCTGTGTAATTTTGTATTAGTTGTTATTATGATACCTTGGGCGGAGTATTGGAGAGGCACAACGATAGAACTAGAGGTTAAATAAAGGACGTTGATCGAGCGCCGCTGTTCAGAAGCGGACACGGTTTCGAGCTGGACCTGGGCAGCGAGTGACTTCTTCGAGTACCTGGCCAGCCAAGGGAGGATTTCGCGATTTGTGGATAGCTACTTTCCTCGCGTTGGAACAGGGGGGTTGGGGATGGTTCTTTGGATTGAGACTTTGCTCTTTTTCCGCTTGGCCTGGTTTTGGGTCGCTGGTCTCCTGCAGGCGACAAATTGAGCACTTGATGGCCACGAAACATGGCCGATGTCTCAGCCCCCAGCGCTTCGCAAATAGGTAAGCAACATTCAGGAACACCCAAATGAGTGACCAAGAAAACGAAAGAAAAGATGGGAAGCCATAGATTGATCTATTGGGAATCGCCCGTGCAGATATCATTCCAACCTCAAGTCTCTGAACCCCCCAGCCATGGCTCTCACCTAACCCTTCGTGCACCTTACCGTCTCCCTAACACCATCCCCTAAAAGTCCCTCTTCTCATCAAATACCAACCCTTTAGGCTTCGCCTTTCGAATATCCTTCGCAAACTTCCCATCCGAAATCGCCATCGTCGCCGGTCCCTCCCACTCATGCTCCCCACCAGCCTCTCCATCAGCCCGTCCCCTCCGGCCACCCCTCCCAACCGACCAACGCCCCCCGCCAAAGCACCCCCTTATGATCCTCTGGCCGCTTAGGACTGTAAAACCTGCGAAAAGAAGGATTTGGTGCTATTGCACAGATTCGGTATAGAGCAGCAAAACCGCCGGTTCCTTTAATCAGCTCTGGCAGACTGGGGAACAAAGTGGGACTCACGCCGCGTTGGATTGCAACATGAAATGAGAGAGGCTCGCTGCCCTGGCTGGGATTGGCTGAGTTTAGGGGAGCTCAAGCTTTCCCAGGCTCAACGACCGGTACAAAAACAACGGTTTCGCCTCCGATCTCGCAACTTTCAAGACCCGGCTGAAGCTCAATATGCGTTTGGTCCTCCAGAACTGCTTCGAGCACAGTAGAGCTTGGAGGCTCCCCACTCATCGTCTTCCACATGACTTCCCATCTGCCCCCATTTTCAAGCGTTGCCTTTTCAAGCGTGTCAATAGTTGGGTCTCGGAGTTTGTCAATCACCCCGAGCTTGATCTTCCTGTACAAAATAGCGTATATCTGCTCATTCTCCGCCACAAATCCCGACTCGACATGCTTGCCAGTCAAATGGCTCGCCATGAGTTTGACTTTGCCGGCAGGAAGAGGAGCTGGTGCACCGCCGGCGGCTGCTGCGAGATTGACATCAGCTTTAATTTCACCTCCAGACCCCTTGTTCTGCTGAAACCAAAGGCTAGCATCGGTGATTGTCTGGATTCCAGTGACCATGTAGGCCTGCTTGCGCTTGCGGTAGGTTGTCTCAAACCACCGCTTTGCCGCATCGGTTTGGCACATCTTAGTGAACTTAGCTTCGGAGTTGTCGAGGAAGTAGGTGATGCAGACGGTGTCGGCGATCTTAGTGTCGATGTCGCTCTTTCTGTGAAACAGGGCGCTGAGGATCGAGTCTACGACGACGCTCAGAGTGGAGTTGGTGTTCTTGCTGCGCTTGTCCAGGAGATCGTTGTTTGTGAGGTTGTAGATGTCGCCTTTGAGGTAGCGAATCCGCGTGGGAGGGTAGTAGTTGTCGTGTGGGGCGGCTATGTTGGCAACCAGGCGGCCCAGTTGGACCCCGTCGCGGGGGAAAAGGTGGCTGAGGACTGTTAGATGCTGAGGCATTGTTTGTGTTTGTGTTTGTTTTTGTTCTGATGAAGATCTGATGTGGTGGGTTGACTGGCGGTTGTAGCGGTGCGATGGTGTCAGTGGTTGGGAGTTTGGCAAGTTGCGGGGTCACCACTCCAGGACCAGGGCTCTCTTGCTTTATTTCTGCAGTTTCCGCCAAGAGGCTAGGGGCACGGTGGTGTCCGAGTCGTAGATCAGGTGATTTTCAATGCGGCTGCCTCGATTCGTGGAGCCAGCAAGAGGCTCGTCACACAAGACGTACCTTATCCCGAAGGCGTGCGTTCTCTCTCGCCAGTGGTTCGACTGAGGCTTGGTCAGCTCTCGTGGGGGCAACAACCTACGCAGAAAGATCTCCCAGGCAGACGTGAGTTTCCCCTCCTTCCCTTTCCATTATTTTCGCACCACTTAGCTTTCGTCTGACTGCAACTGATGTTCGAGGCGATCTGAGAGCGCACTACCATTGCAACAGCGACACAGCAGCTAAAATTCGCCCACCAAGATATTCACCCACTACCTGCTTTATGGAACTTGATTATGGATTTATCGGAGATCAACGAGAAAATTCGCGAGCTCCAGGAAGAACTGGGTAGCGGATTGCAGGTGATCCAAGACGCAGACGAGCACGTGTTCCTATCAGGCATCTATGAATTCCTTTCGGACCTGTTTCTTGCCAGATCCGAACTGGAAGATGGAGGAAACTCTCGGGCTCAAGCCCGCGAGTATTTCATGAGGGCTGTCTCAGCGTGCACGACCGGAGCTACGATGGCGCCTGCGGACCACGACCAGAAGGGAAACTTTTGGGCCAGAGCAGCCCAACTGTCAGCTTCGGCATTCGAAACCTTCGACCAGGAGGAAGATATCACCGCGGCGATCAGTTCTTGCGATAAGGCTTTGGAATATTTCGATCCCGGATCGCAGGAATACGCCAGCGTTCTTGCCAACCAAGCCAATCATTACACCCTGCACTTTGAGAGAGCGCAAAGCGCAAACGTGGCCGATCTCAACGCGGCTATCTCCAAAGCAGAGCTGGCCCGGGGAATGTTCGCTCAAGCTGGTTCTGGCGCCCTGCTCCCTATCGTGGACAATGATTTGTCCACGATGTATCTTAACCGCTTTGAATCGACGCGTCAGTCAAGCGATTTGGTCAAAGCGGAAGAGCTGTCTAGAGAAGTCGTGGAAAATAGCAGCCCAGACAGCCAACCCAGTCTCGCAATTTGGAAGCTGAACTGGGGTAATTGCCTACGCCACAAATTCGATGTCAACAACGACAATCGAGCCCTCGAGAAGGCAATAGAGCAGCTGCTGGAGGCGAATGATCTGGCTCGTGACAGAGAAGATGTACCCCGCGACAAGATTCTGTCCGTCCTCTCAGAGCTGCTTTTTGCTCGGTATGAGGCCTGCAAGACGTCATCGGATCTGGTGGACAGCATGCAAGTAGCGCAGAAAGCCCTGGAGCATGCCAATAGGAAAACCATCGGTGTGATCCTCAGCAACTTAGCGGCGTTTCAACATGCCTACGGCGAACAAAGCCATGAGCTGGAATATCTCGACGCCGCCATCAGAACTGCACGCGCCTCGCTAGAATATTTGGAAGACGACTGGCCACGCCGCACCATGTGCCTGACCAACCTTGCCAACATGCTCGGAGAGCGATTCCGTCTCAAGAAAGCCGAAGATCCCGATGCTGATTGCCAGGACTTGAATGAGGCTCTAGGTCATCTCACCTTTCCGACGGGCCCCACCAATATCAGCTCTGAAAATCTAGCAATATTGCATGACGTTGCCAGCAGGCTGCTGATAGAGCAGTACAAATCAGGGGCGACCCGAGATAGTAACCTGCTTGACCAGGCCATCTCCCACTGTCACAGTGCCATAGCTGCCATTGAGAGAGTGTCATTGGATACCAGTCGTTATCAATTGCAGCTTGGGGATGCGCTGAAAATGAAGCACGAGCACGAACCAACAACAGACAACTTCGAAGCTGCCATCACCGCCTATACAAACTGCCTCGGGATAGCCTCCGCGAGCCCTTGGCATCGAGTTGTCGCTGGGCACAGGGCAGGACTCATGTACCAAAGCATGGGACAATGGGCGGACGCATATGGGGCCCTCGCAGCTTCCGTGGCTCTGATGCCGGATCTGGTTCTTTCGTCTTTGGAGCGTGACAGTCAACAGTACGCGCTCTCTGGTCTGTCTGGGTTGTCCAATCTCGCATCGACTATGGCTCTACAAGCTGGCGAGCCAGCGGCGGTGGCGTTTAAAACCTTGGAGGCCGGGCGTGGTATCATGGCTGACCTTGCCCTGGGTGCTCCTCTTGCCGCCGTTCCGGCTAACCTTGATGATGCTGGGCAAGAGGACTGGCAGAGAATGGTCGAGCTGCAGCGCCAGATCCAACAACCCTTGCGAACGGGATGGTTTTCTGGGGGATATACGGGACCCTCTTACGGCCAAGTCTCGAAGAGAGTCAGGCTAGTTAGTGAATACAACGAAAAGGCGCAACAGTTGAAGGAGCTCCATGGCTATGATGTCTCGCAACCAGTCTCGGAAGAGAGATTGAAGCAGTTGGCGTCCCATGGAGCAATTGTTGCCTTCGTGAGCAACGCCACCAGATCAGATGCTCTTATCCTCACTGAACACGGAGTCGATCAACTCTCGCTCCATCATCTGACCTTCGAAGAAGCCGCAAAACACGTTGCCTTTCTCACACAGCCAATGGAAAATGGCATGAGAAATCTCGGGTTCGAAAATTACTTTGAAGTCAACGAGATCATGAAAAGTCTCCTGTCCTGGCTTTGGGATAAGGCCGTTCGTCCCGTACTCAAGCATCTGAACATCTACACAACCCAACATGTCCCGCCTCACAGTGTGTCGGATCTCCCCCGCATATACTGGATTACCTCTGGAGCTCTAGGACTGATGCCCTTTCACGCCGCCGGCCACCACAGCCCCCGCTCAACAGAAAACGCAATGAGCCACGTCATTTCTTCCTACGCAACCAGCACACGCAGCCTCGCCTGGGCCTTGGAACATGGCAAACTACAGTCCTTAACCGCCGGCGATGATCCCATCGGAACAGCCCTAGTCGTTGGGATGCCCACCACCCCAGGCCTCGCAACCTTCACCCTCATCCCTCGACATCTCGCCGCCCTCCGTGGCCTCGTTCACCTCCCAAACAATCTCACCTATAAGGAATCCCCTTCCAGCGCCGAAATCATCTCGCACCTCCCTCACATCAACACTGCCCATTTCATCTGCCACGGCGTCTCAGTTCCCTCCGACGCATCGAGCAGCTCGCTTCTCCTTCAGGACGTCAACGATACTGAAAAAGTCGATCCGCTCATGGTGCGCACGCTGGCGTCTCTGCCGTTGTTCAAGACGAGGCTGGCGTTTCTGGCGGCTTGTCGGACGGCGGATAATGCGCAGGTGGACGTGCTGGAGGAGGGCTTGCATTTGGTGGGGGCGTTTCAGATGGTTGGGTTTGTGGATGTCATTGGGACCATGTGGGAGGCGGAGGAGGGGGCGGCGGCCGAGGTTGCGGAGGGGTTTTATGGGGGGTTGGGACGGAATGATGTGAGGGATGTTGCGAGGGCTTGGTACGAGGCGGTGATAGCGCTCAGGGGAAAGGATACGGAGGATGTGGTGGCGTGGGCGCCTTTTGTGCATTTTGGGAGGTAGGTGGGTGTTGGATGGATACTGGAGCTCGGGTAGGGGAATTGAAGGGAGGTTGGCACGAGAATGAAGAGGAGATTTAGACGGATTTGTTGTCTTGGAGTACTAGGATGTATATAAACTAAGAGGTAATACACTAGGTGGCAATCTGATTCCTATTCCAATTCCATTCCTACCAACAAAGCCTTGTTTCATTCATACCTAAAACCATTGTCACTCAAGCTGGAAGTTGATATCCAACGCCTTTCCATGCTGCCTACGCTTGCCCATATCCATTTTGTACTCGCCCCAATGCCCGCTCGCGCCATGCTGAAGAATGCAGCAGGAATTGTACTTAACTTGGCTATTTCTCACAATCTGGCTCGCATAAATTAAGCCTCTCCCTAAATCTCATCCGCAATCTCTCTCACCAGCCGCAACTTGGCCTTCTCATCCTCCTCGCTCAACGGATACCCACTCTCGTGGGTGCTAAACCCGCACTGCGGGCTAATGCTAGTCCGCTTTAGCTCCTTCTCTCTTGTCTGCCCGCTCCCCTCGGCAACAAACTCGGCCGCCCGTTAAATCCGCGCCTTGACCTCCCCTTTATCCTCCAGCTCGCGCAGCTTCGTGCTGATGGCGCTAATCACTACGTTGCGATCCTTAGGCAGGAATTTCAAAGGTTCAAACCCACCCCAGCTCAGGATTACGAACGAAAAAGGAAGTTGTTATCGTCCAGAGCTGGAGCTGCTCCACTTGGCGGTGCTTCGGAGCCGGTGGAAGTAGGGCTCCCACCCGCCGGCGGCCGTGGAAGTGGGGCCCCTCGCCGCTCTCCGTTTCCACCGTTTTAAACGGCACCGAGTTCGCCACTAAGCGCCGGGACCCCGGAACGAGAAAAAATTAAAATTAAACAAAAGACGAAGAAGGAGAGGGCGCGCTTTTGACTCCTCTCGCCTTCCTTAAACCCTAAATTAAACCGGTTGATAATATTGTGAGAAGGGCTGAGAACACGCTGCAAAACCACCAGAGTGAAGGCGATACAGAGGGGCAATTGGGTGCGAATGCGAAAAGCTACCACTGCGTTTATCAGGTTAATTGAACTCTGGCCCTCTCTGGAACCCAAGGGTTCCAGGAGGCCTTCTTATGCTTTCTCAGGACAAAGACCTCGTAAACGACCTTTATCCCCAGGCCTCTCTTTTCCCACAATAAAGACCTTTTTCCTACCCCGCAGCCCTGACGCAACTATTACGTATCTCTTTCGCCGGATCCGGCGATTCGCTTTATAGCTGGCATTCCTCTTTCTTCTCAACCGCCGCCGGATTTGGCTATCCTTCGCGAGGGCAGCTGGTTCGTAGTGTCTTCGCCCCAGGGGCTAGGCTTTCCGGTTCTGACAGTTTTCCTCGCTAGATTAACCACCCTTTATGTTATGTTAAAGCTTTGTTACCAATAAGAATTTGGATTTGCAGTAGATATATGAGAAGTTACCAGATATTATAGATCTAACATAAGAGTAACAGTTCGTGAAGACCGAGATGACGGCTAGCGATATCGTTATGTTGCTAGACACGCTGTGGACCCCGCGCCAAGGACATTCCCTGTAAGCCTAGGGTGCGCGTGGCGTTTCATTCTATTACCATTATTAAAGGGATATGCAGCTTCAGGCTTAGCACTCTGATAAACCTGACCTACAGGCATACCATACGCGTAAGAAAGCTGTAATGGGTTCTTAGTAACTAAGGTTGACGCAGTTGGCTAGAAGGGGACGTGGGCTAAAGTTCATGTCGATTTAGATTAAGGGGCCCCTTAATTAGGAAGACTCATAGGCAGGTCATACGGGTAAGTGCGATTTCTGTTTGGCTAGTGTAGGAGTTTGACTTTTTATTTCTAACAGGCGTTTCTGTACAAGTCATCTCGGTTAGAGTACACATTAACACGAAATATTAGTTGTTACCCCTATTCTACTGTAACAACTCCCTACGTCTCCAAGGATATTTGAAAGGGGTAACGTATTTTATAAGCGAGTGTGCAATTTTTCACCACCTTAACACAACTATCCCTAATTATACCACCACAACACTAGGAATATCATAATAACTGAACCAGAAATAGATGAATCTGACGATTCTCCAGCCTCCTGACAGGTGCGTGCATTATGGCCAGGCTTACCGCATAGACCACAGCACCGATTCTTCGTACGAGACCCCTCTGCACTACCACTATTTAGCTGCATTTCCTGGCCTACTAGCTTATCCACAGCCTTTTAATCTATTAGATCCTGTGCCTCCTGTACAGTAAGAGACCCTCCAAGCCGTGCACGTGTTTTTTAGCCCTCCGTCACTTGCTAAGCTCCTCATTGGCCTTCCGTAGTGCCGAGACCTCTATACGCAAAATGGTCACTTCGTGCATCACAACCATCGTACCTTTAGCCAATTGGTCTACAGCAGCCAGCATAGATGTCGGAGAACTGCCTTGATGGTTGGATATCTGGCCTTTAATAAGGTCCTTCTGTGAGGTAGCCTCTCGGGGGTTATGTGGCGTTTGAGATAGCCAAGGTAGTGCCGTGTCCGGTGAGGTTGGTGGAGTTGGAGTTCGAAGCCATACATCCATCTTGGAAATCACCCTTTCTGGGTTATACGGCACAAGGCCAGCTCCGGCAAAGGCTCCTTAGATATTTTTAGAGGTAAAGGAGGTAAAAAAAAAGCCTCTCTAAACGCATAAAGGAATTCCAACTTAGTGATATTTCCCTTTTAAATGGATAAATGGTGGGATAGCCCAGCCTTAAGCGTATCCCCCTTAGGTAACCGTAGCCCACTTACGATTACCAGGCTGGACTTTTTCAGCTTTCCTATAGCTATCGGAAGTAGTAACAACCATACCAGTGGTGATCATACTCATCATAAACCCGGTCTTGTCAAAGTTATATATATCTTCGTCAAGGATACCGTATTTGGCTTTAGTGTTATGTATAAGTGCAAACCACTTGCGAATAACTTCTGGATCTTCGCATTTGGCCCTCTGGTAGTCGCATCTACGTATAAAAAGTGTCCGGAGCTCTGGTTAGCGTTTGACGAAGGTATGAGCCCAGAGTTTGCCGACAGGGGGCGTGTTGCGTTTACGTAGCAGTTAGTTGGCCATATCTTCCACAAACCGAAGCCGAGGAGGAAATGCACGCATGCATAGCTCAGTTATATACTGAATAATCGTATGCTCCTCTAGATCCGTAAGTTTCCGTGAGTTAGCTGGAATATCGCATCGTGCATGCCGACCGTCGCATCGTCGCGTCAAGGTCATACGATTAACGTCATAGATCTCTGTAGCTTTATTAAAACTGAGTTTTAGATATTTTTCGAGAGCCTGAAGGGCTAAAAGTATCTTATGCTCTTTTGAAGTAGAGGGCATGTTAAGTGGTAGAGAAAACCGGTGTTGATCGAAGAGGTAGTGTTGTGGGGAGGAAATTGCACACTCGCTTATATTACACACTCCCTTATAAAATACGTTAATGCAAAATAGGTATTATTAAAATCCAAGATGATTCTTAATTCTGCTACGCATTCAACTCACATAGATAAGAAATATCAAAGCTTAATTATAAAAGAATAAAGAATTTGCTAACAGTTTGTCAATGTTTTAACAGTGACTTCTATCTACAGGGTAATAACTTAAATCTCCTCTACCCCGACAACTCAAATCAATGCTGTACCTCTGAACCATACTTAGTGCTTCAACTAGGCCCCAGCGACTCAATAACGAAAAATAACCGGTTAGAGGTACAATAATTGAGCAGGTGGGCCAGAGGCTAAGAGAGACTGCCAAAAAAAACCGCCAGGTTTATCTAAACTTCGGTATAGATAGTATAGAAGCAACGTCAATTATACCATATCTTCAACATGACAGGTAACAGTGAATCGATCTTACTAAGAACCTATTTGTCTACGGTAGATGCATATGTCATATCCAACTTAATGGGAGACAAGTAGTTATATTCCCCCATAACACCTTTCATATATTACTAAAGGAGGTCAATACATAACTCTTTCCTTTCCAAGTTCCCCCAATCCCACCAACCCCCATGTCGCGCCCATACAAGAGCTTCACCCACGAACTTATCGGCATATGCTCCATGCGCGAGCAATAGCTTAACGATCTCGGGACGGGCCTTCCAAGCCGCAAGCATTAGTGTGGTTATACGCTCGGTCCGCAACCCATAGGAGTCCACCTCCGTAATCAACCTAATCCTCGTCTCGGTGTTTACTCCCCGCCTCAGAAGAAGCTCAGTGACGGCAATGTGGTCCCCTTGCACGGCACAGACCAGCGGTGTCCCGTACACCCACCCCCCCAGCTCGATATCGGCATTGTGATTCATCAGAGAGCGACAAATGTTAACATTTCCAAGTCCAGCTGCCACGCATAGTGGCGTTACATCCACGTGCGTCATGGCATTGATCGAAGCCCCATGCTGGATTAGCAGGTCGATGACTGCGGTCCCACTGGCGTGCCGCGCCGCATAATGGAGTGGCGTTACACCATTATTCGCCACAGCATTAATCAAAGCCCCATGCTGGATTAACAAGTCGATAATTGCGGTCTCACTAGCGAATTGCGTCGCATAATAGAGTGGCGTCATTCCTTGATAATCCCTAAAGTCAACATTGACTCCAAGTGCCCTCATCCACTCCAGCAGCATAGTGACAATCACTTCAAAGCCACCTCTTATTAATATATAGAGTAGCGACAGACCCTTTAGGCTCTTAACGTCGACAGACACATCGTTATCCAGCAAGAAACAAACAATATCTGTCTGGCCACAAGAGGTAACGGCTGCAAGCGGTGTAGTCTCGAGTTCTGCCATGTCTTAAATATTGACGTCGGCGCCATATGCAAAAAGTAGCTTAACAGAATCCAACAAGATTCGGGATGCTCGCACCAGGCTCTTTTAGGCAGCCAAGTCACCACGAATAGGGATCCAGTCGAGGATATATTTCAGAATCTTGCTACCGTTTAAATCCGAGACAACTTATCGAATAAGCGAGATTCTATGTTCATCGGGCAGCGAGATTCTATCCCCATCATCGGGCAGCGGAGCCACCCAACTAAGAACATCTTCGATCTGGGTACGAAGAGTCTCGTCCCCTCTTTTCCCATCAGTCAAAAGGAACTCAATAAGAGATTTCCCACTAGCGGTATTGCTTACCGCACCCCTCAAGATGTTACCGGTGAGAGGGTATAACCCCCCTTACTGAAAAAGTGCCAACATGATCTCTTCACCACATCCGCCATTCCTCACCACTATTTCGACTACATTTGATGTAATATGTAAGCTTAAGATACCGTAATAGTTAAAAAACAAATCCATAAGACAGCACCCCTTTAAGTGATTCCCCGCTGCCGCTACGAGAACGTCCTCTGTGATAGCGATTTGTTTTAAGGTTTAGGTTAACAAGAACTCAACAGCTTGGTCACCTGTAGCCTCATTGGGTGCTGCAGCTTTCAGTAAGGTAAGGTACCAAATCTCGGGTGGCCGTTAATGCGACCTGGAGGAGAATAGAATCTCCAGGATTTTAGGGCTGTTAACACCACATCTTACCGCGGACAGCAGTGTCGAAAAGTTAAAAGGGAGCTTTAGGAATTGTTATAAGATGAAGGTAACCGCTTCCTCCCGATTCACCTCGTCCTGAATAGCTGTATCCAATGCAACTATAGCATAATACGTTATCTACCGACAGAATTCGCGGAGCGATGGTGGCTTTAAGGCAGCTGGAATTGAATCCAACTCAACGTGGTACAAGAACCGGAAGACTGTCTTTAAAACGGACGACTCATTCTCGTTGAGGTAGACTAGCTTTATATAGTTGATAGCATTATCCGTCATCATACCCAGCAAGGCGTAAACCAAGTCTCAAGGGTCTTTCACTTCGCTTCCACCAAAACGTTCCAGCAGGGTAGCGAGGTCTTGTTTTTCGCTAAACCACAAAGTCTAGCGGAACGGCCCAGGCATCATATCCAGGATTACCTAATGGTGCTAGATTAGCTGTAGCCCCATCAAAGACGGGGCCATTCCGAAGATTCTTGCCGAAACGAAGGCTTTTCCACAGGAAACCACCGCAGCATAAGAATAGGCGACCTCTTACAAAATCCAAACTCTTCAAAACCAAGGCCGATTTAACAGCTCGCGCAACCCCTCGCGTTATTAGGCGCGATTACTTCCACAGGAGGCGTTCCAAAGATCCAGCCACTACTCCCGGGTCCAATCCTTGCGTGCAACACCTCGGCTTTTTTACTCAAGTATTCGAAGGGCATTAAGACAGTGATTCGTCTGCCACGTTAACAAGCCCAGCCAGTACACCACCCGAGATGCTCGTTTGTAGATCTAACTCATGTGTTACACTTAATAGCCACGCTCAGCATCGTTTATCTAATCGATACAAATTACATCAATCCATACGATTCGATCTTAACCGGGGAGCTGCAGCTGCTAGAGTGCATCGTAAAGGTTTCTCGTCACTCAAAAAGGCTTCTCGTGGATCTCGATAGCGCGTTCTCTTTTGTCGGAACCCCACACGTAGGAAAGTGCTTCGTAAGAAATCACTTCCTTTCTGTTATCGGCTCTCGTCAGGAATATCTAAAAGAGCTCACAGCATATCATAATACCTCACCCTTTCAGGATACGCAAGAGCCGAAATGCTAGGCCACCAAGGTTAATTAGCTCATATTTGAACACGTCCGCGTCAGGCTCAGCGATCGGGCGGGCCACGGATAAATAACGGTCACAGCGAAAAAGAAGAGGCTTCGAAAGCATTATAACGGAAATGCTTGCGGGGTGACAGACGGGGTGAGTTGGGCGTGCGAAGAATTGAAGAGAGCGAGAAGGTAGACATTGTAAGATTCCGGCCACAACCCAATGCAGGGACATAGGCACTACCTCAGCCCAGCTAGCAGTGCATCTCGCTCATCCAAACGGAGATGTTTAGGAGCCGCCAGTGGGCTGAGCCAAGGCTTTGTGCCAACATTAGAGCGTCACACACAAGGTCTCGAATCTCATAGAACCTACAGTCCGCAAATCAAGTCGCACTCCAATAAGGCAGCCCACAGCTCAGGGCGCGGTGAAGAATTGGGCATCAATAGGTGTGTGCCAAAATGAATACGCTCTAAGGAGCCAATCGCGACACTTAACGTCACCTAGCGCAGCGCAAGCGACTCAGTGTACGTAACTTAGAACGGCAAAAGAAAGGGACGAGAAACGAACTGGAGCCAAGCTCAGCTGTGCGAAGTGAATTTCAAGCAAATCTGTAGTGACGGGTTAAAAGAAAATGAGGAGATACCTACGCCCTGATAGAAAGAACTGCCCTGCGGAAGGCCAGGAAAGAGCCATATATGAAGAAGGCTGTACTGAGCTGATTCCACAAGCGCCTCACCAACCACCTCGTGCAAACCTTGCCCTTCACCCGTTACTGGGCAGCCGTCCTCAACACGACTGCAAATGAACAGCCGTACAAGATTCAACCTCGCTCTCCACCGCCCCCAGCCCGCGCATGACAAGCAACTTAGAGGCAGCTCCTGCAGATACTCCTTATCTAGGAAGTACACCCCCTCTTGGCGACTTCTTCTCGAGCCTTAGGGCTGACGAAGTCTTGCCCGCCCTGTCTTCCACCGTACCCCAGGTAGGGGAGTTGCAAAAGAGGCTCAACTCTGCTGCAGAAGCTCCAGTTTCCTTCACCAAGGTATGGAGCATGCTGTAATACAACGACACCGCAAGATACAGATTAAATGGGTGTGGGCCTAGTAAAGAGCCCGCCCCATGCTCGATACACTCAGACATACTGGTTTGTCAGAGCCTTGCGCCTTATCTGGAGTGTGTGGTTACACGGCGTGGCCTGCAAGCACGGCCATCCCGCAAGAGCGTGGAAATAGCCCCTTCCAAGATGACAGCGGAAAACCCCGTCCAATCTAATGCACGACGAACCAATAACTTAGCCCTGTCTTTAATGCGGGGATTTCGCATCTTCGGTCAGGGGAGCGAATCACCTCTCGCTATCATGAAGCCTTACGCTTTTCTTCCATGTTAATTCGAATTCCAGGTGGCGCCAGCTATGTAACTACCCTTTAGGCGTGTTGACAGGCGGAGGGCGTCACACAGAGCAAGAACTGTGTTAAATCACAGTAAAAACCAAAAGACCGCACTCTTTTTACTAAAGTCTGTGCGTTTTGCATAGGCATGTTTTTTCAGGCCTGAACAGGAGTGACCGGTCCGGCAAGCGGCCCGCCAAAGCCTGGAGGAACTTTCCAAGTGCCAGCTTTTGAACGTGCCTCCACACGATTTCACGGCTCACTCAGCGCTCGGCGCAAAATCGCGTTCCGGCCCGAGCTGTTTTGGTAAAGATAGCGCGCCACTGACGTAAGACCGTGCTAAATCACAGTAAAAGCAAGAAACACTATAGGAAAAGCATAATATAACAGGGAATACGGAAGGCAAAAATTAGTCCGTGCTTTATGTAGGTTCAGGTCAAACCAGCGATAAAGATCCTCCAAGCACCTTTCGGAACAGGAGGGACCCTCGTCGCTACCAGACAGAAGTCGGGGGACGATACTACACGATTGTAGCATTAATTATCAGTAATAAGTCTAAAGGCAGGTAAGGGGATATACGGGGTTAAGCCGCCATCCCTCAGCAGCGCCAGCACAACCTAAACAGACTGAGTTTCCTTTATCTCCCATCCATTTAGGCGTACACCGAGAATGGTGAGTTTGTTTGGGCAAATTCGGGCGACGATGGTGGACCACTATTTCGCGTGAAGCTGTGAAGCTATTTTTAAAGTGGACTATTTTCGAAAAATAAATCCCTTGGTAGCCGCCCCCTTATTTAAGGTGTGAGTGGGGTGAGGGCGAACTGCTGCAAAATTGCCACATAAGAGACGGTGAAAAAACGGAAGGCATGAGTAAGTATAAACGGTAGCTGCTCTAGATTATGGAAGGTAGTGGGGTCAGATTTGTTGGAGCCGGGGCTACCATATATGGCGATGCGGGCTTCCAATTCTGGACGCCTCAGCGCCGTACTCTATGATTATAAGGAAATTTCGTGTGCTCAGATTCGTCCCAGATAACTAGGCTGTATTACCTGGATCGCTTTGGATAAGAGATACGCCGCAGTCGGTTAACCGGATTTGTGCTACCAACAAACCAACTGGCCGTCCGCCCCTGACGATTAAGGCACCAACAGCGAAGCCCCCCCCGCTTTGTTGCAACTCTGGTACCTTCCAGTCCTCCACCATCCATCTCAGAACATTGCAGCGCCTGTTGACAGCAACCACTGGGATGTGGCTCCTCTTAATTACCATCAGCATCGCAGCGACGACGCTCCTCAACAAGCTCCTCGGTTTCCACGCAATACACCGCCACATCTTCCAATGCTGCTCTCGCCGCAGCGACACGCGCAGGCAGACGCGCTTCGAGAACCTAACTCGCTACTACTACATCGACCGCAACGTATCCAATCCCATCGGACCCCAAGATCCGGTGACCTTTAACTTCGGGCTACTATCTTCGACCAAGACCATCATTGTCGAAATCCCCGCCAACAGCCGCTGGCAGTGTCTAGACCACTGCCACCAGACCGACGACACCTGTATACAAATGTTCACCATCCTTACTGGCGCCTGGATTTTTGGCGGCGGCTACTGGGGCGAGCGGCCCTTCCCGCGGCCCATCGGACGCGAGATCCGCGATAATTTTGGAACATTTGGCAAGAATGTGGTGCAGGGAGGAGGACGAGACGCGACAGCCGAGCTGTCCTTCTTCTCGAATGGTCCGCGCCAGCTGCAACATCAAGTGTGCAGCGCCGTCCAGGACGCGGAAATGTATCCCAAGTTGTGTTCGACGCCGGCCTGGATTCGACTCGGTCTTGTGCTGTTGAGGAGAGGGACGAGCGCGACGACGTATGACTGGGCGGTGCAGCGGCTGCTGTTAGTGCAGATACGGGCGATCTTCTCGGGGAGGGACTATCTCGAGCGCCATGGTACTTTCACGTGGCTCCGCTGGTTCTTTTTCCCTCCTCCGAGATGGGTGCAGAAGTTCGAGGCATGGAGCCAGCGGGCCATATCAAAGGCTGTGCTCAGACTAAATCTCTGGCTGGGTGTTTCGGTCTTGGGTATAAAGGGGTGGTATCCCGAGTATGAGCTTGTGGAAGTAACAAAGATGTGATTGAGTGTTCCCTGGAGTGATCATCGACGGGGTCTGGTCAGCGGGAGAGTGTTTATATACCCAATGTCTCTCTTGCTGCCTTTCTAAAACACACATATCGTAAAGCTATCATCATGTTACTGGTCTGGCCTCAAATCGGCCGATCGACTCACTCGCAAGCTCCTTCGTCTGGGACATTGATTTGACCGAGCACTTTGATTTGACCAAATCTTTACAACTCCACCAAAAGCAGTAGGAAAAATAAATAAATAAAATAAAAATAGATTTGGAATTGCAGCATTCCCTTTCCTAAGAATGCATCATTTTACATCGGTGCACCTCTGTGTTTCTTATGTGTTTTCTATGCAAAGTGATGTTAGATTTCAACTTACAATGAAAATTTTGTAATTTTCGGTGCCTGTTACCTCATTAAAACCGGGGGAGCTTGGCGGTACCAGGAATCGGTCAAATCAAAGTGCCAGTCAAATCAATGTCCCAGACGAAGGAGCTTGCGACTGAGTCGATCGGCCGATTTGAGGCCAGACCAGTACCGCGAATACAGCCGCAGAGGGATGCACAAGGAACGCTACGCCACGCATCACCACCAAAATACAACAAAACGAACGATTCGCACGTCAATCTGAAGCCCTCCGAAATCCCCCATTCCCCCATCTATGAACACCACCGCATCGCATGTGCGCAGTAGGAGTGGTGGATGGTGCACGTTAAAAATGCAAAAAATAGCAGGTGGATGCACAGCATTCAATTCATGCGCCTGTTGGCGCGAGATTGACGATCCCCCGCGATTTGGGATTTGGCACTGGTCACCCAGCACCAACATTATTTTTCTGAGATATTCAGGACCTTGAACAAGCCAGCCGAACATGTCGGCCACGAGCAATACATCTCAAGCAGCGAGAAATCGCACGACAATCACTTCAAAAAAGCTCTTGGCCACAGGTTGCTCCACTTCCGGAGACTGGAGACGTTCCAGGGGTTCCGAAGCTTGACATCAGTAAACTCAGAAAGGGCGGGAGTCGAGTCTGGCCTATATGTTGGAGCCAAGTAGAACCATGGGTTCGTGTGCTCAAGGGCTCTGCCCGTACCGCAGAGGAACCAGCACTTCAGCCGGCGTCTTCGATATATATATTCATCAAGGCAAGGCATAGAACGTGAGTCAAGAGAGTCTAGTAACAGGTAAAACACGAATCTTCTGATAGCTGTGGTGGATAGTATCGAGTGTAAGGCTCTCCGTTCCAGAAAGGTCGATTTAGACCGAAATTGAATGCTCTATCATATTGGCGCTGCCCATTCTTTCGATATGTACATTTGAGCCAGCTCTAGGAACCGAAGATGAGACTAGTTGACCGTAAAGATGTCTCTCCGAATGCACGAAGATGCAGGCTGTCCATAGCGCTACCTAGACTTAGATGTAGCACACGCCGGGCCGGGTGTTGAGTCCCTGAAAACGAAACATGGTGGTGTGGCGGTCAACTGCGTGCCCTCGCAGTAGGTCGGCCGGAAGGGTCTGGCCTGAGAGCTCCCAACCTCCCCGGCACTAATGTCCTACGTGACATACTGTACACGCACAGTGCGGTCTTGAAATTGCACCGCCTAACTTCTGGTTGAGATTTGTCTCGTGGGGGAAAGGGGTACGTTTGGGCAAAGTACTTCAACCAATTATGGAACTGGAGCCACTGTGTAACGCCGTCATCAAATGCCCCGCAGCCAAGCCTGATCCTTGCCCAATGATTGCGCCCCACCGAGACTTCAGCTGAGGGGAAACCACATGTCCTTCGACAAGTTGGGCGATTGTTGGATCTTCTGTCCTCCTTCCCGACACTATTCATCCTGCTGCTATATTTGGTTATGCCGAATTTCCGACGAGCGTGCTGACTAGGCTCCTTACTTAGACGTTACTGAGGAGACCATTGTGCCTAGGGGCATTTCGCTTCAGCTCGTGCGCCTGAAGGCTTTAGCCTGCTCATGCTGCCCAACCATGCGACTTATCGACGTCGAGACGCTTAGGTTGCGAACATTCGTTGGCGAAAATATCCCAAAGTACGCCATCCTGTCGCATACCTGGGGCCCCGAGGTAGAAGAGGTATCTTTCCAGGATATTTTGACGGGGAATCTCGAAGGCCTCGGCAATGGTACGCATAAGCTTAAGGGCTGTTGTCTGCAGGCGAAACGGGACGGTCTAGGGTACGTCTGGATCGACACCTGCTGTATCAATAAGGACAGCTCCACCGAGCTCGGCGAAGCTATTAATTCCATGTTTCGGTGGTACAAAAAGGCCGCCGTCTGCTACGCCTTCCTAGCGGACGTAGGCCCCGACGACGACTGCCGGGAAGCAGCTTCTGGTTTCTTTGCTAGCCGCTGGTTCCGGCGAGGGTGGACTCTGCAGGAGCTTCTCGCTCCTGAGTCATTGCATTTCTACAATTCTGGTTGGGGTTCCATAGGGCCGAAAGAGGATTATTCCCATGAAGTCGAGGTCATCACTGGGATTCCGCATCAGTTCCTCCTCGGCTGGGATGACTTCCGCCAAGCGAGCGTCGCTCAGCGTATGTCCTGGGCTGCCTGTCGAGAAACGACGAGGACCGAAGACATGGCATACTGTCTCCTAGGGATCTTCGATATCACAATGCCCATGATCTATGGCGAAGGCAGCCGATCGCTCCGCAGGCTACAGCACGAGATCATCCGGCATACTCGAGATCATTCCATCTTGGCGTGGGGACTGGGACTCGCAGGACCCGGTCCAAGCAAACCACCAACCGATATCCTTTCTGCGGGAGCCCTGGCCACGACGCCAGCTGAGTTTGCAAAGTGCGGCGCCGTTGTCCCGAGGAAGCTCAGTACCGGAGCAGCTATCGACTTCGAACTTGTGGCCGGCGGCTGTCTTTCCGTCCACCTTTCCCTCTACACGGCCCCGACTGGAAATCTATACGGCCTACTAAGCTGTGGTCCCGAGGACAGTCCGGGCCAAGTGGTGGGAATCCCCCTTCGCAAGGCCACCATTGCAGAGACGGCGCCGGACGAGTATGTTAGGCCGCAGAGTCACTGCCCGGTTCTCGTGGAAATACCAACCTCGGATCGCGAGTGGCGACCTATCCGATTACAGATGGGGCGCCAGAGTCAGATGCGCCAGGCGGCCAGCCGCCGATGCTGGCTTTATGTAGATGGCCACAAAAAAATTAATCTCAAGCTCGAAAACGTCTGGCCTCCGGTCCGCTGGGAGAAAGGGCGCGCTATGATCGCTGAGGCCACCGACATGGACGGAGCAGTCCCTCAACGCTGCCTGGTAAGATTCCGCGCTGGAGGCGAAGAGGTCCGGGACCTTATTGTGATGCTCGGGTTCACAGCGGGGCAGCCTCAAGCACAGGCACGGCAAAATCAATACCACGTCATGTCATTCTCAAGAGGCATATCGCTGCAGGACATATTGGACAAGATTGTTTATTTGGACCAGCGGACGCTCGGGAAACGAGTGGCTAGTATTGGTAAACTTCACGTGCAGGTAGCACTGGAGACGCGACTGGTGGCGCAGGAGCCGGTTTTTGTGATGCGGCTGGCCCAGGTTTTCAGCCCGCCCGAGATCGCTATGGACGCGGACAAGGAGCTGCAGCGTGTCCACAACAAGATTCGTCTAGTGCGGATCCTACAAGAGACAGACGAAGCTCTTCGCGCTGGCAAGCAGCTTCTTGAGGAGAGCAGCGAGAAGAGGGCCGCCTTAACACAGATGACGAGCCAGCTCAGAGACGTGCAACAGCAGCTAGAGCAACTCCAGAAGGAGCAAAAAAAACTCTCCGATGAGCGCGACAGACTTTATACGGAATCGGAAAAAGCTCACCGCGCGCTGCAGCAAGCAGAGGGACGAGTAGCCGCGCTGTCAAGCGAAAAAAGGAACCTGCAACTCGGTATTGAAGAGATGGAATCGAAGGAAAATCGCAGCAGCTGGCTCGACAAGCTCATTAGAATACAGCTAGCTACTGGAGACCTCGATCTCGGACCTGGAAATGAAGAGCTTTTCAGTCAAAGTTCAAAGGACGGCGGCAAGATAGAGGCCATGTCGCCGCTATCCTGGGCGGCGATAACTGGGCGTGAAGCTATCACAGAGATGCTGCTCAATGAGGGCACCGACCTTGAGGCGAAGATTGCCGGCGGCTGGACACCGCTTCTTCTCGCCGCTTCTTCAGGCCATTATGGGATCGTTGAGCGGCTGCTTGAGAAGGGCGCCGATCCCAGGGTAAAGAACGATAACGGGGCAACGGCGCTACAGTGCGCGGTGGACAAGAAACATGAGAATATCGTCAAGTTACTAATCGCCAGCCATAATGTGCAGCAGCCCAGCCTTATGGTAACCCGACCCACAAAAACGGCTGTCACCACTTTGCACGCCCCCGAGATAACATCTGAGCACATCGCCCATGTGACTTTGGAAGGTGCTGACGCCGCTACTCTGAAGGAGACTGATGAGGGCTACGCACATCCAATGTGCTGCCCGGACGACTCAGATCACAGCGATAGCGATGATAGATCCCAGAAGGCCTCCAAGGGGAACATAGGCCCGGCTTACAGGGATGACTCTGGGACGGACAGCGGAGAAGGCTTCGGTATAAGTGAAGATGAATCCTCCGAGCTCGACGAGGGTGGATTCTCCGAGCCTGACGACATTAAAGATAATCCTGAGTACGTGATGTGTTTTCTGCTCTTCTTGTTTCCTTCTCTCTCTCTTTTCCAAGCCACTAACACTTGTGAACCGAAGGCCCGACGACTTGGTGATTGCTGTCATGGGCGTCATTGGCGCTGGAAAGAGCCAGTTCATTTCGTACTTCAACAAAAAGGCCAAGGTCGGACGCAGGCTAATATCAAGTACGTTGTTTCTTTTCATTTATTTATCTATTTGGGACCTTGAACATTTTGTGACGCCATTACTATGTCAAGTCTGGGGGACTAACGGCATTTCAAAACAGAAACCTCCTCAGTGGATGTCTTCCGGGCTGACATTGACGGCCGCAAGATTTACCTGTTGGATACACCTGGGTTTGACGACACTAACATGAGCGACATTACCGTGCTTCGGATGCTAGCGGCGTGGCTAACGGAGGCCGACCATAAGCGCCTTCACCTTGCCGGTATCGTGTATCTGCATCGGATCTGCGACCACCGTATGAGCGGTACAGCTATGAAGAACTTACGTATGTTCCGCAAGCTGTGCGGCGAAGAGGCCCTCTCTCACGTTGTCCTTGCCACCACCATGTGGGATATGGTGCCACAGCGGCTTGGCAACAGGAGGCTCAGAGAGCTAAAAACCAATCCAAACTACTGGGCCAACATGATCAAGGAAGACAGCACAGTATTCCGGCAGGATAAGGGAGCCGATTCGGCGAGGGATATCATCCGGCACATCTGCGCCCGCTCGTCAGCGACTCGTCTTAGGATCCATATCCAGAAGGAAATGGCCGACGGCATAAAGCTAGATGGGACCGCCGCAGGCAGGGAGGCTGAGGCCGAAATGAAGGGGATGTAAGCCAAGTATAAGGAGGAGATAAAGGTACTGCACAAGGAGTTGCGCTAGGCTGGGGAGTAGCGCGATGCAAAAACCCAAGAGGAGATTTCCCTGATACGAAAAGAGCTAGAGCTTAATATTTAGCAGGAAGGGGGGACAGAGAGAGGATATGTCAACTTTGAGGAGCTGCAACAGCAGCGGACTCAGCAGTTGCGGGACGAGCGCGAGCGGCACGGGAAGAGCGGGAGCAAGAAAGGGAAGAGCGCAGGAGGGTACACGGGAGCCTGGAAGACGAGATAGAAACGCTAAGGAGGCGGGAAGAAACGCTCGAGAAAGATATCAACAAATTGCGCAATGAGGTGGAGATGGAACGGGAAATGCACGACAAGACACAGAAAAGTTTTGCAAGACAGCGTAAAAAGCAGGAATCAGGGCCTAAAAAGGGCGGGAGCACAGGCGAGAAAAACACAGGAAGGTGCGCAGGGACATAAAATATCTCCTAGAAAGGTTAAGGAGGCAGGAAGGGGAGCCGAAGAGAGATCTCGGCAATACGGACATAAATACAGAAAAGTTACAGTGAGATAAAGAGGGAGCGGGAAATACACCGCAAGATAAAGATTAATTATTAAATTAAAGGTGTAGTTAACGATTTACAAAGCTTTATATAACTAATTATAACAGTTCCAAGTTAGGAAAGCTCCGGGACCTGTCCTAAAAGTAGTGTCGCCTGGAACAGTCCCTGTATCTTAAGTGTAGTAAGGACTGAAAAGTTCCGAGGCATTCCAGACTCCCGACTCCGGGGTCTGAGGAGGGCGTGTATCCCCCATTGGTATACCTACTAGAGCTACGGATACAACAGCTGCTCTATAATGCACAGGCAAACTAAGTAGTAGAGCACAAATGAACAGGGTATTACTTGCGTGAGGAACCAGGATTCTCAGACAATTTAAGGGTAACTTATTCCTGCCCGTTATGTACAGTGTGCTTGTTACCTAAGCGCTCTGTATCCCACGAGTGCTCTGCTCATTAGTGTTCGAAGTGCTCGCGCTGCGATCACTTCGCATGCCGCGAGTGCCTTGTGATTGGCTGCAGTACCGATCTAATCGCATACTGCTAAGGGAGCGTGGGTAATCGTCAGGCCGCCCTGAACCCTGTGATATGGCCCGCAGGGCCGTCACAGTAACAGGATTAGAGATGGTTTTAAAATAGTAGGTTTTTAATCTATCGTTTGAATAAATGAAAGCGTAGCTGGGTAGTGGAGGAGGTAGTAGTAGTGGTATTACAGATTAGTGGTAGTGGTAGTGGTGAGAGGACCCAAAACTGGGTCCTTGCAACTCCACGGCCATTTTAGACCGTAGCAATTATAGCCGAGGCAGCCCAGAATAGCAACCCCCTCGCTCAGCCTAAGGCGGCAACTGCTCAGTTACGAAGAAGGAAAGGGAAACTCATGGTGTCGATTTTCGGGTGGTGAAATTGGTGTTCCAATGAATCTCGCAGAGTGACACGTGTGGTTCTGCCCCTTGGCTTAGCAGCCACATCATGAGCCGTTACTTTTTGTTCCAAACTTGTTGAATGGCCTTGGCACCAAAATCAAACCACCGTTCAGAAGGAACTGAACAGTCATGCAGGAGCTCGTCTTTCTCTTGCTGTGACATGGGCGGCGAGCTAGAAAGCCGAAGACAACATAGTCGTACAACCCGTGGCGGTTGGCCAAACAGAGAAAGTTGAAAGACAGGCCATCTGGATGATATTGGAATTTGACTGGAGCTATCTCAGTTGCCCATATTCGTTCGCACAGCGTCAGTAGCTGGATACCAACTGTGGAGTCGATTTCGGGCTCTAAGCCATCGATGTAGGATAATATTTGACGGTAACGATAGTACTGAGGCCACATGAGAGTCGCCATTTTGCTCGATAATTTCTGCTCCTCGCTTGGTTGGTTGATAGAGCGAGTCCACAAGACAAGTTGTGCAAGCGCGGACCGCAGAAACTTGGTGGCTCTCTCGCCCTGGGTGCTGGGATCTTTCCCCAGGATATTGCGCCCGGAATCTGTAGTTTTGAGAAAGTCGACAGCCGTCCGGTGGATGAAGCCAATGCTCGTGTTAGTAAACAGTAGGACACTGGCTGTTTCCCACGCAGCATCCTGCGGGTTTATCTTGTTGGCCATCTCCCCACTCGGCCCGAGCTCAAGGAAACCACCACACGAGGATTCGATCTTGTTTATCATCGATGTGCAACGCTCCATGAAGTAGTTTGGGCTGGCAGCTAACTCCCCTTCCAAACTACCCAGGATGTGGTTTTTCACAGCGGCATCCGATGCAATCATGAGTTCATCCAAAGAGTCCGAGTTTGAATGGCCTCGCTGGATGGATTTTATGGCAAGATGAACCCACAGAAAGACGCCATCAGCCTTTTTTGTTAACTCGCTCACTAGAGCGGACTTCCCATCCAGAGACACACAATTATCTTTGAAGAGAGTTTCCAGTGAATCTATGCACACTTTCCGGATATTTTTATTATTCAAGTCCTAAAGTCGCAGCATGGGATGACTGGAGAGTCGGCTCTTGAAAGCTGGCTCTGGTCAACTTGAAACACAGACTTTGACGTTGGCAATGCCGGATAACTCTTTGACCAGATCTATAACCTCAATAGGGCCATAGGAGGGCGAAATTTCATCAAGACCATCTAAGAATATGCAAACGGGGCGTTTGCATGCGGAAAGAGTTCTTGCTGTCCAGAGTCCCAGTTCGTGAGAAGACCAGTCATCGTCGTCGTCTTTTCTTTCCGATCCTGGTAAGCCGTCTAGAATTTTGTCCGCAAGGCTTGGCTCACAACAGAGCAGCTGGCGCAAAAGACCCAACTGCGCTCCTTTGATTGAATTTTGCATGAAGTTCCCAGCCTCCCACAAGAAGTGTGAGATGACGACTGTGCAAGGTTTTAGATAGGTTGCCTCCAACAAACTGCTGTCGTCTCTGGATTTTTCGGAGGTTCCTTCCTCATTCTGTTGCTGATTCTGCTCTTTGCTATTGCCCCTGTTGTGGCAATTGGCGCGGGTCTCGACGAGGATGTTTACAAGAAACTTCATCAACGCGCTCTTCCCAGAGCCCGGCTTTCCACTGATCCAATAGAGCTTCTCCTTGTCCGACTTCAGCCAATCCGTGAACGAGCTCCAGAAAGGAAGCTTGGAAGAGAATATCCATTCTAATGTGTTCTCGTGCGTGATCTTGACAGCATTGGTCCGTTGGTTCATGGTGCTGAAATTGAGTCTCTGGATAAGCTTGGACCTCTACCCGGACCGCTTGTGACAATCCTGATAGTTCTCAATACCCCGGAGTCCTTGGGTGGGCTGGTCTATGTTTTCATTCGTCATCGCTGCGATTTGGTCGGATATTATCCGCTGGGACCGGTTCATAACGTATGCTGTGTGAGATTGGATAGACTGAACAGCTTTGTCACTGCCTTGGACCAGCTGTGAGATGAAGGCCTGAAGGGCGACATCTAATTTGCTGAAATTTGCTGAAGTCTGGAGGCGTTGACCTTCGCTCATCGAGCTGGTAGATACCGGTCAGCACAGGACCGTCAAGAGGTAGTTGAGTTGGTAACAGCGACCCACCATATTCGAAGCAGCAGGCCGGAGTTCACTGCGGCTTGGTATCTCGACAGAGCTCGCTCGAGCTTCGATATTTGATTCTTCCTCATGATAGCGTTGAAAGAACTCTTTATTGCTCTCGAAACACTGCCCTTGGGGGCCGAGCCAGACAGAGCCTTGATCTTGGCTTCTAGTTCGAGCTCGCTCTTGCAACATTCTTGCGCTATTCTCACAAGATCCTTCTCAGCTTGACTCAAGACAGGTGTGACGTTCCCCAATGATCGTTGGACGTCTTGGCAGAGTATTGAGAGCCGCGTAGCGTGGCCGGCAAGGTCGCCGTCGACAGAGCCTGACTGGTACGCTGCTTTTGCCATGCGGGCAATCTCGGCGCTGAAACTGACCAGCTGAATCATACCGCAGGCAAGACCAAGGGCTGCAAGCGGCTCCATTGCAAGTTGTTTCGGCGCTTGGGCTGGTTTCCAGAATGATAGCCCGGGCGCTCGATAATGATGGTGAATCAGTTGGTGACGAACTGACGGATGAGTGACAGGCTAAAAAGATGGCTTGGGCACCTGATGCGGGGGAAGGGGCAGTGCAGCCAACCAGTCATGATCAGGGCATGATCAACCATTTGTTGATCCGGCCGAGTCCCGTCGTGGAAATCGCGATACAAGCTAGAGCTTTTTGCCTAACACACACAGTAACAAGGAGTGATGTCAACTTAATGGGAACCCCCAGGGGCTATGACCCGTAGCTCGGTTTATTTATTCCTATTTTTTTGGGATTCCACAGAAATCGTGTCCGCGCGATCAACGGGTATCTCAGGGTTGGGGTTATTTGTGAAGGAAGAACACCTCTTCTCCGTCTGGGAAAGCGTGGTGGGAAAGGCCTCAATCCCATTTGGAAAAGAATATTTGAAGAATACAAGCATGGCTTTTCAGAATGCAAGATGTCTTGCATCAACAAAAACCATGCGCTTCAAGTTCAACACGAGAAGGCATCTTTCACACTGCTCAGGGAACCTCTCTTTTTTCAGAGCCCTCAAACGTCCCTCGCTCCTCCCAAGACAACGTCTCCCCCCAACCACCACCGCCCCTAAACCCCCAGCCCCAAATCAACCCCATGCGCCCCCCTCTCCCTCAAAAACCGCGCCCACTTCTCCACCGAATGCCCCTGCTCAGCATCATACACAACCGGCTCCCCCTTCCTCCCCGCAGGATACAGCTTAATGGTCGGAAACCCCCTAATATCACTATCCGGCGCATCATTCGCATCCAAATCCATCTTGACCACCGTGACCAACTTCCCACCCCTTTCATCCCCCGCCACCACCTCCGCAAACTTCTGCAGCTGCGGCACGAGCGTGAGACAAGGCGCGCAGTCTGGGTCGTAGTACTCTACGAAGACGTCCTTGTCGGTGTTGAGGACGATGTCTTTGAACGAGAGGCCGACGACCTCGATGAGTGGGTGGAGGGGTTGGGTGGAGGGGATGGGTGAGGATTTTATGACTGGATTGAGGGTATTGGCGTGGTATTGGGTGATGAAGGGGGCGATGTCGGATGGGTTGATGGAGCGGAGGTGGTATTTGAGGTTGGTGGCGGTGTTGTGGAGGACGAAGAGGGGGAGTTGGTTGGAGGGGACTAGCATGCTTTCGATGAGTCGGGGGTTCGAGGGGGCGATGACGGTGCCGAAGCGGATTTGGGAGCGGTGCTTTCTTGCTAGGGGCAGGATGGCCGCGTGTGCTGCGGGGGTGTCGGCGAGGGAGGGGAGGAAGATGTAACCGAAGAGTTTCATGGGGCCCTGGGAGGGTGTTAGTGGGAGTGAATGCGCGTGGGGAAGGGTGCTTACTGCCAGGAAACTTTCGTAGAGCTCGGGGAGGAACTCAACCACGCCGGGAATTGTGGCTTTCTTGACGAAGTCACGGAGGGTTTGTTCGCTTTCCCAGCCGCTGAGGACGGTGCGCTCTTCGGCTGCCTTTTTAAACACAACGACGCTAGGGGTTAAAACGCCCTCGGCCTGGATTGCTGCGCTGTCCGTGGTTATGGCAAAGACAAAGTCATCTTTCAGCTCCTCGGCGACCGTCGCAAACTGTTTTTTCAAGACCGAGTCCTTGGTGCCGTCAAGAAAGGCTGCAACCACGACAGAGTTCCCCTCACGCAAGGATTTCAACGAGGCCGAATCGACATCACTGACTGCCGGGAGTTTCTGTCTGCCAAGGTACTCCAGAATTCTGAGCAACACAATGTCCGTCAGGTTTTGTTCCATTCAGGGTCACAGGAGAAGGACTAGGACCTACTCTTTCTCCCTCAGTATTCCGTGGTATACCTTGAAGCTGTCGGACCCATTGAGTAACACAAGTGTGGGGAGGCGAGGAATGCGGAGTTTCCGGACCAATTCAACCACCTCATCCCCGTTCGTGATGTCAAGACTAGCAGTCTTGATACCTGCACTAGATATCTTCTCCGACAGCTATTTGTGCCACTCGTCAGTCCTTGATCGTTTACAAGCTACTCACAGATAGAAGAGCTTACGTTGTCGTAGACAGGAGCGAACCGCACCCAGTGAGGGGCTATGGGGTGGTAAACGCAGAGCAGGACTGTCTCATGAGCGCGGAAGAACTCGATGGCACGATCGCCGTTGGTGAAATCATACATCTGAGTACCAGACAAAAGTGTGGACCCAGTTTGAGCCATTTTTTCCGATTTGTCGTTGCTTTCAGGGGATAGAAAACCACAAAACAGCGCTGTTGATGATGCAGCAGTTTGACTGTTCAGTCGTTGCGCACATCCCAAGATTTATACTAATTACGGCCGTAGAATGTGATGGTGTATATCCCCTGCCGCGCTTACATTTGAGTTATCGTGCGGCGCAGCTCTAACCGGATATCTGCCACTGGCCGTATGACTCCGGTTGAGCGCCGAACCGGTATCTCAATATATGCCCGAGGACGGCGTACAATCCTGCAATCGACTAGCCGAGGGGCTCATCGGCATGTCTCCAGAACCATTAATAAGTATGGGGGTGCGCGAGTCCCTGTACTTGGGATAGGTACTTTCGCTGTTCAAAGCTACTACCTACCAGCACTATATGTTGTCGGCCGCCTGCCGTTTTGCCAGGTCAGCGGATATAGGGCCGTCTTTCGCTGCATATTACTTCTGCAATGCACCTGCAGGATCTGTGAGGGGCCTGCATTTGGGGGCTCAGGAAAATGTGAAAGGCACATCACTCAGTAACATATGCAGGTAACTGAAGTCTCTAAAGGCCAAGCTCAAGCCAGTCTCTCATTCAGCATGCGGCCACACCCAAGTCCATTCTGGGTTGATGTACACGTCCCCTGGCATGGCGCGGAACGCCAAGAATATTTCCACCAAGATGAACAATCGCGCAATGATATAAAGAACATATGCAATGTCGACCACAGTGCTGAAAAGCTGCTTCCTCACAAATGTTTGCTTCTCCGCCTCGCGAACCCATATCCAAAGCATGCTGAACGAGAAGTCAAACCACGGCTGCGTCGAAATGACCGGCACGACCCCTCCGACCGCCATGACTATCAGCAGTGTCAAGCTGCTGACGCGCCAGATGATGGCCTCAGCCAGTGTCGCGAACGGAAACCACCAGCCCAGAACATGGATCAACGCATGGACAACTGATACGACCCATACAATAGTTGCTTCAGTGCCGGTTGGCGGTGGAGGCGAGTAGTCGTTCGGGATTCTTTCCAGGGGCCGCTTCGTAAGTCCTCCAAAGTGTAAGAGCGAGGGCAGCCGTCTCCAGCCGTCCCAGACCGGCTTTTCAACAAAGTCCATCGGTGAATCCACATAAGGTTCGCTTGCGACGTCCCCTGCGCTTATGAGAAGATCCGCAATCGTCCAGTCAACCTTGATGATGGTAGGTTCCGCAACGTTCTGTGGCTTGCTGGCCCAGAAGTACGCCGTCGCTAGCGAAGGGATGATGAACGCTGCGGTGAAGAGCTCGAGCGGGGTGATGGTGAGGCGCTGGGCTGCCCTGGCGCAAATTTGGAGAATAACCCATCCTGCCTGGGCGAATGCGAACCCCTTGGCGAGAAAATCCGCCTTGCTTCGATCCCAGATGCTGTCTTTGGTGATGGTCGGAGGATCAATCCGCTTTTTGGAGCAGAGGTAGTGGATGGAGGTCGCGTTGATAGGGAATTTCGGAAAGTCGGGCGTTTCGAGTACAAAGCCTCCAGCATTGGCGTAGAATGCATGAACCTTGGTCCAAGACTCGATGTTGATGCTGTGCATCTCCTTCACCGAAATGTTGGCGGCGTTCCATTGCATGACGGCAAACAAGGTCAGCATCTCGGGTGCCGTGACGGCGAGTACCGCCCAGCGAAATTTGCGCCAGAACACAGTCCGAAATCCTTCATGTTTCGCTTGAAGGTTGTGGTGTAAGACGGTCCAGACACAAACGAAAAGGGCGAGGAAATTCTCAAACAGGATATCGTTCGTTGCTCTCCCAGTTGGTGACGAAACCCAGCCAACTGTCCCGTTTGATGCCATTGAATGGCGTGATTTTGACGAGACCCAGCAACTAACAGGAATGGGGGAGCCCATGTATTTGTTTTGAATTTCCCGGTTTAAGCGCCAGAGGGAGTAGCCTGCACAACCTGCAGTTTGTTTCCGGAACCGCTGTGGCGCCAAATCAGACGGCCGCACAGGGTCTAGCAAACTTTTCTACCGATTGGTGACTAGTTCTCAGCGCCTCAGCTCATCAACCAACGGCCCCCAAATGATGCGGATGGCCGCTGCCAAGACATTCGCAGCTTGAAAGAATGCAGCCGCCAGGCCCCAGTAACTCACTTCCTGGAGGTGTAGCCTCACGCTGTACAGGGCAACCGCAATGAAATGGTGGAACAGCCGCCAAGGTTGTAAAGAGAGCCCCCCCATAATCCATGCAGCTTCAGCAAAGTTGTTTTCTCCATCCTGCACGTATCGAATGAAACCACGTTGCATGATCTGAAGACCCGGATCCTCGGAGACGAACAGCAGGTAGAGCGCCTGGGCGAGGATGTTGAGCGATGCGCTGTACCTCTTTCGCTTCCAGTGGAAGTTTCCCATTCTTTTAGATACCTCGCTGGTATCTCCGAGGTCCGGGACATCAACAGGATTGAGAGTATTGGATAACAAAATAACATCCTTGAAGGCGACTGTCATGCCGGCCCCGGTGACTGGATGGCGCATGTTTGAAGCATCGCCAAGAACGATGAGACCCGGTGTGGTGTTCCGGGCTGAGGGTATCCATGCGTTGGGCATGCTGCGGAGACGGCCATCCTCAATTGCTTTGTTAAGCTCGGGTTGGACACGTTCAGGAACGGTGGGAAGAACGCGCTCTCGAAGATACGCCCTCACTGCTGCGGAGTCACGCAGCTCGCTGAAGATGTCATCGGGGATGTCAATGAGAATCCTGGTTTCGCTGGAGCTGATGGGGTACATCAAAATGGGCGGGCCGCGCCCGAGAATTGCGTGCGCGTAGCGTGGGATAGATAGCTTTGCGTCTACCATCTCGAGACCCCAGAACCTTGACTGCGCCTTAGGCCGATGGGGTGTGAACTGGGACCGAAAGTTTGAGCTGGATCCATCGGCCAAGATTGTAAGAGGCGCAAAGAACTGCAACACATGATATTAGAGGTCTTTCAATCAGAAATGTATGGGGTACAGACCTTGTCTTGCTGGCCATCCATTTCGGCGCATGAGACCCCAGCAACATGCCCCGAATCGCCATCTCTGAGAACTTCAACTACTGTGGCCTCCAACAGGGTGATGTTCTTACGGCTTGCAGTAGCGCCCCGAAGTTTGGTGACAAGTTTTCCGTGGTGGAAGCTCCGTCCCTCCGGTTTCCTCCCGTCTATGGCGCAAAACCAAAACGAAGCTTCCTGGTCCTTCCAGTGGAGATGGTAGCCCTCGATTGGAGTCGCGTCAATGCCATTTAGGCAGTCGTCCAGCCCCAGTTCAGAGAGCGCATCCACTCCTCCTGGCTGAAGCAGCTCTCCGACGATGCGATCGGGCTCTCTGAGATTTCTCTCAAGCAACAGCACCTGCCGTCCCTGGCGAGCAAAAGCAACTGCGGCTGCGCTTCCAGCAATTCCAGCGCCGACGATGATGATGTCATACTTCGGAGGGTCTGTATCCATTTCCTAATTGGTACCAGCAATGCTGAGAATTTGGCGCAGGAATCCGTAGAAACAGCCTGAACAAAGTCGGATTTTGAACTGCGGAAATGCTTCAGCTCATGCAGGCGCCAACGGCGCAGCATGCCAGGAAAGGATTATCACGTGATCCACCCGCTGGCCGGCGCTTAACGTCAGGGGCTGCTAGGGGCAAGTCTCGGGAATGCACTTTTTACATACAGGTAGGTCAGCGGTCGAGGCAGGCTTGCAGAACTGCTATCTGGCCGCGTTGTATTTTGAGAATGGCATCGAGTGGCATCCGTTCCATGGATACTTGAGGGCTTGAGGAATGCGTGGAGGGGCTGTGATAATGCACCTGTCTACTTTGAGTGGATTCAAGTTTCTCTACGTTGGACCCAAGCGATGCTATTTTTGCTGCATGTCAGGTTGTTGTGCACCACAAAGCGGTGTCTTGCGTTGAGACTGTATTTTGTGGCTGAGATGCCGATCTGTTTCTTCCGTCGTTGCGTAGTGTTACTGTGGTTGCGAGCAAAAGTAAAATACCCTGTCAGGTATCTCGGGCTTGCCCCACAAGAGGTTTTTCCGGCCTCACGGGCGCTCTTCTGTCACCTGTCTCTAACTGGCCTGGACTGTTTTATTTACCCATCATACCACAGTATATGAGACGAATCTGGGCACCTGACATTTCCTGTTTTGTACTTCGGCCATGACACTGTGTGACGACCCTGCAGGCCGTCACTTGGGCCGGAGCGGCCCGACGGATCCCCCGCAGAAGGAACAGTGCAGGAAAACAGTACGCACGGTACTGCGCACTGGGCCAGGGGTGCAAAGACCCGAAGCCCCTACGACCAACCAGCAGTTGCTCAGTCTTGGCAAGGGTGCTCACCTACTGAGCACCCGTGGGACCTCTGAGCAGAAGGTGCTCAGTAGCAGGTTGCTCAGTTCCTCACTGAGCAACAAGCCACTGAGCAAGGTACGAGGTACTTCTGGCTGGTTAGTATAGATAGTCATGGTTGTGCCCACAACCACCGTGAGGGACTCTGGTTCCTCACGCTAGTAT
>Ga0247758_1000214_pt1 | contig 49684 bp, 63 predicted proteins | sample UWRJL156409C4_FD_180950 | JGI IMG/M metagenome (GOLD analysis project Ga0247758, IMG submission 180950) | Plant litter microbial communities from Arlington Agricultural Research Station in Wisconsin, United States - UWRJ-L156-409C-4 | ecosystem: Environmental > Terrestrial > Plant litter >...
CCCGCCCCAACCCCCTCTGTAACATCCTCCCCCGCGGCCAGGACCTCCTCGCCGCCACAATCCCCTGCCTTTCGCGCCTCGCCCACCGTCTCGGCGAAGATCTCCTCGTCTCCTCCCTCCCTATCCAACCCAAACCAAACTCATCCTACCCGCAACCAACACCCGCGACGTACCGCCCCGTGCGCCTGTCTGAAAACGGCATGTGGAACGTAACGGGGGATCCGTTCGAGGAATGTCCGCATGACGAGAAGGGTGGGGATACGTGCTGGGAACGGCGGGGGCTGGTGCAGAGGTTTGATGCGAAGCCGGGGAGGATGTTGAGGAAGTTGGTTGGTGCGGAAGGGAAGGGGAAAAGGGGAGCGGGGGCCAGGGGGGAAGGAGGGGTTATTCCTAGGGCGCTTCCGGCTAGGGGGGCAGTGGTTTTTGGGAGTTAGTTATAGTTATTTACAGGCCGTGGTATGGAGTCTTTTTGTTGCAGGTTGTGTTGAAGAGTGCGGAAATATTTTAAGGGAATGATGGGGCCAGACTGCAAACAGGACGACCTTTGCGCCTCATATATCGATGTTGCATCAGGTTGAATATGATCAACATATCAAACGTGATATTCTGCTTCTTTCTGTTCTGTGACTTTGTTTGAACAAAGGGGTTTGTTGACTCGCCACTTTCCAGGATGCAGATCTTTTCCCCATGTGGCAACAAAACACAGGACTTCACAGCACCCCGTTGTACACAACATCATACAGCAGCCAACACCTCTATTACCAAGGATAAATTCATACGTCATCACACGTAATTGTACTCATAACGCCCCGCCATTACTTTTACTTTTACTCTTCCTCCCCTCGGAGCTTCTCCTCCTCCTCATTTTCATCCTCCTCCATACTCCAGTCCTTCCACCCCTCTCCCCTAACCCAGCTAATACCCTTCTTCCAGTTGCCCTCCTTGACCGCCCGTGCGTCCCTCTCGTACACCACACCCGTAAGCATAAGCGCCAGCACAAACACCCACACATCGCCGCCCTTCATAGCGCGCCACCATCTCCGCTTGACGCCCACCTTCCACAGGCTATCGACGCTCATGCGAGCACTGTAAAGGAACACCCCGCGGCCGCTCTTGCGCTGCACAAACGCCCAGAGCCCGGCGAGGAATCCGCCCAGGAAGAAGCGCTGGGTAGAGAGGAAAGCCCGCGGGAACCAGCTCTGGAAGAAGCAGATGGACGACCAGGCAGTGGCGATGGAGCCTGTGGCAAAGGTCGACATGCGCAGGGCGCTCGAGATGATGTGCTGCAGGGTACGCACGGGGAAGTGGTAGAGGGCGTTGAAGCGAGGGAGGACCATGACCGAGTAGACCAGGAGGAGGACGCGGGTCAGGGGCGGGAAGGACCGCAGCCAGAAGGTGAGGAATGTGCGCGTGCATGATGGGTCGGAGGGATGGAGGGTTGCGCAGGAGAGGGAGTTAATTAGCGGATGGGCGCCGGAGGTTAGAGGCGCGATGGCGGCGAGGGCGGTTGGGAGGGTGTCCTCCTTGTCGGGGAAAAGAGTTGGGGAGATAAACACGCTGTACTGCTCGTCAGTTTTAGGATCCAGGACCTCCAAGACAAGAAACTCACGGCCAGTTAAGATGCGCCATCTTGGCGAGACTGTCGACAATATCGTACGTTTTCGGCCAGCTGATGCCCAGCGGGAACCCATCCGGCTTCGGGTGTAGATACGTCGTCGAGTGCTTGAAGATAAAGTCTCCAAATGTCTGTACCTTGGTCAGTGCCAGCAACCACGAATACCCCAGATCATAACACACCTTCGGGAAGCAGTCCCGATCAAACACAACAGCGTGCAACAGCTGCCCAAACGCAAAGGGCTGCAGCATCCAACTGCCCCACCACCACGGTCTCGCCCGCATCTTATGCGGCTTGCCGTTCACGCCCTTCTCCCATCCCCAAACCATGCCGTTCTCCTCCGCGCAGTTCCACCCGAACTCCAATGCGCGGAACATTGTGTAGATCGCAACCGACACCCGCAGCTGCTGGCTGGGATACACCCCAAGCGCCAGACCCGCGAGCGACGCTCCAACAGCCGGGGCATACGGCGAAGTAAGCGTCGTGGCCGTCCTCGGGTTTCGCTTCCGGAACGGCGCAGCCGACGGATCAAGTAGATGTGCGCGCAAGCGAGTAAAGAACCGGAACAGCAGCCGGTACATCAGCAAGATGGTGCTAAGCGACAGCGACAGCCTGAGCGTCGACGACTTCCCCAGCGGCTGCTTCTGTTGCGACGCGGTCGCAGTACTAGAAACAACACCTCAGTCAGCATCAAATCATATCACATCTCGCGTCTCACATCTCCCCTCCCCCGTACCACCAGCCGGCCCGACAAAGACACCTCAACCCTCAACAGCAAACCCCCAGGAAAGGAAGGACACGTACTCATTCTTCCTCGCCGCCAACCTCGCCGAAACCGCCTCCCACAGTTTCATCAACGCCCCCGTGGCCACAAACACCCTCAGCGAATGCCTTACCGCCCTCGCATTATAATCATCCACCACTACCATCCCCCTCCCCACATCCTTCCCTTTGCCGGTATCCTTATCCTTTCCCTTTCCCTTTCCCTTCCCCCCCTTCGCAGCCCCTTGCCCTCCCCCCTTCCCAGGCTCCCCCTCCATCATCTTCTGCACGGAATCGACCGTCGGTGCGCGCTTTTTAAGCACGCGCGACCTAGAGATGACATATTTGTGGAGTAATCCGTACTCTCTTGCCGAGATGGTGTAGCGCAGAGCATTTCTTAGGATCGGATCGGAGGTAGACTTCGCGGACATCGGGGCGGGGGATCGTGTGCTCGGGACGGGTAGAGGCGTGGTGATTGACGGAGCCGGGGCGCGCGCGGTGGACGACGGCCCTGGCCCGGCGCGGGACGCCATCGGTTGGAGGAGCGGGTGTTCGGCTCTCTGCTGGGGGTGTGGTTGGTGGAATTGGCGGGATGGTGATGCTTATCGGGCTGGGGGAGCTGGTAGGTAGGACGAGCGACGCGGTGCTGCGGAGCGATTGCGCGGAGGTAATTGAGGGATGGGCCGATTGGCGTTGGGGCAGCTATTGAAGCCCGCTCACGCGCTGGTCGCAAGCCGCGGATTGTGGGCAGCTCGATAGCAGATAGAATTGCTGTGGCAGGTCAGGATTTCCTGCAAGTCATCGATTCAAAAAGAGGCGGCATGATGAAAGGGAGATGATGGGTTGATCGCTCGGGCTCTGGATGGTTGATTACACGTGCCTGGCTCCAGTTCGCCTCGGTCCAGCCGGCCAATGCACTCGGGGCAGCGAACCAAGAGCAAAGCTTCCCCAAGCCCCCACCTCCGCAGGGGTCCTTTTGATTGAAACATGCCGTCATTCAATGCGCCTCCCCTTCACTGCGAGGAATTTGGTCTCAGATGGGACGCGACTAGACGTGTTCGCTTTATTTTGGCAAAATACACACATGTAGCGAAATACAACTAATAATCCATTCACAAACCGCTCTTCGCTCATAACTAAGAACGAAGGTCGGTAAGCGATAATAAACACGCCCAGCCAAACGCGAACGCGCCATGGCTTTCGGTGTATTCCCAAGACTGCTTTTCCAGCTCATTGCTCCATGGCCTTATGGACTTCGTCGCAAAGAAAGCCACCCGTAAATAGCTCAGAAGCCCAAGCCCCCAAAGGAAGTCTCGCCTTTTATCCCCCGCCACCGTCTAATCATGGCGAGGTTCGTCTTTCCGGCCACTCTTATTTTCGCCGTCGTTGCCCGGGAACTGACCTCCAAGGCCTCCTTGGCATGTAGCCGTGCCACTAAATGCTCAAACACCCATGCAAAGAACTCCCCGTCCTGACCGTGATCGACCCAACGTCCTTAGGCCTGCGCTGATGAGTCTCCACGGATCGAACGCAACTACCCATATTCGGTTGGAAAGCTGGTGGAAGCCACCTACTACCACCTCTCGCAGCAACGGACAACCCCCAAAGACCCCGTCCAACCAGGCCCACGCACCGTTATGTGTCGACGCTTGAATGAAATGTGTAACCGCAAACGCGGAACCAGGCAAACGCCGTGGTTTGAGACCCCAGATGATAATTCCAGCCCGTGAAAAAGGACCGAAAAGAACCCAAAAGACCTAGCTGCTGGTCGGTCCAGCAACTAAGATCCTGTCTTTTCTGTAACTCGTACAACTCCGGACGCAATGCAATGGAGAGAAACCCCTATTGGGATGATAATATCAAAACAAAGAAAGCGATTAAGGAAGAGGATTATCCGATGCAAAGGGTGATGCAAGGGTAATGTATGAACCTGAGATGTTAGGTTCGAGGTCATCAAGTCGTCAATCGCTCTCAGCAAGAGATAAACGCCGTCATTTCCTAGACGCTGACGCTGCCAGAGTTCGGAGGGGTCCAGGTGTGAACAAGGAATGGGATATCTCCCGGGCACACCTCCTCTTTAAAGCCCATGTTGTTCACCAGGAAATCGCCGATTTGATCCACGACCAATGGCGCCCCGGCTTTCTCGAGCGTCTCCTGAAATACCTGGAGCTGCGGCTGCGACTTCTCGAGGGTCCGAAGCCGTCTGGCCTCACGCTCGGAGATGATATCGGTAATCGCTGCGAGTCGGGCGGCAGGCGCGAACTCCCCTCCCACCGAACCGTACGCGAGGTTTGGGTCCTCCAAGATGCGCTTGAGGAGCTCGTAAGGAAGGTTCAGAAGAATGCGGGACAGGGTCGTATCGTTTGCAGACGGGGTACGGTGGGACCGAAGAAACTCCGCCGGGGCGGGTCCAGCATAGCCGTTCCGCTCCGGAGGTGAGATGTCACCAAACTTTATCTGGGAGAGCCGGGGGTTGGTCGACAAGCGCTGGTTCCGCGACAGCTGAGCTTGCGAGTTGGACGACTGGCGGCTGTGATATCCATTCGCGGAGCCGTTCGCGACAGCCGGAGCATTCAGGTTCTTGGTGGCGCAAACAGCAGGCAGCCGGGTAAAGCCGCAGTCGCTCGCCTTCACATCCAGAACAAAGTCCTTAGGAAAGTTCTGAACAATGAAACCCATAACTGCACTGAGAAGTGCAGAAATGTTGAAATCATCAGGCTGAATCAGGCCTTCGGTTCCGAGGCGAGGCGACAAGACCACACGAGGTAGCACAAAGCTGGCGGCAAGCTCGAGTGTGTCCCAAACGATCAGGCGACTGGCATGACGCACGGCGGCGGAAGACACCCATCCCAGCTGAAGATACTGGCCCGCAACGATATAGGCAAGTGCGAGCTGGAAGTCGTCCTGCACGTTTCGAACTCGTAGATCGGTGGGAGGGATACCGTCACCAATCGACCAGCCGTAGAGAGTGCGGATAACGAAGCCAAACACGTCGGATCTCATGTGCTCTCCACGGAGATCGAGAACAACAAGACCGCCCGGTGCTACGTGCTGGGCCTTCATGAAATTGTGAAGGGTGCGGCTGCGAGACAGAACGAACCGATGCGCCGGAATTCGCACGACGGGATGAAGCCGATGATAATCAGGATGATCCTGATACTGCGCCGTATCAGGGAAGCGCATCTCGAGGAGGGAATCGTGGTAGGTCCGGTCGTCGACGCCCGAGCGGAGGAAAGCGACAGCCTCGTCCTGCTCTCGGAGGTTCTGATAGACAGAGGCTGAGCCATTGGCCGAAGGAATGGGTGCAGCAGTATATGGATTCGGGTACTGGCTATTCATCTGGACCTGGGGAGCAGAATCTGAGGAGTAACTATCATTGGTGGGAATCCAGCGGCCATTGAGGCTGTGGTCCTCTGCCTTGGCAGACGACTGTGATCCATGAATGCTATGGGGGGTTGACGGACCGTGGTGGTTCATCATACCCGAAGGATAGCCATCGAAGCTCGGGGATACCATGAAAGGACGTCCAAAGCCGTCCAAGGGCGCGACGGGGTGGTGAAACGGCGGCAACATAGGCGGCAGCGGGAAGCCACTGCCCGAGTTGGGAGCCGGCGAGGAGGCGTTCGAGTCGTGAAATCCACCAAAGACCAAGCTGCCGTTGCTGGGATGGGTTTGGTGGAAGGCAGGCTGGAAAGACAGCGGGGGCTGTGAAACCGGAACGGCACGATCGCGGACCGGGCCATAAAGACTCGGGTTATTCGGGGTTCGAACCATCAGACCGGCAGGACGGGTTGGAGTCGGGGAGGCCACGGACGAGGGACCAGCAATCACTGTCGGAGTACCTGCATTTCTTGGTCAGCAAAGTGAACTGGCAAAGCAATAGCAGGTGGGGTTGAATCAAAGACGTTTGAAGCGGGGTTGGTCTTGAACATCAGTGGGGTGGAAATGTGAAGATGAGAATCATACCTGTTGAGAGCGTTCCGGAAGGAGCAATCGGTGCGAGAGGCTCTTCTTGGGTTGCATTTGTCTCGGCGGCGGCGCCAGGCAACGTTCCAACAATGCCGTTCTCAGCAGGGACGAGATCGTGTTTATTGTTTGTGTCCTCGGGATGCAAACGGTCCTCCGCACGGCGCGGCTCGACCTCTGCCAGCTTGTCCTCTTGCTTCTCTGCGACCTGCGGGTGGGGCTGAACCTCGGCGAGCGGAGAGGATTTCGGCGGTGTGGAAGGTTGCTTGGTAGCCGGGCGCTGCGGGTAGTTGAGAGGCAGAACAGGAACGACCTTGGACGCGGTCCGCCGGGCAGTGGTTTTGGCGGGCTTGCTAGCCGCCCCATTGATGGGCGCCATCGTGGCAGAGGTGCTCCCCGAGTCGTCGCCGTCTCGAAAGTTCGGCAAGGGCGCGGTGAGGGATTCGTAGGAGCAGGAGGGAGCGGGGAAGAGAGGTGCCGTCGGCGCAAGTACGATTCAGACTGAGGTGCTGAGGCGCGAGTGGGAGCAGTGAGCCCGATGACTGGGCGACATCAAGAGCTCGACTGGTGTGACGCGCTGCCCAACTGTCTAGTGTGAGTGGATGGTCAGCGAGCAATCAGCGACAAGCGGTGCGATTGAGCGGAGGAAGCACGAGAACGTTGCGCAGGCTGCGGTACAGTGGGGGGACGAGGTTGGCGGAGGCCTTACAAGTATTGTTGGAGTTGGTGTTTGTTTGCTTGCGTCAGTCGTCAGTGATGCGGGCACGTTGAGCGCAGGCTCAGGCTGGGAGCAGTTTGCCGACCGGACCCAGGCGATAGAAGCCCACACCACCCAGAGCAATCAAGAATGATGCCAAATTTTTGACTCCCCGCAGAAAAAATCAACGCGGCTTCACGATTGGCCAGCACTGCTGGGGTGGGCCCCATCAATTCACTGGTCCGTGCACATCGGCGGGTTATGTCAGCATCAGCCGCAAGTATCAGCGTCATGAAAGCCCAGCTTCGGCAACCGAGCTTGACCATGATGTTTGAAGCTTTCTTCAAGCCGGAGAAAGAGACACAAAGTCTCTCATAGGGGCCTGAGCGGTGCAGCCACGATTCTCCTCCCCGCTTTTAGCCCCGTTTGGCGGCCATATCAACGGTTTCTTTCGACCCTGTTCACCGCGCAGTGCCGGCGCATTTCCGATTTCGTTTGCGATCTTGAACTTGCACGACCCCTGCCTGGCCGCTCGGTGGGAGACCCCAACGTTTCATCTGCGGGCTTCCACTGAGCCGGCTTGTTCTTGACTAAACCTTATACCCAGCTCCCGGCTCCTATTTCCTGGTTTTCCCTGGTCATGCCGATCTCGTCCAATTGTCCCGCCATGGCCCCGATTACTCTACAACTTTTGGGGTCCATTGGCTTCAACCACGTCACAGTTTTCGTGCTAACCTCATGAGATTCATGCAGACATTCTTCTCACGATTTCCACGGTTCGCTTCGCAACTTTTGCCATTTGTACATCTACCAAAACATATATACAACAAAATATCAGCCTCAGCCCAACGCTCTAAGAAGATTGAAGCCATATATCCAAAAAGCCTCCCAATTCTCCCTCCCGATAAGCGATCAGTAAAACTCAGCGGTAATCTTGCCCGCGCCATTCGACCAGCCAGCGCAACCACCCTCGGGGTTCGCACCGCCAAGATAAGCATTGTTGTTCTTCTGGCTGGTGCATCCGATCAGGCTGTACGTGCCAGACTCCCAGCAGGTGTTGCCGCTCTTGCATACATAAGAGCAGTGCGAATTGTCAGCGACGCAGCCGGTGCTGATATTGATGCCGAAGCCATTGCCGCCCATGTTGATCAGGCGCGAGATGTCAATCGTGGCGTACTGCCCTGTGGTGAACTCGCCCCAGGTGTTGAAGACCTGGCCGTTGGGCGAGATGGGCGTCGAGCGACCGTAGATGGCGCTGTACGCGCCCGTCACGCCGTGAGCCAGCGAGACGGCGATACTGCTGCCCTTGGCGATCGAGTAGGTCAGCTTGGGTGCGTGGGCCGTCACGAAGGACGAGGCGTAGCCGTTGCTGTTGTCCCACAGGATGAGGATGATGTCAACGCTGGCCTTGTTGGAGAAGGTGAAGACATTGGGCCCGTTGTTGGCGATCCAGATGTTACTGCCGCTGCTGGTTGGGTTGGAGCCGGTCCCGGCGAAGCCAATCTTCGAGAGGTACTCGCAGTCGGCCTTGTTGAGCCCCTGGACGGGGCTGCTGCAGTCGAAGGCCCGAGCGTAAAGGCCGGAGGCCGTGCTGGGGGTAGTGTTCCCGGCGCTGAGGTGAGTTGTCAGCCAAGGGTTTTGTACAACTGACAGTCAGGGGCTTGTATGGCTGAGCATGAAATCTCACTCACGGGGCTGCGGCAACCAGAGCCGCAAGACCCAGAACTACAGTAGCAAGTTGAGAAAACATTTTGAATCGAATAAGTAAGGAATGTGGGACCTCGAAGAGACAAGAATGGTTCGTAAGGAGCGTGGTTTGAAGCGAACAAAAGAATGAATGGCTCTGTTGGACTACTGAAATGCCTCTTCGAAGCACGAGAGCAACGATAGTTATATAGGCAGCTCTAGATCCATCATGACAACTCCTTTCCTCCACGGCCGTACAGCGGCAGGATTCAGCATCGCCAACGCGCTCTCGCAAGGCAGACAGTAGTGAGTTGGGAGGCTCAACGGCCTTGCAGCACAGGGGCATGATACCAAGAGGGGAGCAGTGTGATGATGACTGCAGAAATCGCGGTGCAACATGGAGATCCAATTCGATCCTCGATGCATCTGCTTGTGTCAGCGGGTAGTAGTCTTGAGCCCCAGAAGACGACCAACTTGCTGTTTGAAAAGGAGAAAGTAATTTCCCCGCTGAATCCTGATTAGCATGGGGGATTCGCAGCGTTATTCGTAGCCAACCAATTGTTTCTCTCACGACGTTGTATTGAGGAACATTTGCCTTGTTCTTTGCGGGCGAACCCGTGGAGGCCAGGTTGGTAGCTTGTGGCAAAGCAATCCTTCCTCATTTCTGCAAGGCCAAAATGGAGCAACCCCCCTGTTAAACAACGGCTCGGTTCCAGCAGTCAGATAGGTAGCCATCTGGGGTTCTAAATTTACTCGATCTGTCTCCCAGGTTGAATTTTGGGGATGTCACCAATGGGCAGACAGACGGTCGCAATGGTAAGGTACTTTGTCGTGCCGCACCGTACCTGCCTTCGACGTGCATCCACGCCGCCAACGCCCAACACGCTACTCGCCTTGGTAGGAGCGACCCTCTAGGCCCCACGAATACAGCCTCACAGCCTCATGGGATCCCAACCACGAAAGAAGCTCCCCCGATCGCCATCCCGCTCAAACCCCGACCCATTCTCCCCCGCCCTGCCCCAGTTCCCAACGCGCACCTCCTCCCTCGCCCTTAGTGGCATCCCCAGCAAATACTCCCGCTCATACCTCATGCACGCCTCTCCGCCTGCCTTCGCTATGCCCACCGGCGGCGGACACCTCCGCGGATACCCCTCCGGCACTGGTTCCCCCTCCCTCCAAATCCGAGCCCCCCTCCGCGTCGGCGCCCCTCATATCCCTCACCTCTGCCCTCCGCCATTCCCTTAGTAACACACACCTCCCATCCCCGAGGCCCCTCCGCTGCCACTCCCATGGGCCGCCCGCAACAATGACCCTTCTGTGGTAGGTATCAGCCAGTATTCTCCAATTCGTGATACCTTCATGTCTGAGGAGATGCCGAGCGCTATCCCTGGACTCCTAGACAAGAGGGAGAAAGCACCCTCTGATAGAACGAGCACTCACTGATCCGCAGTCCCCAACCTGGTCCCCCATTGATTAACAACCACACTTCCTCCCCTCAGTACGCCTCCCCCCATCGATACGGACACCCGCTCTCATTCCCACGGGGTCGACGTACCCATCGCGGGCGCAGGCGCAGCAGAACCAGCGGTTTATTATCGGAAGGGGAAGTCGCTGAGAGAGGGGACGACCTGCGGGGAGGGGAGACCGGCTGTAGGAAAGGTGAGGGGGATGCGTAGTTCAGAGGGGTTGGTGTTGATGTTCATCGTGAGTTCTTCGACCTCTTCGACCAGGCCAGAGTCTTTTCCCAGCTGACCGACTGACACGTACGAAACAAAACACAAGCCCGTCGTGACCATACCAAGACCCCCCTCTGCACGGAGCCCCAAGAAATTCTTATTAAGACCCGTGAGCCTCCCGCCATGTCGCCACCCTCGCCGTCTCACAGACCAAATAAACAGCGGCGTGTAACCCACACACAGAAAGGCATAGAGAAGCCCAACATCATGCGTGTGACCTGCCTCGCCATGCATCTTCCCTCTTTCCGCACGTTCCTGCATGCATCAGACACCACGTACAGAGGTACCGTACTGCACATCCAGGGCCCTCGAAGCGGGGGGCGATAGGTAGCGTATCAGAAAAGACCGGGAGGGTCACACGGGGGTCGCCACAGAGAACACATTTCCACGTGCTTGTCCTACGCGATGGCTCGTCAGTTTTGGTGTGAACAGGTTCTTATTTCGTTGGACGTCTAGAAATTGAGAGTCGCCTTCATCAGGGCAGCCCCAATATCCCCCCACGTGGCCACTGCTGCTTCAGCTCGTAAGTTACCTATGCAAGGCGCGGAAGGGCCGACAGTCCTGTCACACCAACTACTTTAGCATCCACCACTGCCCGACCAGGACAGATTCCGACAGACCGGGATCATTCTAGTACCAGAGATCGTGGGAACGGCCGAGAAGCTGCAATCAATGATCCGTTTTGTCGAGAGGAACCTCCGCCAGCAGCACGAAAACAAGATGGCAAATCGCAACAGGCACTGATTGTAGGCTCGGCCAGAAACTTCGTCGTCCTGTAGGGGACCATCTCAATTCCTAATACTATCTAACTTCCGGCATGAGAAACTCCTGCACCCGCGGTGATGTCATTCACCTGGCAAGATCCCTCACAATATACCGATCTAGTAGAACGAAAATGAGACACCAGATACCCATGTCCACACGGCATCGCAATCCCCAAATACAAGGGCAAATCCTCAAATCAGAATGGCGAATCCACAAATGCAGCCTCGGCGATTCGACGCTCTAGGCATCGACATCCTCAACCTTGATCACCACGCCTGCAAAGCTCTCGGAGTAATAATCCGGAGCAGTGACGAAATCCTCCATCTGCTTGTAATGCATCCCGTCCTCCCGCAAATCCTCCTCTGGGACCGGGCTAGGGTTGCGCTCCTCCATACCCTTGAGCTCACGGAAGAGCTCCTCGCTAAAAGCGCCAGACTTTTTGGCGCGCTCCTTCAACTCCTGAATGAAGTAGCCAGTGAGCTCAACGGCTCCAGATTTCGCCTCCCGAATGGCTTGGATGTGCTGGATGCCGCAGCTGCCATGGGTGTCCTGATGCGGCTTGACACCAGGCAGCTTGAAGTGGGAGACCTTGATAACCTCCAATGTCTTCGCCAGTTCCTGAACACTACCCTTATACTGCTGTTCAGCTTGCGGAAAGGGTAGCATTCCGGAGGCCGTCAGTCCCTTGATCAGAGACCCGAGCTGTTGCAGCTGGCACATTTCCTTTGTCTCCTCGTTCGCATCCTTGGAACGACAAAACTGCGTGGTGCCTTTGATTGGAGCATTCAACAGCTCTGTGTACGGCACACTCACGGACGCGATGACCTCCTTCAATGCCTTAGTCCGAGTGGTGGCGATCATGTCTAAATACATATTAGCCTAAGTAGCGAAGGTAATAGGGCATATTGGTACTCACCAAGAATGGCAGCCGGTAGACCTTGGTTCTTCCAGGGCTGTCCGCGAGCATCAAGCACAGTTCCGTTCTCGTCGACGGTGGCCTTGTATGCAACTCGAGAGACCACCCGCGAGAACCAGCGACCCTCACCAAAAGCCCAGGTCAGGTACATCGTCTTATCGTCATCGTTGGCTTTCTCGCTGTGGTCGTTCATGATAACGTGCCAGTCCAAGCCGGCAACCCTAACAGGAGAGGGTCAGTATGAATTCAGCTGGGCAAGTTATTTGAGTAAGACTCACCAATTTCGCATGTAGGGAATGAGGACATGCGAGCAGCCATACTTTTCCACAACGCGAGCGATTCCGTACAGCTGATCAATATCGGGCCTCTCAGGAATTTCGTGGAACTTGTAGTGAATGATTGAGAAGACAATGTCCAGACCATAGGCATTGTCTTCAGGAGCCACCATATCCGTGATCCACTTTCCACGGTCAGGGCGAGGGCAAAGTCCCCCGTAGATCATCTTGCGCCAAACGGGCGACGCGGCGGCGATGAGAGCTGAGCAAACTTTGTACATGACAGTTCCGTGCTCTTCCTTGACCCTCACGTACAGGTCGGCGTCGATATGATAAGAAACCACCTTACAGCTGGTCTCACGTTCCTGGGCGTGCTGCGACTCGGGGATGGTAATGGTTGACTCGTCCACAATGACAATCTTCTCGGAGTCCGAATCCGGGGTGCAGCAGGAAACCGAGCTCACAAATGAGATGTCGGCATCAATCGACTCTTCTTTAAGGGACGTCTCGTGGTCAATGCCGTTCCTCTCACTAGTTCCGTCGACGCTCTTCTCGACAGCGGCAAGGCAGTCGCTGAGTTTACCAACGGGCTCATCAGTCTCGTCGGCGGGATCAATGTTCTTGTCGTCCGGCTGGATGGACTCGTCGTCAAACTCAATTGGCTCGCCGTTCTTCTCGGCGGGGATTTCGACAAAGTCGGTAACCTCCACGGTCGGCTCAATGATCGAATGGGCAGTTTCAACTGCCTCGTTGGCTGTCTTGTCGCAGTTGGCGACATCAGCCTTCTCGCCATTCTGGAGACCGCTTGCCTTCAGAAACTCGACGCTGTCATCAATGGCGGCCGGAGCGACACGAGCGGCGCACACAGTAGGGGTATCGTCATCTTTGAATTTCGAAGAAACGTTGCCAATAGCATCGTTGTCGGCGTCGTAGTTCACTTCAGGCTCGCCGCTGACAGAGGACTCGCCATCAAGGGCGAATTCCGACATGCTGGTTGCCTCAGTGATCGTCGAAAGTCTGCCGCTGTCGACAATCGGGGGGCTCTCGAAAGAGCTGGCTGAGGTGGGAAGCTTCTTGGGTGTTGAGGCAATCTCAACGGAAGCAGGGTCAATCGGCCCAGCCGTATTCTCAACGATGGAGGAGTTGTCGATCAACTTCTCCTGCTCCATTTTGCTGATGAGGTTTGTTTTCTCTGAAGACAGACGAGTCAGATATGATGAAAACAGAAAGCGGAAAGGGAAAGGCGAAATGCGGTCGGAATCTGCGGATTGAGAAAGCTGAAGGAAAGAAAAGTTTGGTGGAGAAGGGAGGAAATGTTTGCAGCCGCGAGGCCAAGTGGGCGGGTGACTGGGCCTTTGGGGTGGGAATGGAAGGTGCGAAGTTGGGAGCGCGAGGAAGGCAGGAAAGCGCGGTTTGGCGGCAGCCTACCTAACACTGCAGTCTTGCAGAATCTCGGGAATTCAGTGAAGGCAAGAACAGCTTGAGGGATATGAACAGTAATTCTTGTGAACCGAAACAAATCCACGTCGCACACCTCAGAAGAGTTGTTTGGTAAACGAAGAAATGTTGCGGTGGGCGGGGGAAGTGTGGGATGAAGTGCAGCCGAACCGGATCTTTTGTGGAAGGTATCTCTTCTTGCCGGAGGAATCCCACGCAGCAAACCGAAAGTTGTTTGGCGGAAGAAGAGAGGCGGTGGGAGGCAGAGAAAGTAGGATGAAAAGGCGGCAAACCAAAAGCCTGGCAAACTGGAAAGAACCTGGAAGCAACTTACTGTTTTTGCCTAGAAATTTGGCGTTGACTTTGGCCAGCTTGGCCCGGGCGTATCTGAATCGGGAAAGAGCCCAGCACCTGAAGCCGGGACCGGCAAGGCAGGAGTGGGAAGCCATCTTGAAGCTCAATGTCCTTCGTTCAAGTAGTGTTCGAGTTGCGAGTCTGATCAACGTAGTTTCGTCGTAACGCTTCTTTGCTCAGAATTTGGAAGAAAGAAGAAGTTAAAGATGAAATTCGAGAAAAGGGATAAAAGCCTGGAAGCCAGGAAAGATGAGTAGCTCGGGGCAACAATAGCAAGTATTCTGAATAGATCTCCCGGATACGAGAGGGCTGTTCAATAGAACCGTTTCTGGAATTGTGTCCTATTCACAAGGTGCCTCGGCTTGCTGCAGGGAACGAACAATAAAAAAAGGCAGCCACTCTTCCTTTGTTAATCAACGGACCAGAGTCAAAGACGCCAGAATGGATATTTCCCACTCAGAGCAAGTGCTTGCGGAAGTCACGGTTTGGCTGCTACATAGCAGTGTTATCAGAGGTCTCGAGGAGGCAATTGGCGGCCGATGGTCTAGGCATTTCAAATACAAATCTGAAATCTGGCGGCGGAGATACTATATTTCGGCAAAGTCATGGTGTCGTTACAGCCGCCACTGACAATGTGCTCTTACTCGGCTCGAAGCCAAAGATGAACTACTTAGTAACACGCTCTTGTCCGAGGTTTGCGTGCGATGGGATCGGCCGCCTGAACCTTGCGCTCGCGGCGAAGGGCATCCGAGAAAGAATTCAACCTCAGCGCAGTGCCCCAACCGGCAGGGCGAGTCCTTGGGGACAAGGTCTCCTCGATGGGGGGAGGATAGAGTCCTGGGTCTCTGTAGTGACCTCCGCTCTGGAAAATCGTGAACCTCTCCGCCCAGATGTCCCCACGAGACTCGAGCTGTCTCCTCCAGAATCCAGGCTCGAGGTCTTCGTTGGCCTGATGTTCATAAGCTCCGTGTCCGATTGCTTCAAAAGATTTTTGACGAAATGGCCGATCCGGCGGCGGTGTCGGGTCATGGGCATATGCTCGGTCGATGGGCGCGACGTGCCCGGGCCTGCCGTAGGGCCGGCTGCGAACTGCCTGAGCCGCTCTCGCAGTGCCCTCGAGCTGGCTCTGCTCGCCTGCCTCCAGCAGCGCGTAGTGGTCCTCAAACATCCACCAGGGAGTGTTCTGCGATGTGTCAGCTTTCTTTTTGGACGATGCTAGGGCTTCTTTTGTTAGAATGAGTTCTGTCGGATTAATGAGGAGATCTTCTGGGTCAGCGGTTGGTCCAGCCAACCACGCGTCCCACTGCACCCTCCACCGAGCCTTGTTTCCAATCGCTGGATCGCGCAGGAGATCGGGTTCAGGACCTACATTTTCAATGTTGTCTGCTGCCAAACCTAAAGGCTGGCTCCCGCGGCCAGATATAGACCCGGTCGGTGATTCCGTCCACGGCTGTCCTTCGGCATCTGACTCGGCGGTGCGCCATGAATCAATGGCGGAGTCCAAGTGAGACTTTAAGTTTTTGAGAATGCCCTGGTCCGTTGAGAGCTGCTCGTTCTCTTCCTCCATGGTGACTCCCGTAGCTCGTTCGACGTCTACAAATGTGTTAGCGTCGTTGCGAAACCGGACATTTTGGTCTTGATCTTCGACTACCTTCTGCTGCTCCATGAACCTCTTATAAGCATCCCGCACGAAGCTGAGGGCAACCATCCTGAGGCCCGTTGACTCTTGTAACTCAAGCAGTTTCTACACTTGTTGTATCTAGATACCGAACACAGACTCAGGTGGAAGCGCGTCGCAAATCCCACTGTCGCTTCGCTTCTCTCTGCGAGCTTGAAAGGTTTGAAACGACTATACTGGAAGAGGAACCGACAGATGGGATGAGATGGGGAACAATCGAACATGCCCTGGAGGGATTTGCACCACTCTGGCTGTCTGCCTTTTATATTGTGAGTTTGGTATCACTGCAGTGGCCGCCCTGATGAAACAGGGTGACAAAGAGAACACATTTTCTGCTGGCCTTGTGCATTGTGAAAACAATAGAACTGCCAGAAACAATCGCTTTGAAAGTTTCTTTGAGATGTGCCTCTCTATCTGAGACCCAAAAGGTACGCGCACTTCAAGAGGCGAGCAGAAGACACTCGATGCTTGGCGCATATGAGGGAGTCGACAAATGGACACTAACACGCCGCATCTCTGCTGGGATTTCTTCGCCCGAGAACAAGCAGGTACGCAGCGGGGAACTGAGCAGAATGACTCTTGTCGTCGCGTGCCGCATGTCTCAGTTCAAGGCCCAGATCGCGTACCTCGGGATGTCACTTCTGCTGTTGCAGCGCAAGGGATTTCTTGTAGTATTTCATGGTCCTTCATTGCTGGTCGATCGCATCGGCGAATTGCTGTCTTCGAACGTCGCCCGGTCGGAGTGCCCGCGTCGGTACATCGATGTTGCTGTGCCGGCAGACTTTAGACTAGACAAACATCTGTTAGCCGTCGGCGTCATTTTGACGAATGCTGATCCATCAAGACAGAATCACCGTGATGACTTGGGGCAGGTGATCATCGTCGCGTTGCCCAGCTTCGTTAGCGGCCAAGCCCGGCCCCCCATCGTCACCTGCGAGCCAGCCCAGCAGCCAATTGGCCTGCCGAGGATTGGAGGGTCAGTAACCCCTGTAATTGGCTGTCCGCACCAGCAGCACCCAGGACGGAAGGGCAGCCAAGTGTTCCCCCCGAAGCTTGTCCGACGTTTTGGCGTGGAAAGTTGCTGCTCGTGCAGTGATTGGAACAGCAGATCAGGCTCCAGGTTAATATCCAGTTGGCAACACAGCGTGCCACTCAGGGCAAGGATGAGTTGGAGGCGCATCGTGAAGCATGTGAAAGTCCACTTCAGCCCGCGGGCTGAGGAAGGGGTGTCTGGGCTGTCGGGCAGCACATGCTTCACAAGGTACCACCTGAACAGAACACAGCCAACGTGCCAGCCGAGTGGCTGACGAGATGTCTGGAATGAAGCTGGCAGGATGTGCACACGCTTCGGTTTCATATGATTGACCGAAATAGCTATTATCTGCTGGTCTGCCTTGGGGTTGTTCCCGCGTTCGTTCTTTTCTCACACTTGTCGGCACACTTGTTTACCTGCTCTCCTCCCCACGTCTTGCGCATCGACGTCTTCAAATTTTAAGACCGGGGAAACAGTTGCACTGCCTGTAAGATCGACCTGACTCCGGAGACAGCTTCCTTCGGCCCCTCCCGCTCAATAAGTCTAAAACGGTGCGACGTTGGTTACGAGCGATATCGGATTACGGATTACGCTAGCTCACTCAGGCAATCCCGAAGACGACTCCTACACCTCTTACTTCATTACTCGGGACCAGGAATACGCGCCGAAGCTGGTTATAAGGGTGTTTCCGGGTTCCCACTGTCATTTTTCGACGCTTGTCTTCTTCGGATTTCTTGTGCGATCGCCATTTCGAAATTCTGGGTCCCACCGCCGAGTCATTTCCAACTTTGTTCGGTCCCGCCTGGCAACGATCTAGCCTGGGGTTCGAGGCGGGGTTTTCTGCTGTCAAATTGCTGCTGCCCCGCTATCTCCACCAGCCCTGCAGAGGCTAACTGACCGCCTGTTCGAGCTTCCGACCTGCCCCAAACAGTTTTGGCACCGCACAGCTTTTACGTTTGGATGCGAAAAGGCCACAGCCGGGCCAAAATAGACGAGGAACTGCAGGAAAAGATCTCTCTTCGAGATAGAGAGAGTCGTTTGTGTGGACTGCCCGTGTTCTGGTCAGCAGTCGTCAAACCCCTTGGACGACGGTCTCGGACCGCTCCTCAGATTTCCGGGTTCGAACGGGGCGCTGTTCCACAGGCCTGCATCTGTCAGGGAAACCGACTTCTTCCCTTTCCCAGACGAGATCCGCTGCTGCATTCCAGGCCAAGCTTGCATATCAACCTGCATTCGCGGCACGCCTGGCGCTGCCGGACTCTGCCCACGCTGCCCACCGTGCCAATCGCAGGCTGCCTCGTGGTGGGCACCGATCCTCAATTGAAGCCATCGATTCGCTCACTTGCCCAAGCGGCGTCAAGGGTCGGGGATCTTTGCGTCTTAATAAAACCCAAACCCCGTCCGTGTTCGGTTGTTTATGTCCGAATCGTCTCAACTGGAGGACACCCGTTGACCGCAACTTCTCCACGACCGTGCAATTTAAACTCGACGAAGACCAACAACCCGCTCCAGCAACAGTTGATGCGTGGAAGCCGCCTTATAAACAATATTCTGGAGGATTGCAAAGTGCTGGGCACTTCTTCTGTTCCCCATAACTTCCTTGCCTTCCGCTGCTGGCTGCCACAAGAGCCTCCCTTGAGGTTGTGATGCTTCGACCTCGTCTGCGACAACGGCCTTGATTATGTCTACTCATCTGTCACCACCCCCACAGCCAGATCGGCCAGACTCACGAGTGAGCCTGGCGCTGTCCGATGCGACCTACCACAGCTTTCAGGACATTGAGCTCTCCGAGCCCAAGGTCAGCGAGCGGCCAAAACCAAGTACTAGCATGTCTACCCCGGTGCCTGCTCCGTCCTCAAAGGACTACGACCTCCCAAGCCCTCCAGGGATGCGGCGCCATGATTCCGGGTACGAGTCCCTCGACAGACGGGACTCCCAATCTCAGAGAAGATCCTCGACGGTCTCAGTGACATCCTCCACCAAACGGCGCCGGACGAGACCTTCGACGCAGCGATCCTCCAGGTCTGGTCCTGTCTCCTACCTCCCAAGGAACAGCTGTATATCTATCTCGCCCCATCGATCATGCCGTTCACGCCAGTCGCCGTCCCAGCAGCCCCTGACTTTCTTCCATTTCCCACACTTCACCACCTCCGAGCCAGCTTTAGACGAGACGGCGTCCGACGGCCATCCTTGTGAACGGGGACATGTCTCTATGTCCAGCTTCCCGACGCGATCTGACATGCCCACATACCCGCCACCGCCACAAACAACACATTACTGGACCAGTGACCGGACGAGGAGGCTCGAATATGCGGCAATCGACGCTGCGAGCCGAGGCGTTCGGGGCTGGGTCATGCGGTACGTGGTGCCGGACTGTTTCGTCCCCAAGAGCAAGAGACGGGTAGTCTTTGAGGACGACCGCGGCAGCGTGGTTCGATACCGCCTAGAACTGGATGAAGGCGAAGAAGGTGCCGAGAAGCGCGACCGCAAGCGGCGCAAGGGGTGGTGGTTCAGTGTGTCGAGACACTGAGGGCCGTCCCCGACTCATGAAGGACTACCGCCTATTACACCAGTCTTCAGAGAACACAGACGACGTCGGAACAAGGATAATGATGGACTACGAACAATCATTTGGGCAGTGGCTCTCGCATATTGCATCAGCGCAGTGGGGATTTTCACCGTCGACATGACGGCAGTACTGGAGACGACATTGGCGGCGCATATCACATCGGAAGGCGTTCTAATACCCTTGCATTTAATACTTTCTTCAACCATCACAGCCCGAGGACAGATTGGAACGGAAGCAGAGGAGAGAGGGCGTGTTGGGTATTTAGCATCTTACATATTGTAATCCCTGGATGACGACGAGAATGATAGGGAGGACGGAGATGGTGCAGTGCCAGAGGCATGGGTGCACAGACGATTGGGTAGACGATATATGAGCATGAGCATGAGAGAAAGACGCATGGGCTGGAGTCGAGCGCTTGTTGATGTTGCTGTGGTCAGACACACACGGAGACGCCGAGAGGAGAGAGGAAGTTGGACATAGAGGCGCTGTTTATAAACAGACTGACGTATATATGCGCGAAGTAGATAAGAATACCATCTTCCTTTTGTTTATACACACACACACTCTATCACAGAAGCAAAATCTCACCATCGTCGCGGGCTTGTGGTCTCACGGACAGGAGGGGACCGAGCGGCAACCCCTCATCGCCGTCATCCCGGTGCCGGCCTGCCCCGCACCCCCTTCCCCGCTATCGTGTTGCGGCCCGTCTGACCACCCACTCGTCTGACAGGCAGCATGCAAGGAACCATCGCCCGATCCGAAAACGGAATGCCGACGACCTCATGCACGAGGTATCGTCCTTGAACCAGACACTCATCTCGATTGTTCTCAACGGCCAGGAACAATAAGGACCAACGGTAATCGTTGGTATTTCTGCAGGCACAAGAAGCGGTTCCTTTTTTCGTGCAGTGCTGAGCTGCGCGCAAAGTCGCCTGCACGATTACCCCTGTTTTGGGCGCGTCAAAAACTAGCACCTGACCCAAACATTGCACCGCCACCAACCATTCCTTCCTCACGGCATCCCCTGCCGATGGATTCAGAAAGTTCTAGTTCGTCACAGCGAAAGAGCAGGCCCTTCCACTTTCCGAAATGCCTTTCACGCGAAGGCTTGAAACAATACCATTGCAAAAGCCGAACCGCACTGGTTGGGACAACGCGTTCTTTTTAGCTGGGGCCTTCATAATTCTTCTTTATTTCGAAGTCTGTGACAAGAGCCCACGAGTTTTATTACAGCATTGTTTTTTCCAAGGGGAAATACATTCCCCCTTTTCCGCCTTCAGAACTGTGACCACGAAGGAAAGAAACGACAAGTACGGAAACAAACTTCAACTCTCCTCACTCTGATAATCGACATGGTACACGACAGATCCTCCGACGCCACAGCCCCAGTCATCGATACTCATCAAAACATACACACTTTCGCTCTTCTTACTCTCACTGGGCAGTCCCGGACCGCATCCCAATACCCATCATGTCAGGGCCGGAAGTCTGCTTCGCATCGCCCATGTTCATGTTTGCACTGGCGACATACCGCACCAGCCAGCTGACATCGCGCCCCTTATGACCGCTGCAATCCTTGCATCCCTTGCGCGCCATCTCCAGCCCGGCCATGCCAGCGCTGACGCCGTTCTTCTGTGCCATGCCGTTAGTTGAGGCAGCGGCTAGGCCGGTCCAGCTGAGGCGCTTGTTGCCGTCCTTGCGGGAGCCTGATGCGCTGTGATAGTTGGTCATGGCGGCGATCTCGCGCTTCTCAGCGCAGTCGCGGTCGATGTACATCTTGCAGTCCAGGACAGAACGTGCGGGCATCGTAGATACGGGCATGGGGGGCGAAGGCATACGGGCGTTGGCCTGGGCAGGGAAGAGGGCGGCGAGGTAGTCCTCCATCATCATGCCGGTGCAGGGGGCCATGGGGCGGGCGTTGTTGTTGTTGGAGTTGCTGTTGGAATTCATGCTGCTCATGTTGTTCATGATGAACACACCACCGCACATCCGGTTGTTCATATCACGGCGGACGCCGCGAAGAACGCCCATCTGTGCGAAGGGGTCGTCGGCCATAGCAAAGTGCTCAACGTGGATTCCCTTTCGCTCGGCGCTCATCATGTCAGCTGGGTGCTGCTGGTGGATAGGCTCTGGCTCGAGGTTGGCCTCACCGAGTGGCATCATGAACTCGCAAGCTGCGGCGCCAAAGGTGTAGATCTCGAGCTTGCGGAGCTTCTCCATTGGGAGGTCGCAGCAGAGCTGAGCGACTGCGTGAGAGACCATGATGGAACTTTGGTTGTGGCAAATGACAACGCAGCGGTGCATTGAGTCATCAAGGAGAGCACAGCGAATCTGGGCGTAGAGGTTCCTGCGGGCCTGTGTCTGGATCGGCATACATCGCTGGAGCATCATCATCATCATATCGAAGGGGAGACCGTATGTGGGCATGCAGATGCAGGTCATGGGTTTGCCGAAGAGTCTGGACATCATGGGAAGCGTTATGCGGTGGCAGTGGCGCGAGCTGGTGACGAGACCTCCTGGTTAGCTGGCGCATACGCACGAAGGGCAGATAGCTCACCTCATGCCCATCCCGCCAACAAACATCCACTTCTCATCTTCCCCCTCCTGGCCCATCATCCAGCCCTCAGACCCAGCATTGCAATGATGCATCTGCTCACTGCCGTTGATCATCCAGCACATAGCCATGACCATGGCAGCACAGCAGCACATCCACATGGCCGACACCATGCCTGGGAGCAAGAGACACATGGGGATGGCGGCCATCATCATGCACATCTCCATGCAAGCCAGCAGGGTGTGCATCATCATGTCGGCCATATCGCCCATGGACACGTGATTATTCTGGGTGAGCATAGCCCAGCACAGGGTTGGCATCATGCGCATCATCTCCATCATCTCTTGGCGCATCATAGCCATCATGGGCTGCTGCGCGCGGGGGATCGTACCGCAGGCGCCATCGCACAGCGGAGGGATGTACGTCACGGGCGACGACATGGATGCCTTCGCATTGTTGCTGCTGCTGCTGCTGTTGTTGTTACCCATGGGCGCCATGGGAGTCATCGTCGGAGCGGAACCCATGTTTGGTGAAGCGAGGGGAGACGAAGTTCGAGAGAAAATCCGGGGCATGACTTGACGCAAACGAGGGACTTGACGTGGAAGTCAGGGGCATCAGTAGTCGCGGATGGGGACAGGAAACGAATGACAGAGAGTTACACAGGGAGGTGTGCGGCGAGCCGTGGGTATGGCCCATTATATTGTCGGGGGCGTGATTGCTGTGATTTCGGACAAGTTTCTATCCCTTCTTCGCGCGCGTATTTTGAGCTTGAGGAGCGCGTCGCCGGCGCATTCCTCGGAGCGATGGCAGCGCCGACATGCCAGGGGACGCCCAAGTTGATCGGATCGGTGATTGGAACGTTAGGGCTGATAGTATGGGGAGCTGCAAAATGAGCCATGTGCCGCGGTGCCCGAAGTTTCCTCCCTTGAACGGGACTTGTTGGATCTGGGGAAGGTGTCCTCCGCCCCTCCTGCCGGAGCTTGCTCTCCACGCAAAACATGAACGTTGCCAACGCACATTCCAGCATTCCTCGCAACACTGATATCCCCCACGCGCATTGGCGGATTAATACACGGCCAGCGGGCAAACAAATAGCTCGCCTTTCTCAAGTTTTTGTTGGGCAAAACTTCCGTTTTTCATAGATGAATGCCGTAAGTGCTGTTGACTGTCACCAATAAGACTGAAGCAGGTGACCAGCAGGCTTTCGTCTTCCTCTTCTATTTCCCGAGTTTTGCCATCTTCACCGGGCCTTGACGTTGGTCGAAAAGACAGCATCGGTTTCATCCCAAACAACCAGAGCAGCTGTCACGAGGTCTTGTGTGAGAAATGATGTCGTGGTGGTCATGAGTAGGCGGTCTCTCTGTCTCAGATAAACCGTGTTGCGTTGAATGCAATGAGATTGCCGACCCGCAGCTCTTCCCCGCACTGGTGTCACTCTTCGTCTGCTTTTTCTTCTAGATCTCACTGGTCGTAGTCGCTCGCCGAATGACACCCGTAGACCTGCTTCCAGAATGCGAGCGGTTCGAGCGATTTGCTGAGCGAGTGTGACACGATTTTCAGAAGCTTGCCGGCTGCGATGACTGCTACGTGGACAAGATCGGTCTCCGCGCAATTCTTGGCTCGTTACTATACGCCGTTGTTTGCCTCCTGCATCGCGCGGGCTTCCTGCTTAAGACTACCAGCACCATCCCCGGAGCAGCCATCTTTGGCGCGCTCCGCTTCGTCTTCCTCGTCTATCCAGTGCGTGATCTCGGCGTGCCAGTGGCAGCCACCACCAAGGCAATGCAATGCTGGATGAGAGATGGATCATGTTTCCAAACAGACACCCGTCGATATCATGCCATATGTCTACCTTACCTTAGGTAGCCGAAGTTGAGGACGTCGGTCTTGCTAGTCTGTCCAGCCACGAAGGAGGCGATCATGCGGTTGGCTTCGGTGACGATGCTGGACTTGGCGGTTGCGATGCACAGTAGTTTCTCAGCTGACCCGAGCTGATTATGAGACAGCTTCGGGGCCGTTTTCATGGAGCAAGCGAGCTAATATCGAAAAAACTCAGGGCTCTTGTTATCTATTACTCATACGGCGGGAAAGAGCGAAACGAGGAGGGGACCCGAACCTTGCCGTGAGCTTTTTCTAGAAGAACAAAATTTGTTGAGTGGCTGAAAGTTACCAACCTGAGCCCGCCTAAAATCTCCCAATCAACCACACTCCCCTCCACCATCAATCTCATCTCGTACTCACAATCTATCACAAATCCGGAATCCGCAAGTTCTAAGATGGCCACAAAACCGCCACTCTTCGAGGCCCGAGGCAGCTGTAGGCAGGGCAAGTAATAGATAGACCCATCTACTACATATCCGTTTTTGTTATCCTAGCTATGCCGTTGATAGCACAATTCTGCCTCTCGCTCGCGCTAACACGGATAGCACAGCATCCACCACTACCTACAGCGTACATCACAGAACGGCTCTGCTAGTATGCCAAATTCTCGCCGGGAATCTTCTCGTCAACACGTATTTCTCTCTCGACAAGGCGGGCTAACAGCGAGTCCAGGTACCGCTTGACAAGGCAGCACATCAGACGGCAAGGACAACCTTACAGAGCCATTCGAAACTACTGACATGTAATTGCGGGATACCGTTAGCAGCTGGAGAAAGGAGGTGGAACAGGGATCGACAGAGGATACTGTCTCTGAAAGCTAGGACGATTGAGTGGTAGAATTTCTATTTGCATGCTCGCCGCCGTTTATTTTTACCGCATCCATAATGTCAAACCGCATTCCCTACCGTAGCTCTCTAGAGGCCTTCTGTAATGCAATTAAGGTCTCTCATAATGCAAGTAAAACCTTCCGCAATCTAAAAAAAGACCTCCGCAATTCAAAAAAAAACAAAATAACGCGATTTAGGTCTCCCCGTTTTACTCTAGGGTGTTGAAGGGGCTCTCGACATATTTTCACGGCATAACTACGGTGCAGACAGACATTTGACAAAAAGGAACAAGCGAATCGAAACCAGAGCCTTTTCAGGGTCTGGCACCAGGTCCAACTCAGAGAGGGTACTACAACACAATTGCGTAAAACCACCGCATCCGCTTGTTGATATGAAATGGGATGAGAAGTGGCATTTATAGCCCCTCCTGCCCTCCCACCTGGAGCCACCAGTGTTCGGTTCCGATGCAGTTCACAGGGACGTTGCCGACAGTACACTAATATTTCTAGGCTGCGATGCAAATAGACCTTCTTTTGAGTTGGATACTGATCAAATTTTGGCATTGTTCTAGCGCTTTGAGTGCGTTGCTCCTGAACCTTTGATGTCAACATGTCGGGTACCTAACAATTAAGGGTTGAAGGGCTCTTTCACAAAAGAACCAAGATTTTTCCATGCGGCAACTCCTCATCAACTATCGTCCATTTTTATCTGCCATCGCCATTCCTGCCTTGTAAACGCTGGTCTCATAATTCATCTGAAACTGAGGCTCTTTTTGACACAGGGCTGTGCAGTGACTCACCCTGGCCCAGGGGCTGATTTGGACGTACAGGGGCGTTGTGCAGCCCCACCGGGTCAGCTCCGTCCTCAACTGCTCTGGGGTCGTGAGGACGGAAATTTTGATGCCTCTCGTCCTCAGATCGAAATGCTCGTCACTCGCCGCATCAGTTCGCGCATTTGGCCTTGGGGAGCCAGGAAATATGCCTGGTTTTCAATAATACTTAACACACCTTTTCCCTGTTTGTTTTGCTCTTCCCCCACTCTCATCACAACCCGCACCGCAACCTGCAGCGTCAACACCCTTGCTCCGGAGCCTTGCTGCCACACACTCACCTTATTTCCACATCCCCCACTAGTCGCTCGGCTGAGAACTGGATGAAGATTTTCTGCGCCCGCCCACGAGAATAAAAGCTCCGAAAGGACTTTCTACTCCTCCTCGCTCTAGCATCGCAACCGCTCGCTGAAGCAAGCGCTATCAACCCCTCATCCCACCCGCCGACCACAGAACCAACCCGGCAGCATGGCGTGCGACTTGCAAAAGCGGCTGATGCTTGACATCGCTGAGATGAAGAAGAAGCCATATCCTAACATTCGGCTGCATGTCGACGACCAAAACATAAACGAGGTCTGCCTGGTCCTGACCCCCGAGGGCTGGAAGACTCTCCACTTGACCGTCACATTTCCGCCGGACTACCCGCTGAAGGCTCCCACGGTCAGGATGGACTCCAACGTCGCCCACCCGAACGTCTTTGGAGGCTACATATGCGCCTCGATCCTCAACACCACCGAGGGCTACACGCCTGCATATACTCTCAAGGGCATCACCATTCAGCTTCTGTCCTTCTTCTGCAGCGACTCCGTCGAGCAAATATACGACGGCCATAAGGTGTCCCTCCAAGAGTATCGGGAGAAGTCCAATCTCTTGTCTGGGTCGGGCAACCAATACTTCTACGCCGGTGATGATGCGACCACCTTCGGCCGCGACAACATTTGCACAAGATGCGGACACAACCGCGGCTGGTCAGACGCCCCGAAGTCTTCATCGCGCGCCGGATCCGGCTCCAACACTTCTCGCTCTTCGCGACCTAGAAGGCGCAAGGCAGCAAGCACTGCACCGAGCACGGCAACCGAGATCTCCCGGGAGCGATTCTTTATTGACCGGCTACCCAGTGAAATCATCCTGCAAATCGCCGAGGGTCTTGAGTTTGAAGACCTGACCAAGTTTGCGAGTGCATGGGACCGAGTCAGCAGCTTAATCACCGAGTTCGACGTCGTCCGCATCCGAGAGTTGCAATGCTTTGTGTTAAAGGAAAACTACATGACGCGGAAGCTCGGTGTTGGCGTCGACGTTGTCGGGAACGGCCGTCAGGGAACCCTGCAGTCCGAGTTCGACCTCCTCTCGCATGCCGCATACACCAACCACCGCATCAGTCAGTCCATCCACAACATCCCGTTCCGTCACTGGTTGCCGCTTCCGATTTCCTTTGGACACTGGCAGCGAGTGAAATCCGACGCAGACACCTGGCTCGCCCGGATCGCCGACGATGCCCGGATCAGCAGCACAACCCTGGTCCTCTACGCATTCATGAACGATGTCATCGTCCGCCTCAACTCCGATCTCGAGCGCCAGCATAACCCGCAGGACCGACACGACGCCCACGCCCAAAAGAGTACGCTCCGTCACGCGTCCGAGAAGGCGATCGAGTCCTACTTCCATCTGTTCCACCTCCTCTTGTGCATCGCGACCGCCAAGCCCAGCGTCGTCACCGAAGCCAACCGCATGATCGCCTCCTTCATGGCCGGAAAAACAAACAAGACCGACGTCCCCAACCTCGGCTACCTCCTCATCGCCCTGCTCATCAGCGACACCGACCCGACCGAGACGCTCATGAAGGAGATCATCACCGAGGCCATCACCCGCAACGTCGTCTGGCTTCTCGACCAGAAAGGCGCCGGCATGGCCGAGCTCGGCTACCTCGAGTCCGACGAGGTCTGTAATTACCGCCTGAAGAAGACGTTCGAGGGAAGCCGCACCTCCTACCGTCTCCTGATGTTCTCCGAGCTATTCCGCCGCACCGCCCGGCCCAGTCCCCCTAAGGGCATCGCCCCAGCGCCCACACCCCCCATCCAAACCCCAGCAACAACCCTGCATGCGCCCTCCTACACAGCAGCAGCATCCACCCCCAACTCCCAACCGCCCATCCCCGCTCGCCGCCCCGGGAAGAAAACCCTTCCCCAGCTCCGCGACGAGCTCTTCCGCCGCCACGGCGGCCCTTTGCCCGGCGCAGCAGCCCACCTCGCCGCCGAAGTCCGTCGCCTCCAAAAGATCGACGACTTCCCCTCCTTCCTGCGCGAAATGGGGGTGGCCATCCCCCCAGCCTCCAAATTCACCACCGTGCTGCGCGGCACCGTAAAGCTGAGCGCCGAGAAGGGCTACTCGCGCCCGGTAGACAGCCACGTCCGGTGGACGGCTGCGATGCGGATTGCGCGCGATCCGTCGATTAATCGGACGGCGGTCGAGGCGGATATTGCGGCGAGGGGGCTGTCGATTCCGGGGACTGAGTTGGCGATGCGGGAGTTTGGTAGTGGGAGGATTAAGTTCTTTCCTGGCCCTGGGACCGGGGCTGGGGCTGTGAGGGGACAGGCGAATACTGGGAGAGGGAGGGGAGGCGGAGGAAGAGGAGGGAGGAGGTAACTCCTACCTCGGTCTACTCCGTCGATGGTTTCGGATTCAGTTGCCGGTCGAGGCTTGACTTTGAGTAGCTGATGACGAGGAACTTCCGCCTGAGAGGCATTCGCATAGCATAGCCTAGGAGCGAATGATTATAATTGATACTCATATTGACCACCACTGACATGATTTCCCTGTGATTCATGTTCTATCCAATTCGTGTGCTGTACGAAGGCCAGCCCAAAAGAAAGGGTCCCCTCTCCTAGGGCGAAAGATGTATTCTTATTGAAAAAGATATGCTCAATAGGCCTTTCACGATGCAGTTAAGCCCTGTAATCTGAAAGCCTCAGGCTTTTCTGTTCCGGCACAGAACCATACCTACTGAAGATTCAAACAACGCATCTTAACACGAAGGGAAAACTCTATTTGGCCCGAGCCTTCGAACTTGCCATACGGGTGATGTTCCTCGAAACTTTCCCTCCCATCCTTCCTTAACCTTCCTCCTCTCCGTTCCCAACTGCCCTCCCCCATCCCCGGCAGCAAAAATGTAAATCCGCTGGATCCGTCGATATCGTGTCCAAGAAGGCTAAAAGGAAGGAAGACAAGGCCAAAAAAACATACAACACCAGGGATTCGCTGGTCGTCACCGACCCAACTACTAGTCTGGCCCTCACTGGCCAGGCTTATCTATGGGAGAGCGGACGGGATCCCGAGTTTTCCAGTGGGTATGGTCGTATGTGATAGAATACTGTGTCTGTCCTGGTTATGTGCCTCAGGGCTGGGTCATTTGGGTGTGCTCAAGGTAGGAGGATGCCATCACACCCAACCGACGACTTGTCCACAGCTTGCTGTGTGCAAAACCCCCGCAAGGACAACGCAAACGTGCACAGAAGATCATCATGCATTAATTGTGCAATAATAATTTACGACGCGTCGCGCGAAGCGTCACACCGTCCTATCTAGAACTGGTATCAAGCGCCATCGTCTCACAACGACCTCGCCTGTCGTAACCATCATCATCCGACCATCATGTCTATACAATCGAACATCATGAATCGTCACAAACAGATACACGCACGCATTCTCTCGGAAGGGGGCTACTCTAACCCCATCCTCAACTCGTCCCCTATGCCCCAACTGCCGCCTTCCTTTCCTGCGTCTTGTAACGCAAGGCCAACCTGCGTGCCCAGTGCGGCGGCGTCGTCCTCGCTAGTTGCAACGCTTGTCCTCCGACTACGATGAGTCTGTGAGGTATCTGTAACGCGCCTCCGAATGGTGGACCCCTTGAAGCGCGTTGACCGGCTTGACGTCGACAACATCGACGCGCCGTCGTAATCGTCTTCTCTTTCCTTATCCAGATCCTCCTCCTCTAGCTGCTTCCCCGATGCCATTGTCCCTGTTGCCTGCGCGTCTGTTACCCCAAGACTTGGCGCAGAAGCAACGGCCCCTGACGGCCGATCCACCTTGCGCGCGGGACTTGTTAGGGATGTTTGCTGCCCATGAGGCTCAGCCGCAGTGCCGTTGGCAGAGGCTTCCTCAACATCATCAGCGGCTTCTACAAGTTCTGCATCACGATACCACTTCCGGCGTCTCGTCCACCGGCCCCAGCCGTCCTGGCCGCGTCGACCGTTCTGCCACTGCAAGCACCGTTAACACCAATACCGTTGACATGCCTTGAGCAATGCACATACCTTGTTGTCATAGTACACCCACCCCATCTTTCCGCCGGCACCATCATAATTCCACTCTTTTCCATTCTCAAGCGTCACTGCCTCGTCAGGCACTCCATCTACCCTCCAGCGAGATCCTTCCACCCACTGCCAGCGCATATTGCTGCCATCTTCCACCTCGGGAAGTTCAAACTGATCCCGCGGGGGGACGCTATTGTTATGCTCATCCGTCCAGGCTGGGCGTTCATAGGCAAAGAGATTCGTCGTCCATCCCAGCCCCACCCACCGACGCTGGTTCTCGTAAATGATGAACGTGAATCGCACACCTGCGTCGTGACCACCCCGTGCTCGCCTGAGTGCTTTTGTCAGCTCCGACTCGCGAGACCGAATGCTTCCCATAGTAGAAGACTTCGACCCCCCAGCAGTAGTGGCACTGGTGGCGGAGGACTCGGCAGAGAGGGTGGCCGGTGTAGTTGTGATCTTGGCGGGCTCCTCAAACTGGAGACCGGTGACCAAGGTCAGGAACCGGCGGATGCTGGCGCTGCGCCAGAGAATGACGCGGGCCACACGCGTGACGCGTGCATGCCAGGTGAGTACCAGTGTCCCGACAAGGAGAACGACACGACGGGTGGTAATAATGCGCAGTGGAGGGAGCGTGAGGGTGAACCAGAAGGGGGTGCACAGGAGGATACGGACGAAGAGGGTGGTGAGCGCGGGTCTTGTTGTTGCTGACGTTGGGGTGCGCTGCGTGCTGAGAAAGTCGGTCAACTCCAACAGGGGCTCCAGCAGGATGTTGCAGCGCGCCGTGAACTCCTTCAGGGTCTCGACAATCTCGTCGAGCGTCTTCTGATGGCGTGTATTGGTGACCTCAGAGATGGATCCCTGGTTCCGCTTGTGTCCGCCTCCTGGTGCTGCCGTGCCTCCCCCTCCGGCGGCCGCCTTGCCATTCTTATCCGGCAGGCCGTCCACCGTAAGGTTCTTACTCTTCCCGGTCTTCTTAGCTCCGCCAGAGCCTTTCGCGTCCGTCGCCAATGCCGTCCCGTCGCCAGCTCCCAAGCCCGGCTCGCTGTAGCCGCTGCTGCTAAGTGGGCTGAATCGCCGGCCGTACATGCCGACGATCAAGATCAGCACCAGCACCACCGGCCCTGCCAGGCGCACGACGATGTCGCCGTACAGCACCGACGCCCAGAAAACTACAACGAGCAGAAAGCTCTCCCACGGATCACCCGTCGTCCATGTGAGCAACCCAACAAGTTTATTAAGCGGCAGCAGAAACGGATGGCTGTAGGCGAGTGCGCGCGTGATCTGCGGCGGCGTCGCGAGCAGCAGCGGAGACTTCTGGTGCACCAGGATGGTACTCCGCCTTTTCGCGGCCGACGAAGCGCTGGGCGTGGTCGAGCTCAGGGTCGCGGGAGAGAAGGAAGCATAGGTCGGGTTCGGGGTGCCGCCGGAGAGGAGGGACGGGACGGCGCCATCGTTCGAGTAGAGGTTGCTGGACGAGTGCGAGGGGGTGGAAGGACGCTGGTCCAGCGGGTCGCTGCGCTGGGCACGAGGTGCAGACATGTGCGAGAGCCAGGGGGGTTCCTACGTCGCAAATAAGATGAAAATGTTAGTCTGCGTTGGGATGAAGCTCATGCGACAGGTCGCAGCATATTGGAGGGCGTGGGCGTGGGCGGTGGTGTTCGTTGTCGTATGATGCTGACGGCGACACGCCACGATGTCGCGGCGCGCTGACGTTGATGGAGCGGCAAGCGGAATTGCTGGGTGAGGGCAGGGAGAGGTTGCTCCACCGCGATGCCAAATGCCCGTCCGATCCACTGGTCGAGTGTTGCTGTTGCTGCCCTTTGCGCCGCTTCCAAAGTTGCGTGTTGCAACTTCCGGGATGTAAAAAGAACAGCGACTCACGAATGCAGCCATTAATTGATGGCTTCTCCAAGCCCGCCCGAAGGTTGATTCGTCACGTCATAGGCTGCACGCCCCGACGTCCAGTCTCGGCATGCCAGGGAAGCGCAGCCCCAACAGAGATCAGTCGGGTAAGAACGGCTGATCAGTCGTTCCAGGTACTGCCAAAATGCAATGAAGGATATGAGGATGGATAATGGCAAATAGAAGCAGCAGCAGCGTCGGATTTGGCAGAATGAAAGAATGCGAAAGATGATCAGGAGGGAGAAACGGAATGCGCTGGTCGGGCGTCAGGTGCGCTGAGGGAGCGGCGCTGACGCTGCAACAAGCCGGCCCCCATTGGGCTTTGACCCCGCCGCTCGGTAGGCGCCCAGCAGCCCAAAAACCTGGGGAAAGGAGCTGCGGCCCCGGAGAATCACATGCCAGAGCCGAAGGTTTCCAGCCGCCTCTTCCTGTCCGCACCGAGAAAAGCCGCTTGCATGCATGCAATATCAAACCCTGGATGTGGCCTTGGCGAAGGATCGTGTTGTTACCATAGGGCTGACTATGTACAATAGAAATGCTCCGGCGAAAAGAGAGTTCACGCACGTCAGTGCTTGAAAGAACTTCTCCCGTACTGTCAAACTCTCAGCAGTTGATGGAGAAATGCGTCTCTGTAAATTTTGAAGGCGTACCATAATTCCGAGTTAAACAGCCTCGTGCCAATAGGTCTAGAATAAGCCTTCCCGAGGATATCGCCAGATGCTTCCGGGAAATGCTTTCGAAAAGCAAGAAAAGCAGAAGGGCCAGCTTGACAGCCAAAAGTCAAACCAAACACACAGGATAGATACGACACACAGCAATCCATCTCATTCCTTAAACAGAGCCTTCGCCACTTGAATCCAGAGCAATACACAAATACACTTCAGTCTTCCATGAGTTCTTCGCCTGGGGATATCTACACGTCACGCCCCAATAGTTACATACAATCTACTCGCCCTTTGTCCCAGACCGCCCTCAGCAGCCCCTTGCAGGAAATCCTAAATGGCAAATACCTAGAAATAGCCCAGCCGATCCCGGGCGTCCAGGTGGAAATGTATAAGCGCGAATGCGCAGCCCAAGTACCGTAACTCCGAAGACACCCCATCCGCCAGCCAAAACACAATGAGTGCGAAACGGTGAAAGCATGATCGCTCGCTAAAATGACGCAAGGAAAATGAGGTAGATGTCAATCGTTGGCCCCGCGTGTCGGCAGCTACGCGGCGTGCCTGACGGCTCCAGATTAAAAGGTGGTTATTCAGGGGAAGTCTGAGAAGCACCTTGGATCACAAAGTGAGGCGGGCCGGTGGGAATTTTTCAAATCTGAAAACCCAAAAGTTTCATCATTCCACGACAATCACCGAACCGTTCACACGACCTAATGACTCGGAGGTGCGACTATAGTCGGCAAATTAGTAAACAAAAGCAACATGTGAGAAACAACCGTAATCCTCACCTGGTATTGGAGTACTCAACCGATGGTTCCACGGCACGAACCCACCGGCAAAAACGCCGCGCATGGATGAATCCGTTTTGAACACCGTGGCCGACGTCCGATGGCTGGAATACCAAAGTCTGCTTTTGGCCATCTGAGAATACCATGTTGACGACGCGAGCCGAGTTGCCTTTGCCTTCAACCAATACTAGCTTGAGCTTGGTGGGATCGACAATAGCCAGTGACGAGCCAGCCGACGCTCTGGCAACTCTTGTATCAGGGTCAACGGTTAGACGGACGAGCTCTCCAGCCCCTGGGGTGTCCGGGTTCTCCGAATCCTTCAGTATGCTAACGTCAAATATCTCCTTCGCCGAGCTGCCCACAGATGGCTCGCCCTTGACCGAAATACTGGGGCTTGGTTTCGCCGGTAGATTTGGTGAGCCAGGTTGAGTGCCGGCCGTACTGGGGTTCGGGGTCGGTAGTGGGCTGAGCATTTGTTGTGGGTTGCGAGGAGACTCTGTGCCACCCTGCTGCAGTGCCTTCCAGATTCTCGCTGGGGGAGACTGGGAACCTGCAGATCCGGGTTGAGACTCCGTCCTAACCGCCCGCCAGCGATCCTGAGGGGCCGTGGCATCGATTCTAACCATTACCGGGGTCGACCCCCTAGATGCTGAGGCCGGGTTAGGGGCAAGACCTGAAACAAGAACCGGCGTACTCCTAGTCGTCTGTTGTTGTTGTTGTTGTTGTTGCTGCTGCTGCGCAGCCGCTTGTCCTGGATGCGGCGCCAAGCGAGTGGGCATCTGCAGAGGGCTCGGGATCCTAGACTTGGCGCTTGAAGCGGCTGGAGGCTCGAGATTGCGGGCTGCTGGCGCCTCTTTTGGTGCTAACGGGTGTTGCAATGGGGAGGGACCACGCCTCGCGTCTTGTGGCTCGGTGGTATATGCCTGCTGGTGGGAAGGGACGGGGCGGGGCGGGTATCCAGAGCTAGGCTGGCTTTGAAGAATGTTCTGTAGGCTCGCCGGGCTCGGAACGCGAGGAACTTGCGCCACCGGGACTTCACCATGTTGTCCAGAGCCATCCGCACGTCTTTCTGGCAGCGCGGCCACAGAAACACGTGGGCTCCCACTTGCGCGGTTTGGGTTGCTGTGAGCGTAAATCTTCTCTACACGCCGGTTCCCCTGTTCAAAACTCCCTTTCGTTCTAGCCATCCTGGGATCAACCGAGGGAGCTCCGCCGATAGGTGAGGTATTCGCCATGATCAGCTTAGCGGTCTCGGCGAGTGACCTGGCGACACTGGAGCCGGATACGTCACCACCATTCTCCCTCTCTGCCCCTGGAAGCCTTTGAGAAGGCAGGATTGCGTGCTGAGGGACACTGATGGGCGGCCCATGTGCCAAGGCATGTGGTTGGGGAGGTGCTCCGTAGACAGAAACCGGCTCAGCCGGAGGGACAGCCTTTTCGTTCCGGTCGTCTTGGGGCTCGCCTCTGTTTGAGACACTGGTTCGGCGGCTCTCCGTGTTCGCCATCTCGATGTCGCTGTCTGAGTCGGTCGCACTTTTGCTGGCAGAATCCCCGTCGGAATCGTCGGCTTGGGCAGCACTGTTTTCTATCATCCCGTGATTGTCGGCAGGCAGCGCTGGGGGATTGGCTGTTTGTGCGACACTCTCGTGTCCAGAAGGTACTTGCGACCGAGTGTCGACCATGTGCTGATAGCTGGGATACCCGCGGCATTTTGCATAGTGCTCCCGTGCCTCCCTGAAGTACGGAATCTCTCTCCAATTCCGATCCTCAAAGTGGAATGGAGAGAGGTCTTTAGCTCTCACCCATCCAACAGACCTGCCTCGCAATTAGCATCAACCACGCGCGCATGAATGTTAGCCAGTGCAGAACATACATTCGACCATCGAAGTAAAGGACGGGAAACTCCCGCTTGGTTTCCTCGACCTCGGGATTCCACCCCACGATCTGCCCTGTTGCCTGATGAAGCAGATAGCACTTCGGAGCCTTGGCCAAGAGCCCCGTCGTGGAAAGCGAGCCGTGCATACCGGCGCATTCCAAGTTGCCCCATGGCAAGATCATCACGACGTAGTTCTTCTTGTCCTTTTTCCAATACGCGAGATACAGCCCGCCGGCATCCGGGTTTGTGATCCCGCGGAACGCATTCGCCCGAGAATTGCGCGAGACAAGGGGCGCGGGCGCAAGAGGCGGCTCGCTCACGGTCTTGGGTTGAATGGGGTCCGGATGCACGTTATAGCCCAAGCTACGGCGCGAGGATTTGCTGAGCTGATTCATGTTGAAGATCTTGTAAGAACCGTCCTCCAGAACTTTCCTGAACAGTTCGTTGTTCTTTGTGGCAAGCTGCGCATCACAATCCCAGACCATATGCCCGAGGATATCCACTGCTTGGGCACGCTCCTTGGACATATTTCCGTGCTGGGCGCTGTGGAGGTGCTTCGCCGCCCCGGCTAGCGGGTTTGCGTTGAAGTGTACGCCGTGTTGATCGCATTTGAGAATATAAAACTTGGAGCTGTGAGGAGGGTACTCGACGATGAAGTGCTTGTACTGAGCGTTACCGTTGGAATACACCTCGTCGAAGGAAATTGTTCTCGGGTTCGCTTTTCTCTGACGACCTGGGGATGACTGCTTGCTGTCGCCGCCCTCGGGATGAGGGACATCTTCCATCCTTACGCGCTTCGGCTGAGATACAGAAAATGAAGGGTCGCCTTCTGCCCGCCGTTTAGTAGGCTATACAGCATGTCAGCTTCACCATCAGGAATAGAAGCCCGAGCCCACTTACCTGAGGATCTGGGGTTGGGTGGCCTACAGCCTGTCCCGCGGAAGTAGGCAGTGGTTGCCGATACTCAATAGGGCCACTCGGTTGCTGTTGCGGTTGAGGCATCCCGTATCTGGCGTCCGTCGCTCGGGGCGTATCCGTAGCATTTGGGAATCTGGCGCCTGGTTGCGCAGAGACTACCTCCGAAATCAAAGGGGCGCCGTTGTTTGATGGCCCCCTCTCCAAACTGCCAGCCTGTCCCTGCCGGTCAGGTCCATGAACCATAATGCTGTCGGGCAATCCTTGGCCTGCCCTGTCCGCATTGAGTATCCACTGTAACGACAGGCCCGGTTGCGGGGGCCACTGTTGCGCCTGTTCCGCGTGGTTCAGCGTGCTCTCGCGACCCGCGAATGTCCTAGACGGTTGCTGTTGAGGAGCACCCGGAAGGGGCTTCCGGTTTGGCTGAGGTGGTGATGTTGGCTGGCGAGGTAACGTCAGAGGAGTCGGCAGGTGGGTTGATCCATTTGTTACGTGAGCTGACCCATTTGTTACGTGAGCTGACCCATTTGGTAAGTGAGTTGACCCGTTTGACAACTGAGTCGCGATATTTTGTAAGTGAGGTGTTGCATTCGGTAACTGAACAGAGGCATCCGATGGGGGACGTGATGCATTCAGTGGCTGAAAGGATGCATTCGGTGCTGCAGACTCATGTCGCGGTGCTTGGGCAAGAGACCCGATGGCTGCCGCATCTAGAGCCCCAGTCGCTCTTGGGGAGGCGGCTTGGGTTGATTTGTCTGAGGCGCTCGGCAAACTCTTCGCAATTTCACTCAATTTCAGTTGTCCAGGCTGTATCTCAGGTCAGTCTCGTCGAAACTGCGAGAGAGACTTGGTCTTGCGACGGAAAGGCAAACTTACAGTGCTTGGTGCAAACAGCATTCTCCATTTGTCAGAATGCCGCCGTTGGTCTTCCTCAAAGCGCTTTTCACGCTCAGCTTTCCCCCGTCGGTACTCCTCCTCTTTACCCTTAAGCAGAGCACTCTTCGCATCAATCAGAAACCTTTCCAAGCTCTCACTCAATGGCATCTGAGTTTGGGAACTCAAAGAATTCCGATCCTCCTGCCACTTGGCCTCGATGGTCCGGCGGGTCTCCTCAAACACCGCGAGCTCATGCTGTTCTCGACGGTCAAACTCCTCCTTAATTTCGCGCAACTCCCTCTCCAGCTGCACATGCTGCTGCATCACCTGCATGGGGTCTGGTGACGCCATTTTGGTATTGGCGAGACGGTGACTATTTTGAGGAAAGGCAGTGCAACCTTGCAGGTCGCACCGGTCTAAAAAGCGATAGACCGTTTGGTGTTCTCGTATACCCTCGATCTGTAGCACCGCGTTAGATGAAAAGATGGACGCAGAGGCCACTCGGTTGCAGAGCGTCGTAAAGTGACTTGGAGGTGAAAATGAGAAGTCTCCACTGAGAAGGGAGACTAGGGAAGGAATGATGGGTGGGGTGCGAGAGTAGGGAATCTCCAGTTTAGACCGGGAAGTGATCGAGGCAGGCACGCCGACTGGGCGCGAACCTCGGACCCACACATTCCAGCAAATGCTGACGCGTATACGGATGGATACCCCGGCCGAAGCAGAGGCGATGAAGCCCGACGGCGTTTGGTGAAATCAATGCGCGAGTAGGCACCGACCGCGCAGGCCGTCATCCCCAGGCAGATGGATAGGAAGGGCGGACAAAGGCAGGCAGGGCAGGAAAGACGCGCATGCTCCAGAGCTTGCGGTGTTTGAATCACAAGAGACAAACAGGATGGAAAATAAAACATACCAGGACCAGGCCGAGAATGCGCTCATCGGCGAAGGCGATGCAAATGCGGCAGCGAGAATATACAAATCAGTAGAAATGGTGTTGTTGTAGAAGGGAAGAGAAGCTGGGACCCGGGGGATGGGGCGGGCGATGGTGGAAAGTTTGTGCGCAGCAAGCCTGTCAGGCGCTGTCAGAATGAGAAAAGGGGATCCGAATTGCTTATTATGATTATGAGGTACCTAGTCGGAGAAAAGCAACGGCTGGAACGAGGACCCTTGCTGATCTGTACGATTTTTTTGGGGCCTTTTACCAAGGGGTGCATTGGGGCCTGAGGCATAAACGTGCCAGCTGGGTGCCCACTGGCAGCTAGCCTGGATGTGCGATGTTGGCGCAGGCGCTAGTGATAAAAAGAATGGGGCGCCCTTTCTGGATTCGATGGGGTGTGTCGACTGTTTGGGGGTGGCAGGGATTGTAGTGGTACCGCGCTGTGAGCCAAGTGTGGCCCGGGTTGGGGTTACTCGCCAGTGTAATTGTGGTGATTGTGGTGCTAATAAGTGGCGTTCATTTCAATATGCCGAATCCCCGGTGCGCCTAGCACTGAGGTGACAGCAACATGTAACACACACACACACTCGCACCCGCCGCTCTCCAAGAGCGAGGTGCTCATCCAATTTACAAGATAGAGGTACGACTAAGGTAATCGCATGTGGCTGATGGCCCGCTGACCCGTAGTAGGAGATACGGCGCAAGATTGCCTAGACACTAGCATGGAACCGCCGATGGGTCTCGCCACGGGTCTCAGCTCGCATCTGTCCAAGTCGACTGCGCATCCATTTGCAATCCCTTTTATTATCGATCCATCCGTCGCCCACTGGCGCCCAACGCCAGCACAATCAACCAACGCGAGCAGCAGGATGCCAACCAACTAGCTACCCGCAGTATTCCCACTTCTGCACCGCACCAAGTTGCGAGTTGTCGCCCACCAGCTCGCGCACAATGCGTATTCCCGGTTTTCGTCTTGCCACGGCTACTATGGCGATAGCGACGGCGCCACTAATCCACCACTCCATTCTCACGGGCACAAGCCGGCTATATCGACTTCCCCACAAATGTTACGTGTTAGACTTTGCCTAGAGGTGGTCAGGAGTCTAGCGCGCGAAACTTGGAAAGTCTACCCTGTGATGGATAGCTGTGGATCACAACAAAGCACGGGAATCTTTTTTATCAAGCAGGTTCTCCACCTTGGTAAGGTTTCCGCACCTAACAATGAGCTTGACGTCCAAGTTGAGTTGAAAGTCTCTATACGCATCAAATCAAACAATTGCTCTCTATCGTTCCTAGGTTTTGCGGTATGTGGTATAAGGGGCGGACTCCGCGGCACAGAAGAAAAAGAAGATGGTCATCGGCACCCGAAACACGCCGTCGATCCCCATCGCCAATCCCCGTCCCACCCCGTCGTCATCAGTGTTTCATCCCACCCATATGCCACAATGGGTTCTAGTATTCGGTGTGCTCCGCCCCTTTTCTCCCTTGCCCAGGCAACTAGCACACTGTCGCCTGTTTGTACGCAGTATAGACTCATACAAAGGCTTGCTGGGGGTTTCAAACGCCGAGTTGCGCCAACAAATGTCAACCCACACAACCCGTCGGCATCGGCGGCCCAACAAGCGATCGCAGTTACAGAGCGGTCATCGTCGCCAAGTACCCCGTACCCGAGTTGCGGCCTCTACAGGCTCAGTATCGAAACCGGACGATCCGTCGTCAGAGACGACAATCGGGTATCATCAGCCGACCGAGGCGCGCCCGTCCAATGTCCACATGGATGCCAGTTGGCCGCACTTGCTGCACCATTTGCCATGTCTCGGAAATGCTGGGCAGAAACAGCCACTCGCTTGACTTGTGGCAACTGCCGCTCCAGCCTGCGACGGGCGTATTACGAAAGAGTGCGGTATGCACAGTCAGTAAATTTGTACCGATGCGCCCACTTGTACGGAATCCTCCGTCTACACCCGTCAGTACGACCGCCTGGCAATGGACAGCAGCAGCAGCGAGACTGAGCAAAAAATAATACCCATGCAGCCAAGTGATTTGACGAGAGGCTAATCAAGAACGCATAAGCTCGCGCCCGATGAGCCCCGGCCAATTAAAAGGCTACGAGCAACTGCAGGGGTTACAGAGAACGGAAACGCCCAGGCCTCCAGCTGACCAACCCCGGCCGCCCACGACGAGCCCAAGGCCGATGGCTCAGGCCTGCCATCTGGTTGATGTCTTTCCCGTTCGCTGCCCGCCGCCACTCGCAGAGATTCCCTTGTGGGCTTGATTGAACACCACCTTGCGCGCGGTTGCGTTGCACACACACACACCCGCACTGCACGCCGTCGGGAGCGTGCGGTGCGGCATAGAATGCCAGTGGCAGGCGCGAGGAAGGAATGGTCCGATGCTTTTTAATTTCACTTTCCAACAGTCGCATGCCTGCCGAGCCTGTACAGCATGCCTATCCCGCTATAACTAAACTTGACTCATCACAAAACCCAGAGTCACACCGCACCCTCCTCCCCGACCCCCCCGGTCCGTCACCATCAAATCACATCGCGGTCGGTGGCGTAGGGGAGGCCAAGCCCAATTGTCATTGTGCTTTCCCTTCCGGGCAGAAAACCGACCGAAAACACGCAGCCGGTCACAGCGGTCTCGTCCTCCCGGCTGCGTATCCTCGTTAGTGGATGGAGAAGGATCGCTCCCGAGTCCCAGCGCTTTTTCTCAACCATCGGCGCGATCCTCCGCTACCGAGCCCCCATCTCCACCTCCTCATTCCATTTATTTCCTCGGCCCTGTCAGCAACAAAAATCCCGCCCAACCCCAACTCGGAAAGATCCAGCAGAGGATCCACGTCCGGGTACTGGCTCCGCTTTGCTGGGAACACCTATTCCGCGCTGACGAAAAGAAAGGAAGAACAAAGCAATGTTGGCGCCAACAACAGCAGCACCTGTCAGACACGCGGAAGGACGGGATCCAAAAGGGGCGGGGGTGCGCATCTGGCACAGTCCACGTGGGGAACTTTGTGCTGTCGACTAGGTTGGTATCGATCTGGATATTTCAAATTCGCGACCGCTGGACCGAACCTGACCCATGCGCACATACTCGGCACGCATCCCCCCATTCCAGGTTTTCTTATCAAATCGCTATCTTTCCCTGTTCTCGCAACTGGACTTCCATCCAATGCTCGTGGGGTGCCGCCACTACCTACCGATCGGATCGCCTGCCAACCGACAGGCTGGGCACCGCCACGCTAAATCCATTCCAGCCAAGGACCCTACACCGGATCTCCTTGAGGACTAATACCTAACTGGGCGACCTGCCTGTCGTTACTGGACGCACTAGTGTCAGGTGAGAGGGGGCCGCTGCGTTGTGTCGGACACTACTTTCTTGCGGCGGTCTGACCTGAGCTTGGTACTATTACTAGTATGGAAAGGGATGGCGTGCTGCTGACATACAAGGAGCTCGCATAGGGGTCGGCGGCATTTTTTGCTGTCCGAGGAAGTGGTCCAGTGCCGCTCGGCGATGAACGCCTCTCTACGCCTCAGCTGATTCAGACCGGCCGAGTTTGTCAACTTATCAGCAACCTGAAACTAGCAGAAACTTGGAGAGTGCATCAGCGGTTGTCAGAAACTGCAAAGACTGCTACATCGAACTTTGGGTCCATATGATAACCGAAAATCCGCTTGGCTGGAAGTACTACGCACCTAAGTTACCATGACTGTCACTGCGCGGAAAGAAGCCGCACCTTTGCGACATAACCCAAATCACCGAGCGGCGGGAGGCGGGAGGCGGGCGGCGAGCGGGCTATCGCGGGGAGGGAGCGGACCACTGTTCCAGTAGGATCACCAACGAGATGCGCACCGCCCAATGGGCGTCATCGATGTGGATGCATCCTAGTACCAATAGGTAAGATGCCTGCATTTTCGGAATACATTTCCCATTACGGTGTACGATGATGATCTCCTTCATTACTAGTATTCGAGGTACGGGAACTGCGCAGTGTAAGATGCCTTTGTTTTCTATATCTTGACACCTCAGTCAGATCAACATCAGGATACATCCTACGATGCAGGTCCCGCGAGAAACCGCCATCCTCATTCATCGATGCCCGCAAACTTTGAGGAATTCGAGTCGTGCCACGACATGATAGGAGCGGCGCTGTTGGCAACTCGTCCTGTTGTGAGTGGCTTGTTGGAAGCTGACGGGGCGCTGCGCGGCGGTGAGGTTCAAGATCTGAACTCGAAACCCGAGCTCCGGAGCAACTCACGTCTAGTCTTTGTCTTTACCTCATGATCCACACTCATGGGAAGCTCGAGCATCAGTGCTGTATCCAACCAGGCAGACGGGCTGCTAGGTGGATGATTCCGAGAAGGGATCGCAACAAGTTCCAGGTTGCATCGAAACAGAAAGCGCCTCGAGGATATTTGAATGATCAACACACGAGCACTGCCATAATCCATAGCCAACAAGAAGGGAACCTCGGTACTGTGTATGCCTTAGGTGATATTGCCACCTCCATCAATCGCCAACATCCAACTCGAAATCAGAGGCGGCCGCGCACTGCTACCTGGTATGGGTCTATGCCCCAATGTAAACCAACTAGCACTCCACACAGATAGCGAGAATCTCGGATAGAATTGATCCTGTAAATGCGAGCGGCGCAGCACTCGCCCAGTCTCAGGTGTAGTAGTTGCATAGTGTCGCATCATGTTAAAGCCCGACTGCACAGCCACTCTTGTCTTACTCCGACCTCCCCGACCGAGGGTAACACAAGGTCTGCAACACATTGCAGGGAGACAAACTCGGGGTAATCACCCCCACGAGAAGCAAGCGGTGGGATTGATTTTACGCTCGTGCCCATTTTCCCCCATTGAGCTCTGCCAAGGAGGGATAGGGAAATGATATTCTTTATTTTGGGACGGAGTCACCCTGAAAAGGTCCATACCGCCCTGTGTAACAGACCGTTGGCTTAGGGTCCCCAAGGGCCAAGGCTGAGAGACGCCCAACCAGCCGCCGGGTTTTGTCGAGACCAATAGCCATGCAGCGAAATATCGTCTCTGCGGGAGAACCTTGCAGAAACCCTTTGGCGCCGCCGTTGGGCATAGACGTAACTGTAACCCCACCCCGGGCGGATAAAACAGATACAACCTCGACGCGGGTCTACACTACAGACTGTACGACCCATCTTGCTGTATGGACGGCAGGGCCGCAAGGATGGGGCCAGTTTATTCCCGTGCCAACATTCATGTTGGTGTTCAGATGTTTCTATGCGAAAACGGTTGCATCGATGTGATGGAAGCTACAGATTTTTGTTTGACAGATTCAATTCGACGCTGGCCGACTCGAAATTCTCGTCATCAATGCTGACGTTCAAGGAGGGCCGCCCGCCCAGAGACAAACAAGTTGAATCCTAAATGAGCGAAATCAACGGTGGGCTCTTCGGGTTGGTTGGACCGATGGCGCAATCTCGTGTCCGTGTTTCTCATCGGTTCATATTATCGCATACCTACCGCCAACTAACTCCCCCAGACCGGGTATATTCTCGACGTACGTATACTGCATGTGTGACCGCGGTGGCTGTGCGCTACGGAAAAGCGTATCACCAAGCGCTTCGAATACGGATGGGGCAGCTACGAGCGGTCAATATGCCTCGGCTAACGCTGTGGTAAAATGGGTGGCACCACTACCAGGCCTTGGCTTTTATCGCTCATTCATGATGATGATGCCACGGTTGCAGAAGTTTGTTACTCATCCGCGCTCTTGGCTTTTGGTTGGTAACAAGAGGAAATGCAACAACGGCTTTCAGCTCAAGATCATGTCATTGACTCCGGCAGCAAAGTTTCGACACCTATCCTTTACTAGCGCACCAACAAAACTCTCTGTCGTGTCCGTTTCCGAGAATTATCATTTGCTGAGCTCGACGCAGGTCGGCATCCGCTGTCTACCTAGGTAGCATCTCCTGACTCAGGCGCATCGAACATGGCGTGACACGTCAGCGATCCACAGCCCAGACTCTAAAGGCATTTTTCGACTTGCACTATCTCCACTTGCGGTAGATACTCCCCCGCCACCTTCTCCTGATAGAACCTAAAGAAACGGCATCGCAGCATTCGAGTTTGCCCTCATGTGTCTGTCCATGAGCTTGAATCCCGATTACTACCTATCGATCGGTAGGTATTTAGATGCCTTTCTCCCCGACGCAATGCATGGATGCCAGGACAGCAAGCCTGAACCGGAATACGGGTCAAATCAAGCGGTCTTTCCCAACTGGACCCATATCTACGCACATACCGGCACCTACCTATCGTAACCAAAAAACCTGATGGATGGGGACCCACGCCAGGACCGCATGCACGACGCATGCGCATCTCCTCTCCTGGGCCATGATAGGTTCCGTACGGAGTACCGACATGCCCCCTTCCCCTCTTTCTCTCGCCCCATCCCTACTACGAGCCCTGCACTGCGTAAAAAAAAATATTATGGTGATACCAGTCGATGGGATTGCTAGGTAGGTACCCAATGAAGCGTGACTCACCGCCCGCCTTCCCAGCCACTGGCAGAGAACCAGCAAGAAGGGCATTGGACCGCCACGCGGGGATGCATGTGACTGCATTGGCACGAAGCACAACATATTCCGTGGATGAAAGAAAAGGGAGGTAGTAGTCTGGGCCTTGAACAGCTCACCTGATCATGTTTTCCGCACCCGATGTGTCTACCTACATTGCTATGCTAGTGGTAAAGAGGTTCGCTTCGCTTCTCGCTAGGACGATGGAGACCGTTTTTAGTGCGTGTGCCACATGTGAGTTGAGTGTGTGTGCGTAATAATGTGTGTGTGGTGCAGTAGCGCATTGTTCACTAACCGAGACCGATCTAAACTAGCAACCAAGCATCGCGCTCTCGCCAAAATGAAAAGACTTGGATGCTACACTCTCGACTTGCAGGAGGGTAAGGTAATAACAAGCCCCCCCCCCCTCCATCCCTCCATCATAATGTTTGCATCCCGTCGGCCCCCCCTTGGGTTGCGAAGTGCAGCCTCAGTGCCTCAGGCATGCGTGAGGCACGAACAAAAATGGATGTCGTAAAAAACACCCCACGTATTGATGGACGAGGGTCGTAATCAGCCAATCTCAATCTCCGTAGACCAATCCAACTCGGACACTCGTAAAACCCGACACCACTGGACCGGGGCCTCAGTCCGACCTGCGTTTCGCCGCTTTGCCGAGCGAGCTTGATGGGCTAATAAGGAGCAGGAGGAATCGATTCCTCTTCTTTTCCCAGCATCAGCTGGAAACTAGCAACAATGCAAGCGGCTTGGCTCGGACTTTATGCTGGTACCAAAAAAGTAAAACGGGCCCGGGGGTTCATTCATCATTCCATCTTCGTCGCCACCTCCACAACAAGCAAAATGAAATAAAAATGGAAGGGTAGGAGCGGAATTTTCCCCGCCGTGAAAGTGGAGGCGCCACGCAACATTCGTAGGTGCCCCCGGGCCCTAGCAAAGTAGTAGTACTGTGTAAAATGCGCTGGGGTCGCCGGCGACAAATCGGTTGAGCCAGCCGACCAAGTGATGATTCTATATCCAGGCACAAGACACCATCGTTCCACGCACCTAAAATGGTGCAATGGGACCTGCGAGGATCCCCGTGCACCCCCTGCCCGACCGGCAACCCGGGGCAGCAGCAAGCAGCAGCGCAAATCAATATTGGCCCGTGGTGGCTTGCTTGCAATCCATCGTCCGCCCACCGCCGCCACTAAAGGGGCATGAACGCCACTAGCGATCCCTTCCATTGCCATTTGAGGGCAATGCTGCTGCTGCTGCTGCTGCTTGGGACTTCCATGGGCCAGTGCGTGCGACTGCTGGCTGCTGCTGCTGCTGCTGCTACTGCTCTCCGGGCCGTGTTGGGATCTTGTGTTGCGTCGTCTCCTTTTCCTTCCATCTCCCTGCCAGTGCGCTACCAGCGCTGGGGACCATCGTCGGGATTGATCATTGGAGCGGGAGGAGGACGGCCTTTTTTTTCTTCTTCTCGTTCGTCCATTCCATTTCCATGGATCACTGGTAGGGGGGGGCGCTTTGTGCACGAAAGTCCGAGCTTCGCGCCTTGGTACCTATTTCTGCTTTTAAACATGCCGTAGCGATATCCGTACCAAGGTTCCTGTATCCGAGGATCGCTGGTGCCGTCTGGGCGTGCATTGAGACTGACGTGAACGGACCTACCTTGGCTCACTAGCTGCTGGGTGAGAGATGACCGCTGCTGCTGAACCCAACCAGTGAGATTGCTGGGCCTTGAATCTTGAGTGGTTGCGAATACTACCGAGCCTGCATTGTGGCCACTGCCGCGATACCTAAAATTCAAGAGGTAAGCATGGATGACTCTGCGCAGTTCTTTTCTTTTCTTCACTACCGCGTCGCATCACATCGCATTCGCCGCTGCCATCGTCGGACTCCAGCCGTACCGCTCCAGGCATCTCATCATGCGAGACAGTGCTGCCTACCTACCTACCTTCGCTGCCTCCTAGAATCCACCACAGTCTGATCCCAATCCCAATCGCACCATCTCATATGTGTCCTTTTCAAAGATCCACCGTGACCAGACATACACCATGACCCCCATCTATCCATTCCACCATCCACCCATCCAATCACTTCATCAGCGACAGCGCCAGCGCCCCAACTACAGAGCTACAGGGGCAGGCCGACCATCTAGTAAGCACTCACCGCGCCGCACCGCACCGGCAATCTATCGCGTGACACTTGACCTGCACCTCGCAGTTTCATAAACATTGATTGAAACCAAGCGCACAAATCGGGCGTGCACGGCCGGATATCGCGTCATTGCCTCCCTTCGGCAAAGGAGGTAGCGGCGACTCGGATGTGTGGGATCGTCCACCAACTACAACTTGCGGGCAGCAATAGTTGGTTTGGTGCTCGGAACTATATATCCCCTGCTTACCTACCTACTGTGCTGTGCTGTACTTTCCATGCGTGTAGGTAAGGTACATAGATAGATAGATAGATAGAGGAATACGTGGCGTAGCCCGATGTCGGTTGGTGGCGCGACAGTTCAGGCTGTATTGTTTTAAACTGCAAAGTTTGACGTGATCTGCCGAGGTATATAACGCCTGCCAGCGTACACATGGCGCAAGCAAGGTTACCTATTCTGTGATGACTCTTACGAGATTGGTGCGTTGGTTGGTTCACATGTACGCCCATGTGTATTGAGCCGGGCGGGTAATAATAGGCTGAGCCGGTCTATATCCCGTCGCTTGTGAACGAGTATACCTGGATTTGATTGCTTAGCATTATCTCACTCTGCGCCAGTACGAGGAGAAGCCATTGCCGAGGCGATGAAGACACTCCACTGTCATACTGGGGATTCAATGTTGGTTTAAGCTCGGCAGATGTGGATATCCAAACAGTCACAATATCACCCAAAGTCCGGCTATGACTTCTTCTGTTTCCAGAAGTCTTCCTCTTCCTTGGCCGGAAACCTCTCCTTGACCACCTTGTTCACATGCACGATGGCGTCCCTTGCGCCATCCCATGTGCTTCGTCTCCCTGTCTCAAAATAGCGGAACGCATGCGCCGTCTCAACCCCGTGGGCCATCAGATTATACGCCTCCCTATCCCTCCACCAAAACGCCCAGCCCTTCCACCCCCAGCCGAGGTTCTCCATTCCCGTGCCTGCTGCCTTGTGCAGCCATCGCTGGAACTCCCATTGCCGAACCATGCTGGTGTCACAATAGGGATCGCGTGTCCAGCAGTCCTCGGCTATCCAGCGTTGGTGTGCATCGATGGCAAGTTCCATGTCTTCGCGCGGCGGCAGGGGCTCCACGCCCCGCCAGACGTTGCTCACAGCCCAGGCGGTGACGTCGGCAAAGCTGAAGCCGTTGTTCTTGCCGAAGGCACTGTAGCAGAGGAGGGCGCAGGAGTCGGCGTATGCGGGAGGGAAGATGTTGTTGTACAGGCGGTAGAGGGGCGGGCCGGTGTACCGCTTCACGGGGGGCAGGCTGGTGTCGACAAACGGGGCTGCGGCTGACCAGTCGGCGCTGTAGCCGGTGCACAGGATGACTGCATCAATATCATCGAGGATGGTACCGTCGGCGAACTCGATGGAGCGAGGGCCGACGAAGCGGGACACGCCACGGAGAGAGGTGAGGCTGCCATCGCGGAGGTACGGGAACAGAAGCTCAAAAGAGCCAGGGAGGTTGACGGTGATGGAGGGGAATGGCTCGAGGTTCCAAGATGGGTCAAACTCGAAGTCGAATGAGCGTCGAGCGATAAAGGGGAGGGTGGTGTCGGCGAGCCAGACGCTGAAGCGTGGAAAGTGCTGCTGGAAGAAATTACCGATCTGGCGTCGACGCCAGTTCAGGATCAGGTCATTCGGAGTGCCGTTGCGGTAGCGTGAGAAAGGAAAGGCGCCGCGCCGATGCGAGACGTATACCTTGGAAGCCACTGGCATCAGTGTTGGGATGATGTCTCCGGATGTGCTGGACAGGCCAACTACTACCACCTTCTTCCCTTGGAACTGCTCCGGGCTGGAAACGACACAAAGCGGTCAGTTAGCTGGTTTGTTGGTTGCTAACTCAGCGACATGCCGTGCCAAGAGTTATAACTCAAATCATACATACTCTCGATACGCCTGTGAGTGCATGATAACCCCCTCAAATTGTTCTTGGCCCTCAAAAGTAGGAATGTCGGCTTTGGTCTGGTAGCCATGGCAGAACACAATCCTGTCGTACTCGACCGTCTGCGTCTCGCCGTCTTTCTCAACGTCAATAAGCCAGTGGGCATCACCATCACTGCGCCTCGCCAGCTTGACGTCGGCGTTAAAGACTATGTCTCTCAAAAGGCCAAAGTGTTTTGCATAGTCTTCCATGTACTCCTGGAACTGGTATGGTTGCATGTAGGTTGGGTATTCTAGACGCATCAGCCCACCACACGCGGCGTCTGGTATCTGGCCATGCCCATGCAGGCGGAGAGTGGTGCTTACTGTCTGGGATGGGGTAGTCTGAAAAGCCGCAGGTGAATTTGCTGAGGTTTGCCCGGGTGACTTAGCGGAGTTAGTGATGCTCGAATGGGCACTGGACATCTCTGCTGATCCATGTCCTGTTGTGCAGCGTCCACGTCCTCCGCCAGGCATGTGGACGCGATGGCGATTGCCCCACGACGCAGGCTGTGCAACATACCTGGGAGAGCCGTTGTGTGGGCTGGGTTTTCCGAATACGCCCAAAGCCCGCCAACGCGATGCCGCCGCTCGTAGAGAGTCACCGAGAAGCCGTCTCCGCGGAGCGCCTTGAGCATGGTCAGACCCGATGGCCCTGCTCCTGTGTCAGCATGTGATTGCGTTTCCAGGTATCCATGGATTTTCCATGTCAGTGACAGCGCTTATTGATGCGTTGCTATCGGTGCTAGGAAAGGCAGTCGCGTGACGGATGTCGCAGCGGCGAACGGAGAAGGAACCTAAGAATCAGATGTTCTTACCTGCCCCCACAACTGCAACCCGGGACTTCTCCATGGTCCCAGCCCTTGCCCTCCGGATGTTGGCCAAACACTCCGCGATGCCACAATGCGGCGCACAGACGCGCGCGTTCGACTGTTGAGGCTTGCTTTCGTTGGCGCAGTATCTACAGACAAAGGGTGAATGGAGCAAGCCACGTCCCAAAGGTCTGGTTGACCCCCGGCACCATTTATCATTGATTGGAGGGCTTACGTCAGACGTTGCCATTCGGCTCGCTGCAATTGGGTGTCGGTCGCATCGAAGGATGCCGCATTTCGGGGGCCGGCTTCTGTTTGGCTGTCTCGTCTGGTCGCGTCAGTAATCATCGTCAAAACAGCCCCAACGGGGG
>Ga0247758_1000215_pt1 | contig 49682 bp, 38 predicted proteins | sample UWRJL156409C4_FD_180950 | JGI IMG/M metagenome (GOLD analysis project Ga0247758, IMG submission 180950) | Plant litter microbial communities from Arlington Agricultural Research Station in Wisconsin, United States - UWRJ-L156-409C-4 | ecosystem: Environmental > Terrestrial > Plant litter >...
CTCATCCAGGTCGGCACCCGCATCGCAGGAATCTGGATCGGCTTCACCCTCCCGCCGTGATCCCGGGACGGGAGGGACGCCGGAAGCGGTCCCGCGGCAGCGCCGGTCGCGCGCGGCGCCGCGTCTGACCGTGGATTGGCATCGCTCCCGTTCGGGACCCCACCGGGCGTCCGCCGGGGCGGGCGTGCGTTGCGACCCGGGACGACTCCTCCCGCAGGTAGGCGGCCACCGTCCCCGCGTCCGCCCGGCGGGCGAGCGAGGAACGGCGCCGGGCGGTGGTGGTGCTCATGCGGCCTCCAGGGTTCGGGTGACGGGTTCGAGCTCGGGTTCCAGCTCGGGCTCCAGTTCGGGTTGGGACACGGGGGCCCGCGTCGGCCGCAGGACGACGGCGGCCAGGACGGCGCCGACCACGGCGATCGAGGCGGCGACCGTGAACGCGAGCTGGAAGCCGCCCACCAGCGCGGTGGTGGCGCCGGCCCCGGCGTCCACGAGGTTCTTGGTGTGATCGTCGGCGATGGTGGAGAGCACCGCGACGCCGAGGGCACCCGCGAGCTGCTGGCTGACGTTCGCCAGGCCGGAGCCGAGCCCCGCATCCTCGCGGGGGACGTTGGCCATCGCGATGGTGAGCAGCGGCTGGAAGGCACTGCCCACCCCGGCGCCGATCAGCAGGCAGGCGACGAACACCGTCGGGAAGAACGCGGTCTGCGCCCCGGCGGTGCCGAAGAGGAAGAGGCCCGCGGCCGCGCTGAACATCCCGGTGACGAGGACGCGGTACGGGCCGAAGCGGGCGATCAGGCGGGCGGTGAGCCCGCGCGAGAGGACGGCGACGGTCAGGGTCCAGGGCAGGAAGGCCGCGCCCGTCGCGACCGCGCCGAGTCCACGGACGCGTTCGAGGTACAGCGTGCCGAGGAAGAACGTGCTGTACATGCCCATGACGAGCATCGCGCGACTCAGGTTGGCCCAGACGAGCCCCGGCGCGGAGAGGATCCGCAGCGGCATGATCGGGTGGGCCAGGCGCCGCTCGAGCTGGACGAACGCGATCATCAGCACGGCGGAGACCGCGCCGAAGCCGAGGACGGGCGTCGAGGTCCACCCGTGCGTGCTCGCCTGCACGATGGCGTAGATGCCGACCATGAGTGACGAGGTCACGAGCGCGGCACCCGCCCAATCGACGTGGTGGCCGAAGCCGATCCCGCGGTCGGCGGGCACGAAGCGCCGGCCCAGGACGACGGTGGCCACGCCGATCGGGACGTTGATGAAGAACACCCAGTGCCAGCTCAGCGCCTCGGTCAGCAGCCCGCCGGCGAGCAGGCCGAGCGAACCGCCCGCGACGGAGACGAAGACGTAGGCGCTCATGGCCTTCGCCTGCTCGGTGCCCGGCCTGAAGTTCGTGACGATGATCGCGAGGATCACCGACGCCTGTGCGGCCGCGCCGACGCCCTGGAGGAAGCGGGCAGCGATGAGGACCCCGCCCGACGGTGCGACGCCGCAGAGGACGGAGGCGACGGTGAAGAGGCCGACACCGGTGAGGAAGATCGTGCGGCGGCCGGCGAGATCGCCGAGGCGACCGGCGAGCAGGAGGAGCGAGCCGAAGCTCACGAGGAACGCGTTGACGATCCAGGTCAGGTTGCCTTGAGAGAGGCCGAGGTCGTCCTGGATGGTGGGCAGCGCGACGTTCACGATGGTCGCGTCGAGCACGATCATCAGCTGGGCCAGGCAGACGACGAAGAGCATCGGCCAAGGTGCTGCCGCCCGCGTGGGTGAAATGGATGAGGTTGTGGTCACCGGGGCTCCTGACGGAGGTTGAAGTCTGAGGCGAAGGCGCTAAAGTGGAGGACGCCTCCTGTATTAGTGGAGGCGGCCTCCGCTTTCAACGAGAAAGATACGGAGGCTCCCTCCGGTTGTCAAACAGATTCCTCGTGGCCACGATCCAACCTGCCCCCACCGTGCTCCTGACCCGTCCCAAGCGGGCCGACGCGCTGCGGAACTACGAGAAGGTCCTCGCGGCCGCGCGCGACGCGTTCGCCGAGGGTGGCGAGGCGACGCCGCTCGAGGAGATCGCGCAACGGGCCGGGGTCGGGATCGGCACGCTCTACCGCAACTTCCCGAACCGCCAGGCGCTGGTCGAGGCGATCTACGTCGATGAGGTCGAGCAGGTGTGCCGGGCTGCCGCCGACTTCGCCGACGCGGAGCCGTGGGACGCCCTCACCGGCTGGATCGACCGGGTCGTCTCGTACATCGGGACGAAGCTCGCTCTCGCGACGGAACTGCAGAAGTACCTGGACGCGGGCTCGGAGCTCTTCACGGCCTGCCGTACGTCCCTGTGGTCCGCCGGCGAGCCGCTGCTTCAGCGGGCGCAGGATGCCGGTGTCGTCCGCGAGGACATCACGATCGGCGAGCTCATCCACCTCGTGGTCGGCATCGTGAAGATCCCCACGCCCGACCTGGCGCAGAAAGAGCACCTGCTGCGGGTCGCGCTGGACGGCCTGCGCTACCGCGACTGACCAACGTCGCCAGCGGACGCCGCGCACGACTGCTCCGACGCGCCTGAGGTTCACCAACCGCGCGGCCGGGCAGGACGGGGACGTGCCGTCCGTGAACACGCCGTCGCGCCGTTTCCGCGTGGCGCTCCTCGCCGTCCCGATGATCCTCGTCGTGGCGCTCGGTGCCTGGCTGCTGCTGCGCGACGACGATCCCGGTCCGCTCGGCGCTCTGCGCGGCCTGCCCGCGGTCGGCGAGGTGCGCACGGTCGACGGCGCGCTCGACGTGCGACTCGTGCGCGGCAGTGACGTCGCCGAGGTCCGCGCGGCGCTCGACGCGATCCCGTCCGGCGCCGTCGGCGCCGCGCATCTCGGTGCCGTCGAGGTGCCGTTCGCCCGTCCCGACGAGGGGGAGCTGGGCCCTGCCGCCGCCCCGCTCGTCGCGCTCGCGCGGATCCCGGTGGCGGACACGACGATCGAGCTGCCCACCGGCTCGGGCGCGCAGAGGATCGTCGCGACGGTCGGAGCGGAGGCCCAGGCGGCGCCGCTCGCCCGAACCGTCCTGGACCAGTTCGGCCGGGACGGCAACTGGCCGCCGGGCGTCGACGGGCTTCGCGTCGGGGTGCGGGCTCAGGTGCCGGTCGACTCCGTCGTGACCCTCGGTCCGCTCGGCTCCGGCACCGACGCGGCGCGCGCCGCCCTCGACACCGCCGCCGTGCTCGGCCCGGGCTCCGAGGTCCACGCGAACCGCAGCCAGGTGGAGCTGCGGGTCCTCGTGCCACACGCGGTTCGCGCGGGCGAGACGTGGCGGCGGGCCGCACGAGGGCTCGGTGCCCGGTTCGCGGACGACGTGCGCCTGTACGTCGACGCCGGCACGGCCGACACGCGTCGCCCCGTCCTCTTCGGCGTGGCCGGCGACGATCCGGATCCCGCGCTGGCGCTGCTTCGCGACCTCGCGCCGGTCGCCCGACAGGCGGCGGCGGCCACCGACCGCTCCTACGCCGACGTGACGGTGACCGGTCGTGCGGCCGCTGAGGCGGCCGTCGCCACCGCCGCGCGCGCGGGCGTGAAGCGCCTCGCGCTCTCGTGGCCGAGCGGCGACGGGCGACGCGGGGCCTCACTGGACGACGCTCCCGCGGTCGTCGCGCAGCTGCTGCCCGGCGTCGCGCGGGCCACGCGGTCCTACGCCGTCGGGTGGGAGAAGCCGAGCCCCGACCGCCCAGCCCTCCTGAGCTTCAACCTGCGCGGTCACGTCGACCAGCGCGCGAAGCAGTTGGAGAAGCCGGGTGCCGTGCGCGCGCTCATGGACGAGGTGCGCGACATCGCGTGGCCGGGCGTCGCCCGCTTTCAGATCCCGCTCGGCCCGTGCCCGGACAGCCCAGGCAACGTGCAGGCGGTCTCCATCACCTCCACCGCCGACGGCCGCGCCCGCACGGTGAAGCCGGGTACGGGCTGCACCGAGGACGCGGCAGTCGCGCAGGCGCGACGGGACTGGAACGCGACGACGAGCGAGCGTGATCGCTGACGCGAAGCACTCTCTGGAACCACGGTGCTGGCCCCGGCGAAGGCGAAGGCCACGCCGCGTTGGCCAGAGGACGGTCCGACGCCCTCTTCGTCGTTTGGGCGTGGCGCCGGCAGGGCAAGCCGGAGCACAGTGTCAGCGCGCCACCAGCCGTCCTCGGACGTCCGCAGCTCGTCGCGCCGCTGGTGGCTGGGCGGGCTCGTGGCCATCGCCGTCGTCGTCGTGGCGGCGTTGCTGCTGGGCGGCGGTGACGACGACCCCAAGCTGACCTTCGTCGATGGTGCGCCGGACAAGGGCTTCCCGTTGCGCGGCAACCTGGCCGGGGACGACGCGGCGATCCGCAAGGCCGCCGACGCCTGGCTCGCCGACGATGCCCGTGAGGACGACGACGAGCAGGTGCTCGACCACGACGACGACGTCGAGATGACCGCGTTGTGGGCCGGCCGGATCGGGAACAACGAGGTGGTCGTCCTCGCCGAGGATCATCACGCGGCCCTGGTGACCCGTCGCGTGGACCGCGACGGGGCCTTCTCGGTGCACGGGGTCCGGCCGATCCGCGATGCGGAGGATCCTCGCCTCGTCGTGTTCGGGCCCGCGATCCTGACGGACCGGCGGGCCGAGGCGGCGTTCGCGCCGGCCGGCGTGCGGCCGTCGCCGGTGGCTCCGACCGACGGGCTGTGGACCACCCGCGGCGACTACGCCGCGACCTTCGAGGTGCCCGACGGGGCCCTGGTGATGCGCAACGGCCTGCCCGCGTACGGTGGCGAGCGGACAGCACCGGTAGCGGTCGTCGTGTCCGACCATACGAGCGTGTGGCAGATCGACGACGCGCTCATGACCCAGCTGCTGCCCGGCCCGCAGGCGTTCTCGCCGCCGGCGTACCAGCGTCTCGTCGCCGCCACCGCGATCGATCCCGGCGAGGACGGCCGCGAGGGCTGGGACCGTTACTCGACCACGCCGCCCGAGCTGCGACTGGTGCAGGACCGAGCGCTTCCCGTGCTGGGTCGCACGATGGTCCTCACCGCCGAGCTCGGCGGCAGCGCCGACCGCCTGCGGATCCTCGCGGCGACCGGCGGCTCGACGGTCGCGGGGAAGGACGACGAAGCGGAAGCACTGCCGCTCGGCGACGAGGAGAGCGGGGAGTCGTTCGGCGGCGACCCGCCGTTGGCGGCCGCGATCGTCGACCGCGCGACGCAGGCCCAGCCCTACCGCGACGCGTCGGTGTTCGTGGCGGGCAGCCGAGCGATCCGCTCGATCGAGGTGCTGAGCGGGACCGAGCGGACCGTGCGGCCCGGACCCGTCGCGATCGTCGCGTTGCCGGAGGCGTCAGCGAAGGAGCCGCCGCGCTCGCTCGGCGACATCGCGATCATCGGTCGCACCCGGGACGGGACCATCGCCGTACCGGACACCATCGCTCGATGAGCGCCCGCGTGCTGCTCGCGCTCAGCGTTCTGTAGCCGCTGAGCTCCCACGGATTCCGCGCGTTCGCGGCCGGCGGAGTGGGCAGGCTGTGCGCATGTCGCCCTACCGTGCACCGGAGCGCCGGAGTCGGAAGCTCGGCTCGCCCGCCCGTGGGTGGCGCGACGGGCCCGCGGGGCGGCGCGCCTACGACGTCCCGTGGCCCGCGTGGGATCGGCGCGCGTCCTCGGGGCGCTGGACGCCGGAGTCGGTCGTTTCCGTCGAGGCGCACGGACGCCAGATCGACGTGGTCGTCGACCGGCTGCTCGACGATCACGTGCACGTCTGCACGCCCGAGGATGTCGGCGACGCCCTGCTGCTCCTGCCGCCCGGCGATGTCCTGGGCCTGGACCTCGTGGTGCTGCGCCAGCCGACGCGCAAGGACGAGACGCTGCGTCCGGCCTGGGGCCGGATCGCGTGGTACGTCGAGTTCCGTGGGTACCGTGGGCCGGCGCTGATGCTCGACGCCGTCGACCTCGGCCAGACCCTGCGCTGGCCGCGCTCGTTGACCCCCGAGGACGTCGAGGAGCTGGGACGCCTGCGGGCCGCGGGCTTCTCGGTCCGGCCCACGCGGCGCGGCCATGACATCCAGTTCGACGCGGCGTCGGTGCGCCGTTGGCTCCTCTCCCGCACCGTCCCGCACGAGGTCGGCCACTGGGTCGACTACCGCCGCCGCGTCCTGGACCCGCTCCCCGACGACGCCACGGCCGCCGAGTACGACGCGCGCTTCGACCGCTGGCTGCAGCGTCCGCGTCTCGAGCGAGAGGTGTTCGCGGACCGCTACGCCGACGCGATGAACGCATCGATCCTCGACGCCCTCAGGAACCACGGCTAGGGGTCGCTGAGCTGGTGTCCATTGGCTCGGTGGCCGGGACGACCGCGGGCAGGCGCAGGAGCCGCCGGCCTCGCTCGGGCATCCACCAGTTCCAGCGGCCGAGCCACGAGACGGTGGCGGGGACGAGCAGCGAGCGCACGACGAGCGCGTCGATGAGGATGCCCGCGGCGAGTCCGGTGGCGAGCACCTGCAGGTCGGTGTCCCCGGCGGTTGCCATCGAGGCGAACGCGAGGAAGACGATCAGCGCCGCGCTGGTCACGAGCCGCCCGGTGCTGGCCATCCCGCGTACGACCGCCTCGTCGGTGGAGCCGGTGCGGTCGTACTCCTCGCGCATCCTGGCGAGGATGAACACCTCGTAGTCCATCGAGAGCCCGTAGATGAACGCGAACACGATCACCGGCGCCCAGGACTGCACCGCTCCGATGGGACCGGTGCCGAACAGGAGCTCGGTGCCGACGCCGTGCTGCCACACGAGCGTCATCACGCCCCAGGTCGCGAAGACCGACAGCAGGTTCATCGCGATCGCCTTCGCGGGCAGCACGATCGAGCGGAACGCGCGTGCGAGCAGCACGAACGTGACGATCGAGATCAGCAGGAGCATCAGCGGGAAGGAGCCGTAGACGCCGTCGACGAAGTCGATCGTCTGCGCGGTGGATCCGCCGACCGTCGTCGCGGGCAGCGCGGCGGCGGCGTTGCGCACGGCGTCGACCGCGTCACGTCCGGCCCGCGAGTTGGTGTCGCTGCGGGGGAGGACGTCGATGACCGCCTGGCCATCGGCTCGCCACGCGCCGCGCGGTGCGCTGGCGGCGCGGACGCCGTCGACCGCCGCCATGCGGGTCGCGGTGTCGGCCGCGCGGGCGGCCGGGGTGAGGACTTCGACGGGAGCGAGTGGCGCGGCGCCGATGCCGGAGCGATCGAGCTGCACGAGCGCGACCTTCGGATCGCCGGTGCCGCCGAGCGACCGTGCTTCAGGGCTGCCGAGCAGCATGCCCTGCGCGACGACGCAGAGCGCGACGAGCACGGCCACGCCACCAAGCGCGGCGGCGACGCGGTGGCGGATGACCAGGTGCGCCCACGCGGCCCAGTGCCGCTCGGCGCGGTCGGTGCGTCGCAGCCGGCGGGCGTCGGCGACCGGCCCGACCGTCGCCAGCACGACGGGCAGCAGCGTCAGCGCGACGGCGACGGACGCGAGCGGGATGAGCAGGCCGCCATAGCCCATCGAGCGCAGGAACGGCACCGGCAGCACGAGCGCCGAGAGCAGTCCGATCGCCACGGTGGTGCCGCTGAACAGCACGGCGCGCCCAGCGGTTCCGGCGGCGTGCACGATCGCCTCCTCGTTGCTGCGCCCGCGCTCTCGTTCCTCACGCCAGCGCATGACGACCAGGAGCGCGTAGTCGATCGCGACGCCGAGGCCGATCAGGGAGACGAGGAAGACGACGACGAAGTTGACCTCGGTCAGCGCGGTGAGCCCCCAGACGGCCAGCAGGGTGACCGGGATCGCGACGATCGCCATCAGCAGCGGTACGAGGGCGAGGGCGGACGCGAAGACGAACACCAGCACGATCAGTGCCCCGACGCCGGCGATGAGCGTCTCGTTCAGGAAGCTGGGCCCGCCGCTCTCGCCCGGCGCCTCGCGGGCCAGCAGCGCGGCACCCGTGAGCCGTACCTCGGCGCCGCCCACGCGCGCGTCGGCGGCGGCCTGCTCGGCGCGCGCCAGCGTCGCGTCGCCGATCTCGTTCCCGTTCGGCCCGCCGTCGTCGACCGCGGTCGACGGCGGATGCACGATCGCGAACGTGGTGCGGCCGTCGTCCGAGACGTAGGCCGGCTCGGAGGTGGAGCCGAAGGACGCGATGCGAGCGCCGGGGACGGCGCGCGCGAGGTCCCGCTCGAGTGCCCGCAGGTCGGCGCGGACCGCCGGAGCACTTGCCGTCGTTCCGGGGGGCAGCGTGACGACGGCGACGAGCGGCGGGGTTGCGCCGCCCGAGGCGAAGCGACTGACGATCCGCTCGTTCGTGACGGTGCTCGCGCTGTCGGGCATCGTGAAGCTCTCGTTGAGCGCGTCGGTGACCTGCGTGGAGCCGTAGAACCCGGCCAGGGTGAGCGCCATCCAGCCGACCGCGACCAGATGCTTGTGGGCGAGCACCCAGCCCGTGAGGCTGGCGAGCCAGCGCCCGGTACGGTCGACCGGTTGGGCGGAGATCGGTGTCGTTCGCATGACCGACGAAGCTAGGTGGGTCGCGGTCCGCGCGAAACGTCCGCTCGGCGGATCCTCCGTCTCCTCCCGTGGGAGGAGACGCCTCCTGCCGCGGGAGGTGTTCGGGTCGGGGGCGCGCCACTAGGCTCCGCCTCGTGTCGTTGATCAGGTCCACGCCGAGGTCGCGCAGGCTCGCGCTCGATGCTGCGCTCACGGCTGCGGTGTTCGGATTCTCGGTCGTGCAGATGGCCACCGAGGCGTTCGGCGGGAAAGCCGGTGTGGCGCGCGGAGCGGACGTCCTCGGCGTGGCCGTCTGCCTGCTCGCCGCGCTCCCGCTGCTGGCGCGTCACCGGGCGCCGCGAGCGGCGCTGGTGGCGGTCCTCGGTGGCACGGTAGCGCTCGTCGCGCTCGACTACGCGGTGCTGACCGCGCCCGCTCCGGCGTTCGTCCTCGCCGTGCTCGCCGAGCGCGACCGCAGGCAGGACGACTACGTGATCCTGGTCGTCTGCATCGCCGCCTTCGCGGCGTTCGTCGCCGTGGCGTGGGCTCGCTTCGGCCCCGAGCCGGGCGACTACACGATCACCGCGCTCCTGTGGGCGGGCGGCTGGGTCGTCAGCGATCGCCGCCGCCTGGCACGGCAGCGGGCCGCGCAGGAGCGGGAGCGCACCGCGCGCGAGCAGCGCCTCGCGGTCGCCGAGGAGCGAACCCGGATCGCTCGCGAGTTGCACGACTCGGCCGGCCACGCGATCAACTCGATCCTCATCCAAGCCGGAGCGGCGCGGCTCGTCCAGGACAGTCAGCCGGAGCGCAGCCGCGAGGCGATCGCGACCATCGAGGCGATCGCGCGCGAGACCATGCAGGACATCGACGCGATCCTCGGCGGACTGCGCGATGGTGCGCCCGCCGACCTGGAGCCGCTGCCCGGGATCGACCGCATCGCCGCGCTCGTCGAGCGCCACCAGGCCGTCGGCCTGGACTTCTCGCTGCGCGACCGCACGAGCCCTGGGCTGCGACTGCCGCCACCGGTCGATCGCGCCGCCTACCGCATCGCACAGGAGGCGATGACCAACGCTGCGCGCCACGGAACCGGCGCCGCCGAACTGACGCTCGACGGCGACGACGGCGTGCTGACGCTGGTGGTGACCAACCCCGTCGCCGACGGGGCGACGGCGCGGATCACGGGCGGCCACGGCCTGACCGGGATGCGAGAGCGCGCCGTGCTGCTCGGCGGCACGCTGGACGCCCGCCGCGTCGGTGACCGCTTCGAGGTCCGCGCGACGCTTCCCCAAGGCCCGAGGGCGCTGTGACCGACGCGAACGACGTGATCCGCGTGATGCTGGTCGACGACGACGACCTCGTCCGCCGCGGCCTGCGCCTGATCCTCTCCAGCGACCCGACGCTCGACGTCGTCGCCGAAGCCGAGGACGGCGACATCGCGCTACGCCGCGCGCCGCACCACCACCCCGATGTCGTCCTGATGGACGTCCGAATGCCACAGATGGACGGCATCACCGCAACCCGCGAGCTGATCGCGCGGGTGCCCGACGCTCGCGTGCTCATCCTCACGACCTTCGACGAGGACGAGTACGTCGTCGGCGCGCTGCGCGCCGGCGCCAGCGGCTTCCTGCTCAAGCGCAGCACCCCGGAGGATCTGCTGCGCGCGATCCATGTCGTCGCCCTCGGCGATGCGCTGCTCTCACCCGCGGTGACACGACGCGTGATCGAGCGGGTGATCGAACAGCCGATCCTGAGCTCCTCCCCGGATCCCCGGCTTGCCGACCTCACGCCACGCGAGCTCGAGGTGTTCCTGCTCATCGCCCAGGGGCGCTCCAACCGCGAGATCGGTGCCGCGCTGACCGTCGAGGAGACGACGGTCAAGAGCCACGTCCGCAACGTGCTGTCGAAGCTCAGCGCACGCGACCGGATCCACGCCGTGATCCTCGCCTACGAATGCGGCGCGGTGTCCCCCGGAAAGCGGACGGCGCCGTGACCTGAACGGTTCGTGCTGGCGCTTTGATACCGGACGCTGTACGGTTCACGAGGTCCAGCTGCTCGACCGGGTACTCCCATCCCATCACTTCGCCGCGCGCCGGTCGTCCGCACGCCCCTCGCGCTCAGCATCAGCACCGTCGTCACCGTCGCCGCGCTCACGGCGATGGTGGTGCCCGCGGGTGTGATGGCTGCGTCCGGAGAGCAGCTGCTGCGGGTCCGCGCGGCCGCGACGAGCGCGCCCGTGGCTCCCGTGGTGCTCCGGCTGCGGGTCCCGCGCGACGCGACGCTCGGGGTCCGCGTGAACGGGCACGCGGTGGCCTCGCCCGAGATCGCGGCGAAGAGCGCCACCGCCCGGATCGTGCACCTCAACGTCCGCGACGGCCTGCGCCCGGGGACCAACCGGATCCGGCTGAGTGCGGTGCGCCCGACCGGGCAGCGCGACGTGGACGTGCGTTCGGTGCGACTGCGGCCGACGCAGGTGCTCGCCGACGCGGGCGCCGATCGTGCCGTGAGCGTCGGCCGGCGGGTCCGGCTGGGCGCTCCCGCGGCGCACGCCGGCTCCGCGTACCGCTGGCGTCTGGTCGGCGCCCCGGCGAAGGCGAAGGTGACGGTCGGCGGGAAGGGCACGGCCCGGCCGTGGCTGCGGGCCAGTCGCCCTGGCCACTACACCATGCGGGTCAGCGCTCGTCGCGGCGGCCGCACGCAGGACACGGACCTCGTCTCCGTCGCGGTGCGTCCCGACGACCCGCCACTCGGCGCGCGGCTCGAGACGATGGCCTCTCCGACGGGGACGTCGATCAGCATCGCCGGCCAGCCGGTGCGTGACACCACCGACCACAACGGGATCTTCGTCGCGGTGCTCGACCTCGACACCCGCCAGAACGTCGAGTCGGGGACGGTGCCCAGCAGCACGGACGGCGCCGACCAGCTCTACCGCATCGCCCAGACCCGGTCCGCCACGTCGCGGTACATGGTGATCGTCAGCGCGTCCCACGCCGTCAGCTCGGGCACCGCCCTGGCGCTGAAGCGCGTGTTCGACCAGATCGGCACGCCGTGGGACCAGAACGCGCTCATGAACGCCTATCAGGGCTTCTCCGTCGTGGGCAACGCGGCCGGGATCGCCGGCTCGGGCACCGTCCGCGTCCCGCGCGACGGCAGCCCGAACCTCACCGGGTACCTGCGGGTCGACGCCGCGACGAACCGCTACCTCTTCGTGGCGGACGGCCACACGACCTTCGACACCTCGGTTCCCGCGGCGCGTACGGATCGCCACAACGCGATGGCGTGGGCGGGGCGCACGTACGAGGCGACGCTTCCGGCCGGCACGACCGCCGGCTTCCAGGTCCTGACCGTCGACGACTTCACCGACGCGGTGACGAACGAGGTGCTGGCGACCAACGGCGCCGGCGCCGCCGAGGACGCCAAGCTGCAAAGCGTCGCCGGCGCCCGCCTGCAGCGGCTCGCTCAGGACCGCCAGCCGGGACTGGTGCTGCTCCAGAGCATCGGCGCCCCGTACGGCTCCAGCGCCGGCTGGAACCGCGTGGCAGCCGGCATCCGTGCACTCGGCGGCAACGAGCTCGTCGCCTACGACCTGGACGGCAAGACCGGCGCGGACGGGCCCACCGGCTACGCCCTCGCGGGCCGTGCCTCGTCCGAGCAGGGCGCCGCCGAGGGCAGCCCGCTGCTCGGGACGGTGGGGCGCGTGGCCGGCACCACGACGCGGAACCTGCGCTCGCAGCGGGAGGCGATCATGGCCGATCCCTACGCCACCACGAACACGGACCTCGTCGAGCTGACGGATCAGGCCGCGCAGCGGTTCCCGGACTGGTCCTCCCCTGGGGAGGCCGCCGCGGCGCGGCAACTCGGCGTGGCGATGGACGTGTGCCCCGACGACACGAGCGCGTGCGACGTCCGCGCGAGCTACTGGAGGGACTACGCCTACAACTGGACGCGCCGGTCGACCTCGCTGCGCCTCGCCGACTACCCCGAGGGCGCGCGCTACACCGAGGCGGAGTGGGGCGCCGCCAAGCGGGAGCTCTCGGCCGAGATCCGCGCGCTCACCGACGTCAAGACGTACTTCGACGAGCTGCAGAAGCCGTTCACCGGCGGCGGGGCGCAGGACGGCGTCGACCTCAAGGCGATCAGCGGCACGCTGCTCGACGCGCTGCCCGGCGACGCGAGGTCCCGCATCACCTCGAGCATCAAGATCCGCGCGGCCGGCTACACCGTGCTGCTGGCCGGCAAGGGCCTCGCGCAGCTGATCAAGAAGGGGGGCGACGTCGCCGCGGGCAAGGTGCTCAGCAGTGCCGCCGGCACGGTCGGCGCGCTCTTCAGCCTCTTGGCGTTCCTCTCGCCCGACGGGGATCGGCCCGTGCTGGGCGGCGAGCTCGTCGCGCGCGCCGGGGAGCTCGGCGCGAGCATCGGCGCCCGGTACGAGACGGCGCGCAGCATGCTGGTCGCGAACGCCCTGGTCCTGGTGAGCGACTACGGCAAGCTCATGGCGGCGAGCCGGCACATCAACACCGACTGGGCCCTGCCGGCCACGAACGGCAAGATCGTGGCGGCGCTGCGCACGGGGTCTCGGCAGTCCTTCGGCCGGGCGCTGGTGCCGGCGGCCTTCCCCATCCTGCGCCGCGGCTGGGGCCGGGTCGGGCCGCCGCCGACGCCCGCGAACGCCGACGTATCGCTGCCCGACTACCGGATCGAGCCGGACAACGTGCGCGACTTCAAGTGCTGGACCGGAGTGGTGGACAAGGATGCGCAGACGGGGAAGCGCGTGCCGCGTCTGCGTGCGCCGTTCGCCGCGGTGCCCGACAGCGGGCAGATCCACCCGATCGTGCAGTTCGACGGGAACCCGCAACCGGTGCGCTCGGTCTTCTTCTTCGTGCCCGACGACGACCACGTGCCGACCGCCGCCATCACGGACTGGATCTTCGGTGCGGACCCGCAGGTCAAGGACGGCCTCGCCCTGAACCCGTTCGACGTGTTCGACCCCCGCAACTACCAGGACATCCGAGAGCTGAAGCCCTATGACGCCTGCTACTGACGCATCCCGCCCGCCGGCCCGCCCCCGTACGCTGGCCGTGCTCGGCCTGCTGCTGATCGGCGGCGTCCTGCCCGTGAGCTCCGCGACCGCGGCGACCACCCAGGAGAGCCTCGTCTCCGTCCGCTCCGCCAAGGTGGGGAGCACCCAGGCGCCCGTCACGGTGACCGTGCGCACCCGCGCGGCCGCCGTGGTGCGCGTCACCGTGAACGGCCATGCCGTGCCGGGGGCCTTCGGGCGGGCGGGCACGACGACACGGGTGGCGCACCTGTCGCTGCGCAACGGTCTGCGGGCCGGGGGCAACCGGCTCGTGGTGACCGCCACGCGAGCGGGCGGGGTCCGTGACGTCGACGTGCGGACGGTGCGGGTCGCCGCGGCACGGCTGCTCGCCGACGCCGGCCAGGACCGGACGCTCGTCGCGGGACGGTCGGTGCGGGTCGGGCACGGCGCGCCGACCGCGGTGCGCGGCGCCACGCCGGAGCACTACCGCTGGCGGATCGTGCGCGCGCCGAAGGGCGCTCGCGCCGCGTTGCGGGGCTCGGGCCGGGCGCGGGCGGTGCTCACGCCGCGGGTGCGCGGCACGTACCGGCTGCGCCTGACCACCACCACGCGCGCGGGCGCCGTGGCGCACGACAGCGTCGACCTCTTCGCCACGCCCGACGACCCGCCGACGGGCGTGCGGATCCAGACCCTCGCGGGCGGCACGGGAGGGCAGATCCGCATCGACGGCCGCGACATGCCGAACACCGGGGCCAACGACGGCGGCATCTACATCGCCGTGGTCGAGCGCCGGACGCGGGCCGTCCCCGAACAGGGCACGGCGCCGCGGAACGTCGACGGGGTGAACCAGGTGCGGGAGATCGCGAGCTCGTGGGGCAAGAAGGGGGACTACCTCGTCGTCCTCAGCGGATCCAACGGCATCGCGAGCGGGGACCTGGACGGGATCGACCGGTTCCTGGCCGTCGTCGGCGGCGCGAAGCTCTCGGCGAGCGACCGGGCCAAGCTCGCGGACGGCTCGCCGTTCTCGATCATCGGCGACACCAACGCGCCCGCCGGTTCCGCGTGGGTGAGCATCGCGGCGAAGCGCCCGGGCGTGTCGGTCGCCCGCACGCGCGCCGCGGCGAACCTCTCCGGCTCGCTCGTGCGCAGCGACGTCAGCGGCCGCTACGACTACGTCGAGGACGACGTGCCGCACTTCCAGACGCACGTCGCGGATCCTGGGCTCCCGGACAACAGGGAGATGAACCGCATGTCGATCGCCGGGCAGCCGCACGACGCGTGGCTGCCCGCGGGGCACGCCACCGGCTTCGACATCATCGCGCTGGACCCGCAGAACCTCGACATGCTGTCCGAGAAGGCCCTCCCGGTCGATGCCACGGACCTCGCCGGCCGCGGCGAACAGGCGCGAGCCCTGGCCGACGCGCTGCAGGCGGCGGCGAGCTTCCCGGGCCAGCCCATCGTGCTCGTCCAGTCGATCGGCAATCCGGTGGCGGGCACGCCGGAGTGGGCGAAGGCCTCGGCGTGGATCGAGAAGCTCGGCGGCGACCCCCGCCAGTTCAACGCGATGGACGGGACCAAGGGCTACGCGCTCGTCGGCGGCCTCGGCAGCCCGCAGACGGCGGTGGAGGCGAGCACCGTGGCCGGCACCGGCCGGGAGCTCACCGGGCTCTTCGGCCGCTCCCGCGCGACCGGCTTCGGGCCGATGGCCGGCGACGCGGCGGGGACGGCGGACAACGGCCTGGCGGACATCGTCCACCAGACGTCCAAGCCGTTCCCGGAGTGGGACACCCCGGGCAAGCGGGCCGCCGCGACGTGGATCGCCCGCAAGGTGGGGGTCTGCGACGACGGCTGCGACATCCGCCGGCAGTACTGGGAGCAGTACCGGGCCAACTGGGACGGGCGGTACAACACCCTGGCCACGCTCAAGCAGGACGTCACCTCCGATCAGGAGTCGCTGCCCGCCGCCGTCACGAAGGCCGAGTTCAACGCGGTCGCGGGTCAGCTCCTCACCGAGTTCACCGCGCTCAGCGACTCCCGCGGCTACTTCGACGAGCTGACCAAGCCGTTCGGCCTGGCCGACACCCAGGCGCTCATCGACGTGCAGGGGGTGGGCAAGGCGCTCTACGACTCCGTCCAGCCGCCGCCGGCGAACAACACGACGTCGTACTGGTTGAACTTCACCGGCAAGGTCCTCGCCGTCGTGGGCGGGGTCGCCTCGGTGTTCCCGCCTGCGGGCGCGGCCATCACCGGGCTCGCCGCCGGCTTCTCGCTCGTCGGGTACCTCACGCAGCAGGACGGCAAGCCCGTGGGCGGCGACATCCTCACGCGGGCGGACGCGTTCCAGCAGACCGTCCTGGACCGGCTGCGGGTGGCGCAGAGCAACCTCCAGTTCATGGCCGTCCAGATCGCCTCGGACTGGGGCAAGCTGCAGGCGGTGCGGCAGAAGATCGTCAGCCGGCAATGGCGCATCGACGCGACGGACGCCCGCGCCGTTCGCCTGCTTCGCGCGGCGCTGCAGCAGTGGATCGCCCAGACGTTCGTGCCCCAGGTCTACACCGACCTGCGCTACGCGATCGGCATCTTCGATCGGCCGTTCCCGGAACCCACCCGCAAGCCGACGGACGACATCCGGCAGTTCGAATGCCGGGACGCGCAGGCGCGCGGCTTCCCGTACCGGGACGTCCCGCTGAACGCGCAGGTCCCCGCGACGGTGGGCTTCAACGCGGACGGGACGGCGATCCGGGGCACCTACATCGTCACCCACGAGCGCGGGGGAGCGCTCCCGTCGGCCCTGGCCACCCTGCTCTACAACGCGCCGGACGCCGCCACGCCGGGCATGGGCATCGACCCGTGGACGCTCAACAGCCCGCGAAACTTCGCCCGCATCGTCGGGATGGACGACCGTCACTGCGGGTTCTAGCGAACGGCGCACCCCCCAGACAGACCCCCCGGGGTTTGGTGAAACGGTTGTGGACCGCGAGCCGGAGCGCGAGACTGCTCCGGTGCCATCGACCGCCTGCCCGAGAACACCCTGGACGAGGAGTCTGGCGGCAGGCGTCGTGCTCGTCGCGTGCCTGCTTGCGCTCCCCGCCGGAGCGGGCGCCACGGATCTCTCGTGGTCGCGGGCCGCGTCGGTGGGCGGGGCGGTCCTCGACAACGTGACCTGCCCGTCGGCGACCCAGTGCTCCGCGCTGCAGGACTACGAGAGCATCGTGACGTTCAATCCGCAGAACCCGGCCAGCCGGACGGTGACGCCCGTCCCGAGCGCCAATCATCTGGCGGACATCGACTGCCCGTCGCCGACGCAGTGCACGGTGCTGGCCTACGCACAGTTCGGCACCACCGGCTTCACGTTCAACCCCCAGGCGACGGGCTCGCCGCTCCCGGCGCTCGTCGAACTCGTCCCGTTCGGCTTCGAGCTGTCGGAGCTCGCGTGTCCGACCACCCATCAGTGCAGCGCCGTCGCCTCGGACAAGTTCGTGTGGACCTTCGATCCGACGGCGCCGTCCGACCACACGAAGCGGATCAAGGCGAACCTCGTCGACGATCACTACATCATGGCGATGGCCTGTCCGTCGCCCACCCGCTGCGTCGCCGTCGACACGGACGGCAACTCCGTCACGTTCGACCCGCAGACGGAGAGCTACCCCGGAGGCGGGGAGACCGTCGTCGAGCCCGTGGAGCGCTCCAACTCCCTGATGCGCGCGCTGGCGTGCCCCACCGTGAATCAGTGCACGGCCACGGACGACAGCACCAGGCGCGGGTTCACCTTCGACCCGGCGGCACCCGGCCTCGCGCCGACGAAGGTCCCGTTCTCCTCGGCGCCGGTCGTGCGGACGATCGCGTGCCGCTCCGCGACCGACTGCGTCGTCGGCACCGGCGCTTCCCCCGACACCGTGCTCGAGGGGAACCCACAGGCTGCGGCGGAGTGGACCGAGCATTCGATCGAGGGCATCAGCACCGTGGTCGACATCGCGTGCCCGTCCGCGGAGGAGTGCGTCGTCGTCGACATCGCCGGCGCGATGTCGGTCGGCACGCTTCCGGTCGATCCGGGCCCGGGTGGTTCGGCGCCCGGCGGTGGCTCGGCGCCCGGCGGCGGTTCGGCCCCCGGCAGTGGTTCGGCCCCGGCCGGCGGAGGGGGTGCCGGACCCGGCGTGACGCCGGCGCCGAGCGACGCCGCCGCGGTGAAGGCCGCGCTCACCAAGCTCCTCGTCCCGTCGGGCAAGAGCGCCGCGATCGCGAAGGTCCTCAAGCGCGGGAGCTTCGCGTTCTCGTTCACGTCGCCTGCGAAGGGAAGGTTGGCGATCACGTGGTCGACGAAGGTGAAGCGCAAGCAGGTGCAGATCGGGAACGCGACCGCGACGATCACGGCGGGGAAGAAGGCGACGGTGAAGGTGACGCTCACGAAGGCGGGCAAGAAGCTGCTGAAGCGCGCCAGGAAGCTGAAGGTCACGGCGAAGGTCAGCTTCACCCCGACCGGTGGCAAGGCCGTCACCGTCACGAGGGCGTTCACGCTGAGGAAGTGAACGCAGGACGCCACGGGACGAAGGGGGCCTGAGCCCCTGGTGGAGGGCGCGGTCCTGGGTCACCCTGGCGATACGGCGGTTCGCCGTCCCGTTCCCACCCCGGGGGAGCGCGGACCCGCCAACCGTCCGGACAAGTGGGTGTGCCGCCTAGGATCCCTTCGATGGTCCCTTCCGCACGCCCCGCCCGGCTCCTCGAGCGCGGGCCGGAGCTCGACGTTCTCGCGGAGGCGGTCGACGGCGTGAGCGCGGGCCGGCCCGGCCTGATCTTCGTGGAAGGCCCGGGAGGCATCGGCAAGACGCGGCTGCTGACGACGGCGCGAGACCACGCGGCGGCCGCCGGCGTGCAGATCCTCGAAGCCCGAGGGAGCGAGCGCGAGCACCGCTTGCCGTTCGGGGTGGTCGACCAGCTGTTCCCGGACGAGCAGGGCATCCGGTTGGAACGGGCCGCGGCCGCCGAGGGTGACGCGTCGTTCGTGACCCTCGCCGCGCTCTTCCGTGCGACCGAGTCGCTCGCCGCGCGCGGCCCCGTGATGCTGGTGATCGACGACATGCACCTCAGCGACGAGCCGTCGCTGCAGTTCCTCGGTTACCTCACGCGACGCCTCAGCCGGCTCCGGGTCTCCGTGCTGGCCACGCTGCGGCCGTTCGAGCGCTCCGACTCCGCGGCGCTGCTGAGCGAGCTCGTCGCGGATCCGCTCGCCACGTCGATCCGCCCGGGCGCGCTCAGCGTGGCCGCCACCACGGAGCTGCTCGGCGACACCCTCGGCGATCCCGTCGGCGAGGCGTTCGCCGCGGCGTGCCGGGAGGCGACGGGCGGCAACCCGCTGCTCCTCAGCGAGCTCGTGAAGACGTTGCGGTTCGAAGGGGTGTCGCCGGCCGATCAAGCGCTCGACGCCCTGCACGAGCTCGGTCCGCGTGCGGTCCTGCGGACGGTGCTCGTGCGGCTCGCGGGCCTGCCGCTGAGCGCCACCGAGCTGGCTCGCGCGATCGCCGTCCTCGGCCAGACGGCGGACCTCCCGCTCGCGGCCGCGCTCGCTGGGCTCGACCCGGCCGCCGCTCCCGCCGCCGCCGAGGCGCTGATCGGCGCCGAGATCCTGGACCCGAGTGGCGCGACGTTCGTGCACCCGCTTGTGGAATCGGCCGTCTACGAGGACCTGCCCGTGCCGGAGCGTTCCCTGGCGCACGCGGCCGCCGCCGACCTGCTCCGTGAGCGTGGGCAGAGCGCGAGCGCGATCGCCGCGCATCTGGTCCTGGCTCCGCCGCGGGGCGACGCTGCGTCGTGCGACGTGCTCGAGGAGGCCGCTCGCGCCTCGCTGCGCGCCGGCGCGCCGGTCGATGCCGTCACGTTCCTGCGTCGCGCGCTCGCCGAACCGCCCCCCGAGGATCGTCGCGCCGCGCTCACGGCGGTCCTGGCTCGGGCGATGATCCTCGTCGGGCCGGCCGCGGAGCTCGACCTGCGCGAGGCGCTGCGGATCACCGATGACCAGGCCACGCGGGTGTCGCTCCTGATCGATCTCGCGCGGCTGATGATGTTCATCGACCGGGTCGACGAGAGCCCCGCGCTGTTGGAGCAGGCCGCGGCCGAGCTGCCGCCGGGGGCGGAGGATCTCCGCCGCATCGTGGCCACCACGACCCTGATGATCAACCTCTTCGACGCGACGCTCACGCCGCCGCCCGACATGGTGGAGCTCGGTCGTCGCCTCCCGCTGCAACCTGGGATCGGCGCCAAGATGCTCGCGGCGCAGTCGGCGCGGTACTGGGCGTTCGACGGAGGCTCGGCCGACGCCTGCGCCGAGCTCGCGCTCGCCGCCCTCGACGGGGGAGACCTCGTGCGCGCCGACAGCGTGTTCCACTCGGTCTCGGCCGTCTTCACCCTCGAGCTCGCCGATCGACCCGAAGCCGACGCTGGCTGGGCCGTGCTCGAGCGCGAAGGCGCGCTGACCGGCTCCCCCCAGGCGCGCGTCGCCCTCAGCCTCTTCCGGGGCTACGGTCTCGCGCGCCGCGGCGAGCTGGCCGAGGCCGATGCCGTGCTCGACGACGCGCTCGAGGCGGCACGCGACTGGAACGCGGTGCAGGGCGGCGTGCACGTCGCGGCGTTCCGCACGCGGGTGCGGACGGAACGCGGCGACCTCGTCGGCGCGCGGGCGGCGCTCGAGAGCGTTCCGATCCCCGACCGTCCGACCGACGAGGCGCGCATGTGGCTCGACAGCCACGTCGCGTTGCTGAACGCCGAGTCGCGGTACGACGAGGCGCTCGTCGCCGCCGAGGAGCTCGAGCGGAGGTTCGCGCTCCTCGCCTGCCTCCTCGATACGCCGGCCCTCGTGCACCGCGCCATCGCCCTCCACGGCCTCGGCCGCCGGGACGAGGCGCTCGTCGCTGCCCGCGACGCGCTGGAGCAGGCTCGCCTTTGGGGATCGCCAGGCGTGGTCGGGCAGGCGCTGCGGGTCCTCGGAACCGTCGAGGGCGGCGAACCCGGGATCGTCCTCCTCCGGCAGGCGGTCGCCGCGACCGACGGTACGCGGGCACGGCTCGAGCTGGCCAAGGCGAACGTGCAGCTCGGTGCCGCACTCCATGCGTCGGGCGCCGACGGCGACGCCCGACCGGCCCTTCGCGCCGGCCTCGAGCTCGCCGCCGAGCTGGGTACGGAGTCGCTGGAGGCACGGGCCCGTCGCGAGCTCCACACGGCCGGCGGACGCCCCCGGAGGGCCGCCCTCACCGGCCCGAGCTCGCTGACCGCTGCCGAGCGTCGCGTGGCCGAGCTCGCCGCCGCCGGCGACACGAACCGGGCGATCGGCGAGGCGCTGTTCGTGACGCCCAAGACGGTCGAGCTGCACCTCAGCAACGTGTATCGCAAGCTCGGGGTCCGCGGCCGGCACGAGCTGGCCGCCGCGCTCGACGCCTGACGTCCTTCGCACCGTCGTCCTCGCCCGTCGGTGCCACCCGCACGGAGACCGTGCGCCCGACCTGCATCCGCCGAGGCGTACATCACGTCCGCGGGGCGGACATGATGTACGCCTCGGCGGATGGGTCGGCGACGAGCAGGTCCGGGCGGTGCGCGGAGGTCTTGCGCAATGCGCCCGGCTGCCTCAGAACAGCCGGAAGGTGTTGGCGGTGCTGAACGACCCGCCGGCCGGGTTGCCGCCGCCGTCGAGGAGTGTCGCCGCCGGCACGAACACGAGCGTGCCGGTGCTGATGGCGGTCGCGGCGCCCGTGAGGCCGGTGACGGTGAGGGTCACCGTCGTGCTGGTGGCGCTGCCGGTGAGAGCGACCGTGCCGGCGAACGTGGCCGTGGTCGATGACGCCGCCACGTACGAGGGGCTGCCCGTGTCGAGGGCCCCGCTGGTGATGCCGGGAACGCTGAGCGTCACGTGCACGCCGGGGCCCGGTGACCGCTCGGTCGCGCCGGTGAAGGAGGCCGGGACGCTCGCAGCGGCGAGGCTCTGGTTGAAGGTGAGGACGAGCTTGTCCCCGATCTGGAGCTGGCCGTTGCCGGCGGTGCCGCCCGACTGCAGCGAGGTGATCGCGGTCACCCGCGGTCCACTGGTGTCCACGCGCGTGACGTTCGCGCTGGTGTAGGTCGTCACGTTCCCGACGTTGTCGGAGACGACGTAGCGGTACTGGTAGCAGTGCCCGGTCGTGACGCTGGTGTCGGCCCCGCCGACGAGGGTGACCGTGGTGGCGAAGGTCCCGGGGAACGCGCCGCACGTCTCCGCCGCGGTCGTCAACGTCGCCACGTCGCGCTTGATGACGGTCGTCGCCGCATTGACGCCGGATGCGCCGTCGGTTCCGTTGTTGAGGCTGACCGGGACGCTGGCGGCGGTGAGGAGGGCGTTGGGGGAGCTGACGCTCCCGGAGGTGGGCGGGCTGCTGTCGTTGACGAAGGTCACGATCGCCGACCAGATCTTGCCCGCGACGTCCCGGCCGACGAGCCCGAACAGCGGGGGTGTCGCGGGGTTGGCCGTCCAGCTGTACGCCGACGAGACGTAGGGACCGCCGGTCGGGGTGCTCACCGTCTGCGCGTCGTGGGTCCAACCCGTGGTCGCGATGGCCGGGAAGTCCGTCGACGCGGGGCCGGACTCCGCGTCGCTCACGGCGTCGACGTAGGTGAACGACCCGGCAGCGTTGCCCTTGAAGTACAGGCTCGCCCCGCCGAAGGCCGAATAGGCCCCGGTCACGTTGGTGATCGTCACCGTGTTGGTGGGCGGGAGTTGATCGACCTTGGCGACGCTCGCGCTGGTGTACGTCGCCTGGTTGCCGACGTTGTCGGAGATGCGGTAGCGGTACTGGTAGCACGCCGTGGTCACGGGGTCGGAGTACGCCGACGAGGGATCGCTCGCGACCGTCGTGAACGCGCCGAAGGTGCCGCAGGACGTGGCACTGAGGGTGGCTGAGGCCCGCTGCAGCACGCCGGAGGAGGAGGCGAGTCCGGCGCCGGCGTCGCTGCCCTTGGTGAAGCTCACGTTGATCGCGGGGTTCGTGCTGTACCCGTTGACGTAGGAGACGCTGCCGCCCGCGGGGGGTGTGATGTCGGCACTGGCCACGACCGTGAACGCGGTCGTCGACAGGCTGCCCGCGTTGTTGTGCGCGCCCACGAGCAGCGAGCCGGAGGGGGCGGTCGGATTGGGTGCGCTCCAGCTGTAGATCCGGACCCCCGTCCCTCCGGAAACGCTGGTCCACCCGGCCGGCAGCGTCGGGAAGTCGTAGGTCGTCGTCCCCGCCGTGCCGTCGGCCGACGTCGCGGTCACCGTGAACCCGCCGCTGGTCGCCGTGGGGCGATAGAGCACCGCGTTCCCGTTGGCGGACGCGTTGCTGAGGTTGGAGAAGGTGAGTGCGGGTGGGGGAGGGCCGGCGCTGTCCACCTTGACGTCCGGGCTGGTGGAGCTGGCCGCGTTGCCGACGCGGTCGGAGACGGCGTACCGGTAGCGGTAGCAGGTGCGATCGACGGGAACGGTGTCGGTGACCGGCGAGGAGGGGTCGTTCGCCCCGACCTGCGTGTACGCGCCGTACGTCCCGCAGACGCCGTCGCTGGTTCCGTCCGACGTCAGCGCCGCCGACGCTCGCAGGAGCTGGCGGCCGGTCGTCGCCAGGCCGGAGCCGGCATCGGTGCCGGGTGCGAACACGACGCTGAGCGTGGTCGACGTCGCGTAGCGACCGCCGGTCCCGCCGAGGCCGCCCGCGTCGACGGAGCCGCCGCTGGGGGGCGTCACGTCCTTGAGGAGCGTGATCGCGTTGCCGAGCACGGGCGAGAGGCCGGCGTTGTCGGTCGCCGCGATGGTCTGCCCGCCGGGTGACGGGCTGGCCGCGTTGCCGGTCCACGCGTACGTGGTCCGGAAGGTCGTTCCGGTGCCCTGCGGGCCGACCGCGCCGCCGCCGGTGAAGCCGGTGGGGGCGGGGAAGCTCATCCACGCGACGCCCGAGGACGCGTCACTCGCGTTGGCGGCCACGGTGAAGCTGCCGGCCTGCGCCGGCTGGTAGTAGAGCGTCGAGCCGGAGACGGATTGGTGCTCGAGCCCGCTGACGGGGGTGATCTGCACGCCGCTGGGGGTCAGGGACGGGGGCGCCGCGGTCTGGACCATGATGTCTGCGCTCGTCGCCGTCGCGACGTTGCCGACCTGGTCGGGGACGGTGTACTGGTAGCGGTAACAGCGGTCGTCGGTCGGGACCGTGTCCGTGACCGTGGCGGCCGGATCGCCGGCACCGACCGCCGCGTAGGCCCCGTACGTGCCGCACGTCCCGACGGCGACGCCGTCGGTGGAGCTCAGCGGAGCCGAGGCGCGGAGCAGCTGCGCGCCCGTTGGCGCCAGGCCGGACGCGATGTCGGTGCCGCGGGTCAGGTCGAGGCTGAGCGTGGTCGAGGCCGAGAAGCGGCCGGGGTGGCCCCCGACACCGTGCAGACCGGTGGCGTCGACGGCGCCCCCGGTGGGGGGCGTGGAGTCGTTGTACAGCGTGCCGGAACCGGTCGACGTGTTGCCCGCCGCATCCGTCACCGTCACGGTGCCCACCGGTGCGCTCGTCGTGCCCGCGACCCAGGAGAAGGGGTTGGTGAGCACGGCGCCGCCGCCGGGATCGGGGAAGGACCCCGGTTCGTGCGTGAAGCCCGTGGTCACGTCCACGAGGGACGACGTCGCGACCGACGCCACGCCGGAGCCGCCGGTGTCATTCGGGGTGATCCGGAAGCGGAACGAGCCGGCGGTCCCGCCGCGGTAGTAGGCCACGCCGGGGTTGGGCGGGAGCGTGGTGATGACGGCGCCGCCCGTGACGTCGACCATCTGGGGGTAGAACGTCGGCGGGATCGCGTCGATCTCGACCGGCAGCGTCTGCACGGCGGTCGCGTTGCCCGCGAAGTCCACGCCGTAGAACCTGATGGTGGTCGTCTGGTCGATCGGTACCGGCACACCCTCGTAGAGCGACGCGGTCGGGGACGTCCGGGGGTCGCTGCCGTCGGTGGTGGCCTTGACGAAGTCGAGCCCCGAGCCGAGCCCGTCGTCGGCGCTGCCGCTGACCTCGACCGGGGTGCGGTTCCAGCCGGCGGCGTTCGGCGCGGGGGAGACGACCGTCGACAGGACCGGCGCAGCGGTGTCGGTGACGATGGCGGAGGCGGCCACGAGGCCCGAGCTGGCACCCGTGAGCCGCACCGTGTGGGGGCCGTCGGCGAGCGCCGGGATCGTGAGTGCCGTGATCGTCACCGCGCCGCCGGCGCCGGCCGTCGTGGGGGAGCCCGTGGTGCTCACGCCGCCGACGGTGTAGGCGATGGTCTCGCCCGGCTGGAAGCCCGTCGCGGATCCGGTCGTCTGCGCGGGGAGCGGCGCGCCGAACAGACTGTCGTCCAGGGACAGCGTCGCGGTTCCGACGCTGATGGCGCCGCTCTTGGTGCTCTCGGCGCCCTCCCAGGCGCTCGCGAACATCGGGGTCACCGTGTAGCGCCAGGTTCCGGGCGGCAGTCCGGTCTCGGTGCAGCTCTCCGTGGAGACGGTGCCGCCGCAGCCCGACCCCATGGTCTGGGCCACTCCGGACGTGCTGTCGTAGCGCGTGATGCGGTAGCCATCGACCGGCAGTCCGTTCGACAGGGTGCTGGCCCCCCAGCTGAGGACAGCGCTGGCGACCCCGGCCGGACCGACGATCGGCGCCGCGCCGTTGCCGACGGTGGCCGCGCCACCGACGCCGGTGCCCTGGAGCGACGCGCCGTAGCCCGTCCAGTACCCGGACGCGGTCGCCGCTGCGGCCAGCACGGCCACGAGCAGGGTCGACGCCACGAGCGCGCGGATGTGCCGCCGACGCCGTGACCTGTGGTGCCGGGAACGCATCATGGCTCGACGTCGAGGTGAACGGTGAAGACCGCGCCCTGGCACGCGCTCGCGGTCGTCGTCGACATCGACAACGCGTCGGGCAGGTCGATCGACCGGTTCCCGTCGGTGCCTCCGGCCCGGGGCGGGACGGTCCAGCCCGCGCCGCCGTTGCTCTGGGAAGCGAAAGCGATCGAGGACGGATCGCACGTGCTGTGCGCGACGTCGACGTCGAACCCGCCGGTGCCGGCGGACGGGTCGAGGTCGATCGTCCCGACATGGACGGTGTAGGGATTCGCGTTGGTGGCGACGACGCTCACCGCGGAGTCCCCGCCGGGGTAGAGCAGCGCGCTCGGCACGCCGGGCCCCAGCACCAGTGCCTGCGCGTCACCGAGACGCAGCTGCGTCCGGCCGTCGCCGTCGCCGCCCCAGTAGGCGGTCGCGGTCCCCGCCAGCGCCACCGCGACGAGGAGCGCGATGGCGACGGCGCCGCCATGACGGAGGTCTCGGATCACGCGGGTCCGCCGATCGCGGCCGCGGTGAAGCCGAGGGTCAGCGTGGCGCCCTTGCAGCCGTCCTGGTTGACCGATCGGTTGCGCATCGCGACATGTGGCCAGTCCCTCGTCGGCACCCGCAGCGCGCGCAGGCTTCGGGTGCTGTGCCGCGGCACGACGAAACCGCGAGCGGCGGTGAAGGGCGTGACGGCGAAGTCGGCGAGCGTGCAGCGACGCCCGGTGTCGGACGCGGGGGCGTGGATGCGGGCGACGCGCACCGTGATGCGATGGACCCGCATGGCCGACCGGTACGGGTTGGTGAGGCGGACGTCGACGGGGGAGGAGACGCCGGGGGCCAGCGGACGGGCCAGGGTGCCGCGCAGGTCGAACGCGCGGTGGGGAAGGGCGGGGACGATCAGCGTCAGGGTCGTCCACGCCTCACGCATCCGGTAGCGCGGTCGGGCGTGGAAGCGGCCGCGCGCTCGCACCGGCACGCGATAGGTGCCCGGCCGAAGGCGCGGACTCGTCCGCAGGGTCAGGATCGAGACCGGAGAACGGGTCGCGCGTGGCGCGAAGGCCGCCGAGACGCCCGCGGGAAGGGGAGGTCGTGCGCTCACCCAGATGGGCGCCAGCTCCCGGCGCCGTCCGAGACGGGCCTCATGGACGAGCGGGGCCCCGCGGCGGATGTGCACTGCGAACGAGACCGCGGCGCCGGGCGTGACCGTGCGTCGCGCGGTGGTGGCTGCGATGGAGAGCACCGCCGACGGTCGGTCGTTGAGCCGCTCACGAAGGACGGTGGACGGCCGGGGCGGCGATGCGTCCCCCGTCCGGAACGCTCCACCGAACGCGTAGGCCGTGCCCGCCACGCCGCCAGCGACGACGCACGCGATCACCGCGATCATCGTCGCTCGCTTGCTGGTCCGTGGGGGAGGCTGGCTCATCCGTGCCGATCGCTCGATGGTGGTGATGCGACGTGGGCGCGTCCGGGGGCGGGACGGCGTGCGGCCGTCCCGCCCCTCGGATCGCGGCTACTCGCTCGTGAGGTTGAGCGTGAGGGTCGCGCCCTTGCAGGCGTCCTGGCTCACGCCCGTGTTGGCGTAGACCAGCGAGCCGTCTTCAGGCAGTGCCTCTGCCGTGGCGCCGGCCGGCACCTCATGGTCCTCCGTGACGTCCGCCATGGAGAAGTCGGCGATCTCGCACGCGGCGTGCCCGCCGTCGACCGTCACGCTGGCGAGCTGCACCGTGGCGACCTGAATCGGCGACGCGCTGGCGTTGGCGGCGGTGAAGCTGACCGGCACCGCTGTCCCGGGCGCGACGCCCGGGGTGACGGTCGCGGTCAGCGTGACGGTGGAGCTCGTGCCGACGGTGCCCGCTCCCGAGCCTCCACCGGTTCCCGACCAGTACGCGTACGCACCGGCGGCGACGATCAGCACCCCGACGACACCGACGGCCGCCAGCAGTCGCTTGCGCTTCAGAAAACCTTGCATCCCTGCTCCTCAATGGACGGGATTGGTGACGACGCTGCATTCAGCGTCCGACGTTCCGTCCACGAAGAGCATCGCCTTCCGGACATGGAGATACCACCGTGTCCTGCCCTCGACGTGTGCCGTAGAAGTCCGCACTCCGAGCGGCTGGGCGCCCCGGCCGATCATCGGGGGAGATCCGCGGCGGCGGCGGACGCGCGCAGCCGCACGACCGCCATGAGCCATTCCTCGGCCGCGCCCGATCCGGCGAGGGCGCTGCCGTGCGCGTCCCAGGCGGACACGACCTCCGCACGCAACGACGTCTCGACCGCCAGGGTCGAGGTCGCCGCCCGCGGTCCGGCGAGATCCAGGGTGTTGGGGAGTCGAGGCATCGGGATCCCCTACCCGGCGAAGCTGGTGGGCGGGGCCACAGCGGCCTGCGGGCTCCGGCAAGCGCGGAACACGAGTCGCAGGTTCGCCGCCCGGGTCCCGTCGGTGTAGGTCACGCGGGCGATCAGCGTGTGCACACCGCCGTCGGTGTCCACCCGTGCGGAGAACGGGGCGCGCGTGCGCGTGGCGATCCGCCGACCGCCGAGCGTGAAGACGACGCGACGGATCGCGTTGCCGCGGACCACCACGCCGTAGCGACCGCCCACGCAGCGGCCGGTGCCGTACCGTCCGATCGTCTTGGCCGTCGACTTCGGGGTGGTGGTGAGGATCGCCGTTCCGTTGCCGGTCGCTGCCGCTGCGGGGACCGTCGGGGTGCCCGGTGTGCCGGGCGTGCCGGGCGTGCCGGGCGTGCCCGGCGTCCCGGGGCTTCCGGGGCTCCCGGGCGTGGTGGGGGTGCCCGGCGTCACCGGGGTCTGGCTGGTCGTCGGGCACGTGCCGTTCAGCAGTGTGTTGTCGTCGAGGGTGACCGCTCCGTTGCGGGCCAGCAGCCGACCGTGGAAGTTCGCTCCGCTGTTGGCACTGATCGACGTGAGGGCCAGCACGTTGCCGTTGAACGTCGTCGTGGTGCCGATCGTCGCCGAGCTGCCGACCTGCCAGAAGACGTTGCACGGCGCGGCCCCGTTGACGAGCTGCACGCGGCTGTTGCTCGCCGTGGTCAGAGAAGAGCCGATCTGGAAGATGAACACGGCGTCGGGATCGCCCTGGGCGTCGAGGATCACGTCCCCGGTCAGCAGGAGCGACGAGCTCGCCTTGTAGACGCCGGACGTGACGGTCTGACCGCCGAGGTCACCGCCGATCGCGGTCACCGGGGTGCGGCCGGCGGCGTCGTCGTACGCCGCCGTCAGATCCGACTTGGCCTGGAGGGCGACCGCGTCCGCGGAGTGCGTCGCGCCGTTGACGAGGCCCGGTGGGAACCCGGTGATCGCCGTGCCCGGGCTGACGCCGAGGTCGCGGTTCATCACGGTCGGGCCGGTGTTCGTCACGGCCGATCCGGCGAGGACCGCGAACGTGCCGGCCGTCCCGAGTCCCACCGGGGGCTGGGCCGCGCTCGCTCCCGCGGCAAGGCCGGTGTACAGCAGGATCGCGCCCAGCGCGATCAGGGCGAGACGGCACGCGCCGTTCGCTCCCGTCGTCGGTGCAGACATGTGAGACTCCTCATAGAGCTTCGTCCCCCTACGAGCGTCGCCCGGAAGGTCCTTCACCTCATCTGTTGTCTCACGTCGTGGCGGCAGGGGCTACCGCACGGTTCCGTAGTTCGCATTCGGTTTTCTACGGTCACCCACGTCGCGGATGTGTCACACGTCGCGACAGATCGTGCGACAGGGATATGTGGTCATCATGCACGGGAGCGTCTACGCTGAACATGAGATGCCCGACCATGCTTGAGACTCAGCGACTGCGGCGCATCCTTCGGGTCGCGCGCATCGTCGTCGGCGAGCTGGACCTCGAGACGGTGCTCCAGCACGTGATCGAGGAGGCCCGAGACCTCACGGAGGCGGGGTACGTCGCACTCGGTGTCCTGGACGCCGACCGCCAGGATCTGGAGCGCTTCCTGACGCTCGGGATGGATCGGCAACTGCACGAGGCGCTGGGTGACCTCCCGCGGGGGCGGGGCGTCCTGGGCACGCTCATCAGCGACCCGCGCACGCTCCGGCTCTCGGACGTCAGCGCACACCAGCACTCCTACGGCTTCCCTGCCGGCCACCCGCACATGCGCAGCTTCCTCGGGGTTCCGGTCCTCGTGGGGGGCGAGGTCTACGGCAACCTCTACCTGACCGAGAAGGCGGGGAGCGCGGACTTCGACGATGCCGACGAGGATGCGATCGTGTGCCTCGCGGAGTGGGCCGGCGTGGCGATCGGCAACGCCCGGGCGTACCAGGTGGAGAGCGAGCGGCGTCAGGAGTCCGAACAGGCGGTGCGTGCGCTGGAGGCCACGACCGCGATCGCGAGGGCGATCGGCGTGGAGACGGATCTCGGAAGGGTCCTGGAGCTGATCGCCGGCCGCGCCCGCGACCTGGTCGATGCCCGGGGCGTGCTCATCCTGCTGCGTGAGGGGGAGGACCTCGCCATCGTGTCGGTGGCCGGCGACCTGGGGGACCGCCTGCTCGACGTTCGCGTCCCCTGCGAGGGAACGGTCAGCGGGCGAGTGATGCGGACGGGGCACGTCGAGCGCGTCGCCGATCTGAAGGCGCAGAGCGGGTTCGCGCTCGCCGAGCAGCTCGACGCGACCTCGGCGCTGTTCGTGCCGTTGATCTACCGTGGGCAGTCGGTCGGGGTCCTGAACGCCTTCGACCCGGGTGGAGGTGGCCAGTTCACCCCGGAGCACGAGCGCCTCCTCGAGAGTTTCGCGGCCAGCGCCGCGACCGCGGTCGCGACCGCCCAGACGGTGGCGAGCGAGGGCCTCAGCCGGAGCATCGAAGCGTCGGAGCGTGAGCGGAAGCGGTGGGCCCGCGAACTGCACGACGAGACGTTGCAGGAGCTCGCGGGGCTGAAGGTCCTGCTGTCCTCCGCGCGCCGAACCCAGAACCGTCAGGCCGTGGACGGGACCCTCGACCTGGCGCTCGAGCAGATCGACACCGAGATCGCCGGGCTGCGACGTCTCATCGCCGACCTCCGGCCGGCGGAGCTCGACGCCTTCGGCGTGAAGTCGGCCGTCGAGGGGCTCGCCGAACGCGTCGCGGCGACGTCCGGGCTGGAGATCGACCTCGACATCGACCTGGCGTTCGAGTCCGGGAGAGCCGACGAACGCCCGGATCGGGCGATCGAGAACACGCTGTACCGGCTCGTGCAGGAGGCGCTGTCCAACACGACCAAGCACGCCGCGGCGACGAGCATGTCGATCGAGATCGTCGAAGCCGGCGGTACGATCGATGTCGCGATCGAAGACGACGGGCTCGGGTTCCATCGGTCCGCCCTGTCGGACGGATTCGGCTTGGTCGGCATGCAGGAGCGGGCGGCCCTGCACGGCGGAGCACTGACGATCGTCTCGGTGCCGGGGACGGGAACGACGATCTCCGCATCGATTCCCGTGCCGGCGACACCGTCGCCGCGGTCGTTGGGGCCCGGGTAGACGGCGGACGTCCCACCGCACCGGGCGAGACGCGGAAACGTACGGACGTGCGTGCGTGATTCCTGCGGTGGGCGGCAACGGCGCTGAGGACTATCGTGAGTCGGACATGGATACCGCGACCTGGGCAGCGGCCGGCACCGGCCGGACACGGGTCGTCATCGCCGACGACCATCCGGTCGTCCGCACCGGCGTCAAGATGGTGCTCGAAGCGGTCGACGGCCTGGAGGTGGTGGCCGAGGCGTGCGACATCGCCAGCGCCTGGCGGGCGGTCAACGCCCACCACCCGGACGTGCTCGTCCTCGATCTCAACATGCCCGGGGAGTCCTCGCTCGAGGCGATCCCGCGATTCACGCGGGATGCGCCCAACACCGCGATCGTGGTCCTCACGATGCAGCGCGAGCCCGACTTCGCGCGGGAGGCCCTGCGCGGCGGAGCGCGCGGCTACGTGCTCAAGGACGCCGCCGACGGCGAGCTCGTGACGGCCGTGCGGTTCGCCCAGGAGGGCCGGATCTACCTCAACCCCGAGCTCGGGGCGCAGTTGGCGTCCCAGCCGCCACCGAGTGGCCCGCCCGACGACCTGACCGGTCGTGAGCTGCAGGTGTTGCGGCTCATCGCGTTGGGGCACACGAACGCGGACATCGCGGGGCGGCTCTACCTCAGCGTGCGCACCGTCGAATCGCACCGGGCTCACATCCAACGCAAGGTGCAGCGCTCCTCCCGGGCCGAGCTCGTGCGATACGTCCACGAGCACGGGTTGGCCGAGCCGAGCCCGCCGGCCCCCTGACGTCGCGGCGGAAGCTACGGACGGAGTGGGCGGCACTCCACGGATGACGCAGCGATGCGTCCCGCCTACCGTGGGACGATGACCGCTCTCGACGCGCCCCGGCCTCCGGCACGCGCACAGCCAGGACACCACGAGAGCGAGCTTCGGGCGATCTTCGAGAACGCCCCGCTCGGTATCACGCTGACCGACAGCCGCGGACCGGTGCTGATGGACGTGAACCCGGCCTTCGCCGAGATGGTCGGCTACTCGCGAACGGAGTTGCGCGGATCGACGTACAGCGCGCTCGCTCCCGCCGACGAGCTCGCCGAGACGAATGCGGCCATCCTGGCGTGGCTGGGCAGCGGGGCGCGTGAGAACTGGTGTCGCGCCGTACCGGTCCTGCGACGCGACGGATCGACGTTCACGGCGAGCCTGACGCTCTCTGCCGTCCGCGACGACGAAGCCGAGGTCCCGCTGATGGTCGTGGGGATCTACGAGGACATCACCGGGCGGCTGGCTGCGGAACGGGCGCGGGCGGAGTTCGTCTCCGTCGTGGGCCACGAGCTGCGAACGCCGCTCACCTCGATCCGCGGCTCGCTCGGGTTGATCACCAGCGGCGTGCTGGGAACCCTTCCGGCGGAAGCCGAGAGCATGCTGGCCATCGCGCTCAGCAACACGGAGCGATTGGGTCGGCTGGTGAACGACATCCTGGACATCGAGCGGCTGGACGGCGCGGGCCAGCTCGCGCTGCAGATCGAGCCGGTCGAAGGCCGGGACCTGATCGAGCTCGCGTTCGCGGCCGTGGACGGGGCCGCCGAGGCTGGGGGCGTGTCGCTCACGTTCCTACCGGACAGCGAGGACGTCGTCGTGCTCGCCGACGCCGACCGGATCGTGCAGACCCTGGTCAACCTCCTCGGCAACGCGATCAAGTTCTCCGCACCGTCGGGCACGGTCACGGCCACCGTCACCGACCTGGGCCGCGATGCCTCGTTCGCCGTGCGTGACGAGGGCCGGGGCATCCCGGCCGACCAGCTCACCGCGGTGTTCGAGCGGTTCCACCAGGTCGATGCGTCGGACGCTCGTGACCGGGACGGAACCGGTCTGGGGCTGGCGATCGCGCAGCGCATCGTGGTCCATCACCGCGGGCGGATCTGGGCGGAGAGCACGCTGGGGCACGGCACCACGATGCGCTTCACCCTGCCCGCGGTGTCGCAGCAGACGGAGTTCCTCGTCTGCGGTGTCAGAGGTGACCGGGTGGATGCGGCCGTCGCGCTCCTGGAAGCCCTCTCGTGTTCGGTGGTCCGCGCCGAGAGCGTGCCGGAGGCGGCGAGGCTGCTCCGGGAGGGCCGGCCCGCAGCGGTCATCGTCCCGTTCGACGGGGACACCGCGAACTGGGCGACGGGCGTGAGTCACGCGGCGACGGAAGCCAACGTCCCCGTCGTGGGAATGGGGCCCTACGAGCATCCGGATGGTGAGTTCGTGAACCTGCTGCGGGCGCTGGTTCCGGCCCTCGCGGCCGGGACCGTGCTGATCGTCGAGGACGATCGCTCGCTCACCGATGTGCTCTCGCTGCTGCTGGCCCACGCCGAGATTCCTGTTCGGGTCGCCCAGACGGCGGCGGAGGCGATCGACGCGATCCGCCGAGCAAGGCCGTCCGCGGTCGTCCTCGACCTCGCGCTGGCCGGTGCGGACGACGGATTCACGATCATCGACCAGGCCCGCGGCGAGGGCCTGCTCGCGGACGTGCCGGTGCTCGTCTACACGGCGTTGGAGCTGGGTCACCGGGATCGCGAGCGCCTCCAGCTCGGACGCACGGAGTTCCTGCCCAAGCGGGACACGACGCCACAGGACATCGAGCAGCGTGTCCGCGGAATTCTCGGACGCCTGCATGCGACCTGACTCGCGCGCCGGCTCTCGCCTCCAGCGCGCGGAGGCGTCGGAGCCCGGCTTCTGAACCGCCCTACTCGCCGAGCAGGGCGCAGACCGCGTCGGCCTGGACCGCCCTGAGCTGCCGCAGCAGCCGGCCTGTCGGGGCCGGGACGTTCAGCGACGTGGTGACGGCCCGGCTGCCGTCCGCGGTGGCCGCCGCCCACTGCACGTAGCCGGGGAAGTTGCCCGTGTGGCCGTACACGACGCCGCAGCGGCTGGTGTAGCGGAACAGGGCGAGGCCCGCGGCGTTGGTGCCCGGGCCGGGCGGGCTCGAGGAGCCCCGCACGAACCGCATCTGCTGCTGCTGCTCCGCGGCGCCGAAGAACTTCTGGCCGAGGTCCGCGCGGATGAACGCGTTCAGGTCCTTCGGGGTGGAGACGATCGCCCCTGACGCCCACGCGCCGCTCGGGCTGAGGAAGCGCGTGACGTCGGAGGGGTCCGCTCCCGCGCCGACGACGTATCCGTGGATGTACGGCGCGGGAAGCGAGACCCGCCGCGTGGGGAACGTCGTCTGCGTCAGCTTCGCGGGGTCGAAGACCAGGTTCTGCAGCAGTGTCGGGTACGGCGTGCCGCTGACCGACTGCGCGATGAGGCCGACGATGATGTTGTCGGTGTTGGAGTACCGGTAGCGCGAGCCCGGGGTGAAGTCCAGTGGGTCCTTGCGCACCCAGTCGACGACCTGCGCGGGGGTGACGTAGCCGCGGGGGTCGTTGGTCGCCTGGTCCGCGAAGCCCTTGGACTTCGTGTAGTCCGGGATGCCGCCGGTGTGGCTCAGCAGCTGGCGGATCGTCACGGCCGACCACGCCGCGGGCAGGCTCGGGAGCCGTTGGCCGATGGTGTCGTCCAGGCCGAGGCGGCCCTCCTGGACGAGGTGCAGCGCGACCGCGCCGCTGAAGGCCTTGGCGATGCTCGCGATGCGCATGTGCTGCGTCGCGGTCGGCGCCCCACGCCGGGCGATGTCGGCACGCCCGGCGCGCAGCGTCGTCAGACGGCCGTTGCGGTAGAGCGTCGCGATGGCGCCCGGGGGACCGAGCTTCGCGTCGACGAGCTGCTGCAGCCCGCGGCGCACCGTCGTGTCGGACGTCTTGGCCTGGCCGGCGGCGGGCACGATCGCCGCGGCCGAGGCGCACAGGGCGACGAGCGCAAGGACGAGGCGTGAGTGGCGGGGCATGAGCCGCGGTTCCCGCGCGTCCTGCGGCTAGGCGTCCGCGGTGGCCCGGGCGGCGGCGAGGATGAGGTCGGCGGTCTCGGCCGGATGGGAGACCATCGCGACGTGCCCGCTGTCCACCTCGATCGTCGTCGCACCCATGCGCTGGGCGAACAGGCGCTCGGCGTCCGCCGGGATCGCCTCGTCGGCGGTGGCGACGAGGAACCACGTCGGCAGCGACTTCCACGCGGGCGTGGTCATGGCGTCGGTGAGCGTCGAGGAGTGGATGGGCTGCTGCACGGCGTACATCGCCCGCGCCTTCACCGGGTCGATGTCCCCGGCGAAGTGCTCCACGAAGTCCTCCTCGGGCAGCCAGACGAAGCCGAGCGCGTCGAAGTCGAGGTGGGCGAGCGCCGGGGTGGGCGGCGCGCCCTCGCCGAGCGCGGCGATCGACTCGCCCTCGTCCAGCCCGAACGCCGCGATGTACACGAGCCCTACGACGCCCGGCGCGTCCGTGCCGAGCGCGGTGATGACCTGGCCGCCGTAGGAGTGGCCGGCGAGGATCGTCGGGCCCTCGAGGCGGGCGAGCACCTGGCGGACGCGCGCGACGTCGTCGGCCAGCGAGGTCTCCGGGAGCTGGGGTGCGATCACGTCGTACCCCTCGGCCTGGAGCCGCGGGATCACCTCGCTCCAGCTCGAGCCGTCGGCCCAAGCTCCGTGGATGAGCACGATGTTCGGCAGCGTCGTCATGCGGTCGATCCTCTCAGGCCCGGAGGGCGGGCTCAAGCGACCGTCGGGCCGAGGCCGTGGGTCATCAGGTCGATCTGCCGGCGGGCCAGCCGATCCCAGTCGCCGGTGCCGGGCAGCGGCCGGGAGAGGAGGGACGTCGCGAGGATCAGGTCTTCCGGCGTCAGGTCCGCGCGCAGCTCGCCGGCGGCCTGCCCGCGCTCGATCAGCGCGCGCAGTGCGGTGCGCACCTCGGCCTGGAGCTCGCGGGTCGCGGGGGTGAAGACCGACGGGCCACCGTGCAGCGGGAGCACGAAGCGCTCGCGGTCACGGAGCGTGGCCAGGAAGAACGCGCGGATGCCTTCGCGGGCGGATCCGGGATGGGCGGCGGCCGCTCGGGCGTTGTCGACCGCGAGGCCGAAGGAGCGGTGGACGAGCGCGCCGAGCAGCTCCTCCCGGGTGGCGAAGTGGCGGTAGACGGTCCCGATGCCCACGCCCGCCCGCTCGGCGATCAGGGCCAACGGGACCCGCTCCCCGTCGCGGCGGACCAGTTCGACGGCGGCGTCGAGGATGCGCTCGCGGTTGCGAAGCGCGTCCTTGCGCGGTTGGCGATCGGCAGGACCCGGCACGTGCGCATCATCGCAGTCGCTCGGTGCCGATCATCGAAGCCTAAAGCGGATGATATCCTCCGTTTTGGGTGGCTTCGACCCTTCGAGGCACGCAACGATCGACCGAAGAGAGCTCCAGATGAAGGCAGTGCGTTTCCACGAATACGGCGGCCCCGACGTCCTGCGCTACGAGGACGTCGATCAGCCCGTCCCCGGCCCCGGCGAAGTTCGTCTCCGCGTCGCCGCGACGTCGTTCAACCCGGTGGACGGCGGCATCCGCGGCGGCTACCTGCAGGGCCCGTTCCCCGTCACGCTGCCGCACACGCCCGGCATCGACGTCGCCGGCACCGTCGACGCACTCGGCGACGGCGTCCAGGGCGTCGCGGTCGGCGATGCGGTCGTCGCGTTCCTGTCGATGACCGCCGACGGTGCGGCCGCCGAGTTCGTCATCACGCCGGCCGACGTGCTGGCGCCGGCGCCGACGGGCATCGCGCTCGCGGACGCCGCGGCCTTCCCGATGGTCGCTCTCACCGCCTGGCAGGCGCTGTTCGACGACGCGGAGCTCGAGGCCGGGGAGCGGCTGCTCGTCAACGGCGCGGGCGGTGCCGTCGGCGGCTACGCCGTGCAGCTGGCCAAGCGGGCCGGGGCGCACGTGATCGCCACCGCCAGCCCCCGCAGCCGCGAGCGCGTCTCCTCCGCGGGCGCCGACGAGGTCGTCGACCACACCACCACCGCGGTCCACGACGCCGTGGCCGAGCCGGTCGACGTGCTGCTCAACCTCGCACGGATCGCTCCCGAGGAGCTGGAGGCACTGGTCGCCCTGGTCAAGCCCGGCGGCGTCGTCGTCAACACCGTCCCGACGATCCCGACCCCCGGCGACGCGGCCCGTGACGTGCGCGCCGTCGGCGTCTTCGTCCGCAGCGACGCCCAGCAGCTCTCGCAGCTGACGTCGCTGGTCGACCGCGGCGAGCTGCGCGTCGACGTCGTGCGGCGCGTCCCGCTGGCCGAGCTGCCCGCCGTGCACGCCGAGGGTGACGCCGGCGAGGTGTCCGGGAAGGTCGTGGTCGTGGTCGAGAGCGACTAGCTCTGGACCGCGGTACCGATGAGTTTCCGCAGGGCGCCGGGTCCTTGTGCCCATGGAGAACCCGAGGAGCGTCTCACCATGACCGTCGTCATCACCGCCTTCGAACGGTCGCCCGACGGCGGCCAGGGGCTGGCGCGTGACACGCGCGTTCGCTGGGCGCTCGAGGAGGTCGGCCAGCCCTACGAGGTCCGTCTCGTCTCGTTCCGCGCGAAGCAGGAGCCCGCGCATCTGCGCCTTCATCCGTTCGGCTTGATCCCGACCTACGAGGACGGCGAGCTCGTCCTGTTCGAGACCGGCGCGATCGTCTTCCACATCGCCGAGCACCACGCGGGCCTGCTGCCGGACGATGCCCGTGCGCGCGCACGGGCCGTCACCTGGATGTTCGCGGCGCTCAACACGGTCGAGCCGCCGATCCTCGAACTGGTGACCGCCAAGATCCTCGAGGGCGACCAGCCCTGGGCCGCAGCGCGCCTGCCCCTGGTCGAGGACCGCATCCGCGACCGGCTGAACCAGCTCTCGGCCCACCTGGGCGATGCCGAGTGGCTCGACGGAGCGTTCAGCGCGGGCGACCTGATGATGGCGTCGGTGCTGCTGCGGCTGCGACCTTCGGGTCTGCTCGACGAGTTCCCGACGCTGGCGGCCTACGTCGCCCGCGGCGAAGCGCGGCCCGCGTACCAGCGGGCGTTCGCCGCCCAATGGGCGATCAACGGCAGCGGTCCGCCCGCCGCGTGACAGCGCGGGCTCCTCGTATCCTGCGGTGATGCCGCCATGGACCGAGGACGCGCTGCGCACCCGGGCGCGCTGGCTCCTGCGCAGCTACCGGACGTGGGCGGGGGAGGACCTGATCGCGCTTCCGGATGCCGGCGACGACGACGCTCGCGCCCGGGCGCTGTTCGATGCGCCGATCGCCGTGCTGGCCCACGATCGCCGCGCCGATCCGCTCTGCGTCTACGCGAACGCCGCGGCGCTCGAGGCGTTCGCGCTCTCGCTCGCCGACGCGCCCGCGTTCGCCACGAGCCGCACCGTCGAGCCCGCTGCGCGGGAGGAGCGACGGGCCGCTCTGGCCCGGGCCGACGAGGTCGGGCTGCTGTCCGGCTACAGCGGCGTCCGCGTCTCGACCGCGGGCCGCCTCTTCCGGATCCACGACGGCCGGATCTGGAAGGTGTTGGACGACGACGGGCGCCACGTCGGCCAGGCGGCGGCCTTCCGGTCCGGCGCTGTCTAGTCGCGCGGTGGCGCCGGAGGCGCGGGTGGTGCCGGGGGTGCCGGGGCGCGCCCGGCGATGATGTCCGCGATCGCCTGGGGCGGCTTGCGGCAACCGCACGCGAGCGCGTGCTCCCGGTGCCACTCGACGCGCTGATCGAGTGACGCGCGCGCCGGCATGGGGTGCTGGTCGTGCCATTCCCGGTTCATGTCGTGCCTTCCGTCAGCGACGACCCGAGGGTCAGGACGTCACGCCGTGCAGGCTATCGGCCGGGGCGCCGAGGCCGTCGACGGCGATCAGCGTGAGGTCCTGGCGGGCCGAGACGGAGAGCCGGTTCCAGTCGCGCCGGCGCATCGGCCGGAGGCCGAGATCACGCGTCCGCAGCGCATACAGGGCAAACAGCCGCCGGTTGCTCAGCGCGGCCAGACGCCGACGCTCTGCTTGCACGACGGCGTTGGCGTCCACGTTCATGTACGGCACTGTATCCAGTTCAGGGATGCAGAGCGTATGACTGGAGCGCGAAATCGAGAGGCGGGGGACGTGAGGACGCCCGCGGGGGCCGATCGTGCGCGGAGCTGGGACCATCGGGGACGGGTCGACACGGCGACGGCCCACTCGTTCACCGACCGACGGACGCACCATGATCCCGCTCTCCAGCCCCACCCCGACCATCGACGTCATCGTCGCGGCGTACCTGCCCACGCCCCACGACTACGTCTTCCGGGCCTCCGAGCACCGGATCGCGCGATTCCGCCACGGGCTCCGCGCCGGTCCCGACGCCCTCCGCTCCCCATGTCTGGCGTTCGTCGTCCGCCATCCCACCGCGGGACCGGTCCTCGTCGACACCGGCCTGCACCCGGACGCTTCGACCAGCGCGGCCGCGGACTTCGGCTTCCCGATGCGGCTGCTCTTCGGCGGCATGGAGCCCGAGCCGCTCGCGTTCGACGCCCAGCTGCGCCAGCTGGGGATCGAGCCGGCCGACGTGACGCAGGTCGTCATGACCCACCTGCACGTCGACCACACCAGCGGCATGCGCCTGCTGCCCAACGCGACCTTCACCGCCACGCGCCAGGAGTGGGACGCCACCCGCGGGCGGTTCGCAGCCGGCCGCGGGTACGTGGCCCGGCATCTTCCCCCGGCGTCGCGCATGCGTCTGCTGGACCTCGAGGGGGAGGGCGTCGCCCACGGACCGTTCGCGCGGACGGTCGACCTGCTGGGCGACGGCAGCATCCGGCTCGTCTCCACCCCGGGACACACCGTGGGCCACCTCTCCGTCCTCGTCGAGCTCCCCGAGCGGCCGGCCGTGCTGCTGGTCGGGGACGCCGCCTACACCCTGCGCAGCATCGAGGAGGAACGGCTCCCGATGCTGACCCACGAGGACGAGGCCTCCCGCCGGACGCTGCGCGCGCTGCGGCAGTTCGGCCGGGACCGCCCGGACGTCGTCGTGGTGCCGTCGCACGACCCGGACGCGTGGCGGGCCCTCGCCGTCGATGAGCCTCGTGGGGCTACGGCGCGTCGTACGTGACGTGCCCGGCGTCGTCCGTCTGCCGCACCACGAAGATGGCGGTCGTCCCGTCCCGTCCGGTGGCGACGCAGCGGAACGTGAGGCCCGACGCCTGATGGACGCCGGACGGGCAGTCGACGTCCGCCTTCTGCTCGCGCTGGTTCAGGATGCTCGCCTCGATCGCGTGCTCGACGCGCTTCGTATCGAGGATCACGGGCACCGTGACCGCCGGTGCGTCGTTCCCGCAACCGGCCGCGGAAGCGGCGGCGCACGCAACGAGGACGGCGACGGTGGCGTGGTGCTTCATCGGGGTGACCCTAGCGGCGCGGGTCCCGTCCGGCTGGCGCGGTGACGTGGTGTAACGTCGGGACGGTGCCGACCCTGGGCCTCGGCCTGATCGCCCGTGACGAGGAGGAGCTGCTCCCGAGGCTGCTCGCGTCGTGCGGGGGCGCGTTCGACGAGGTCGTGCTCGTGGACACCGGCTCGACGGACGGGACCGTGACGGTCTTCGAGGCGTGGGCGGCGTCGCAGCCGACCGTGCGCGGCCGCGTGGTCGCGTTTCCCTGGGTGGACGACTTCGGCGCGGCCCGGCAGGTCGCTCTGGACGCGCTGGAGTCGGACTGGTGCGTCTGGGCCGACTGCGACGACGTGCTCGTGGGGGCGGGAGCGTTGCGCGGCGCGGTCGGCGCAGCACGGGACGGGGTCTGTGGCCTGACCGCGCGGTACGACTACGTCGCGACGGAGTTCGCCCGGCACGTGCGGGTCGTGCGGCGAGGGGCGGGGCGCTGGCGTGGCGCCGTGCACGAGGCGCTGGACGTCGACGGGCCCGTCGAGGCCCTGCCCGAGGACCTCGTGCGATGGGTGCACCTCCCCGCCGAACACGAGGGGCCGAAGCCGCGCCTGCTCCGGGACCGCGCCATCCTCGAGCGTGAGCTCGCCGCCGACGGGAGCGACGAGCGGACCGTCTTCTACCTCGCGCAGACGTACCGGGACCTGGGCGACCTGCCGCGCGCGGTCGCGATGTACGAGCGCCGGGCCGCGATGGCGGGCTGGCCGGAGGAGACCTTCTTCGCGCGGTTCCAGGCGGGCGCACTGCTCGCCGACACCGACTGGCCGCGGGCGATGGCGGGACTCGTCGCTGCCTGGGAGCAGCGGCCGCAGCGGCTCGAGCCCCTGCAGCTCCTGTCGGCGCACCTGCGGTTGCGTGGGGAGTACGAGACCGCGGACCTGTTCGCCCGGCGGGGGCTCGGTGTGCCGCGCCCGCCGGACGAGCTGTTCGTCGCCGGATGGGTCTACGCGTGGGGGATGACGTTCGAGCGCTCCGTCACCGCGTACTGGGTCGGGGACTTCGCGGCCTCCATGGCCTGCTGCGACGAGCTGCTGCGGCGGGACGATCTCCCGTCGCTGCACCGGGAGCAGACCGAGCACAACCGGCGGGCCGCCGCCGACGCGATCGCGCGCCAAGCCGTGTACGGCCGCGGCGTATCTGGTTGACTGGTTCGATGAGCCACGTATTCCCACGCCACGGATACCGCAAGGGCATGACCGTGGCGCTGGCCGCCGCGCTGACGCCGGTCCTCGTCGTGGACGCCGAGGCGGCGCGCGGCGACGCGTGCGAGCCGATCGCCTTCGCCGGAAAGTCAGACGGGGCCACCGCGTCCGCGGCAGCGTGCACCAGGGTGGGCGAGCGCGGTCGGCGGGGCCTGCGCGGGCAGCGCGGCGCCACCGGTGCGCGCGGCCTGCGTGGTGTACGCGGCGCGGTCGGCGCCCGCGGCGCCACGGGTGCGCAGGGGGTGCAGGGGGTCGATGGGGTCGCCGGGACGCAGGGCGCGACCGGAGCGGCCGGCCTGCAGGGGGTCAGTGGTGCCACCGGTGCTCCGGGCGCCATCGGCGCGACCGGTGCGGCGGGCACGCCCGGCGTCGGCGGTGCGCCGGGTGCCACCGGTGCGACCGGTGCGGTGGGGTCGACGGGTGCCGCCGGTGCGACGGGGGCGGCCGGCACGCCGGGCGCCGGCGGCGCGACCGGGGCCGCGGGGCCCACGGGCGCCGACGGGGCGACCGGGGCCGCGGGGCCCACGGGCGCCGACGGGGCGACGGGGGCGGCCGGCGCCACGGGCGCCACCGGGGCCACGGGACCGATCGGACCCGCGCAGTTCGCCGAGTTCTTCGCGCTGGCACCGCCCGACAACGCCGCGCCGGTGTCGATCGGCGGCGCCGTGGACTTCCCGCAGGACGGGCCGGAGGACGGGAACATCGCGCGCCTCAGCCAGGACGCCTTCGTCCTGCCGGACATCGGCGTCTACCGGGTGTCGTTCGTCGTCCCGGTCAGCGAGGCGGGGCAGCTCCAGCTGACGCTCGACGGTACGCCGCTGGCGTACACGCTGGTCGGCCGGGCGACCGGCACCAGCCAGATCTCCGGCGACGCCCTCGTCCAGACGACCACCGCCAATGCCGTCATCCAGGTCGTGAACTTCACCAGCTCCTCCGCGCTGACGATCACGCCGCTCGCCGGCGGGACGGCGCCGGTCGCCTCGACGCTGATCGTCGAGCAGCTGCGCTAGCCGGGGAGCGGGTCCTCCGTCCGTGCCGGCGGGGTGAACGCACTGTGCGGTCGCCCGCGGACAACTGAGCGAAATGCACCTCGCATGTGTGTCCCGGCGCAGGGGAGCTACGCGTGTGTCCGGTGCTTCGGGCTATGCTGTGCGAAGGTTGCGACGCATTCTCCTGATCGGTGTCCTGACGATGTTCGCGGTCCTCGCGGGACCGGCGGCAGCGGCGTTCGCCGCGTCGGATCTCGCGATCGAGCAGAACGGGCCGTCCACGGCGACACCGGGTGGCACGCTCAGCTACGCGATCACGCTCTCCAACCTCGGCCCGGACGACCCGGGCGTGACGGTCGGGTTCACGGACGGGGTGCCCGCCGGAACGACGTTCACGTCGCTCGTCCAGACCGGCGGCCTGGCCGCGAGCTGCACGACGCCGGCGGTGGGGGGAACGGGAACCGTCGAGTGCTCCACGTCCTCGATCGGGTCCGGCGGCACGCTCACGTTCACCCTGGTCGTGACGGTCGACGGGGGGACGTCGCCGGGCACGTTCATCACCAACGTCGCGAACGTGTCGGTGCCCGACGGGATCGACCCGAACGACGAGAACAACTCCGCGGTGTCGACGGCGCTGGTGCCGTCCGGGCAGACGTCGGACGCCGGCCTCACGATGACCGCGCCGTCCGCGGCGTCGCCGGACGACGACGTCCCGTACGCGGTCACGATCACGAACGCGGGCCCCGACCCGGCCGGCAGCGTGTCGTTCTCCACCTCGCTGCCCGGGGACATGACGTTCGTGTCGCTCCAGCACACGGCGGGCCCGGCCGCGTCCTGCTCGACGCCGGCGAGCGGGGCCGGTGGCTCCGTGAGCTGCGTGGTGGCGAACATGCCCGCGGGCAGCACCGTCACGCTGACGTTGACGGGCCACCTTCCGGCCGGTGCGGTCAGCGGGACCGAGTACAGCACCACCGCGCACGTGACGACGTCGTCGTTCGACCCCAACGGCGAGAACGACGACGCGATGGTGACGACCGTCGTCTCGGCGAGCGATCTCGCGGCGAGCATCGACGGGCCCGCGAGCGGCACGTCGGGCCACGACCTCACCTACACCTTCTCGCTGACCAACGTCGGGCCGGATGCCGCCTTCGGCGCCCGGCTGACGATCCCGCTGCCGTCGAGTGTGCGATTCACGTCCCTGACCCAGGACAGCGGCCCGACGTTGACGCGCTCGACCCCACCCGCCGGGTCCAACGGCACCGTGGGGGTCACCGCCAGCGTGCTGTCACCGGGACAGACGGCGACGTTCACGCTCGTGGTGCGCACGACGCCGGCGACGGCGAGCGACTCGATCGCGCTGACGGCGACGAGCTCGGCCGAGACCAACGACAACGTGCCCGGCAACGACGAGGACACCGCGACGACGGCGCTCGCGGCCGTCTCGGCCGACGTGGCACCGCAGGTCGACGGCCCGACCGCCGCGACCGCGGGAACGGACCTCACCTACACGCTCACGCTCGCCAACGACGGACCCGACGTCGCGCTCGGCGCGGCGCTGAGCGACGTGCTGCCGAACGGCACGACGTTCGTCTCGCTCGCGCACGCCGGCGGTCCCGTGCTCGACACGACCGCGCCGGCCGCCGGCTCCGGTGGCACCGTCACCCTCGCGGCGGACGAGCTCGCCTCCGGCACCGCGTCCGTCTACACGTTGGTCGTGCACCTCGACGTGGCCGCGGTCAGCGGCACGCTGACGAACGTGGTGACCGCCGGCGCGGACTCGGCCGACCCGGTGCCGACCAACGACGGCGACAGCGTCGAGACCGCGATCACGGGCGCGGACGTGAACCTCGTCGTCGACAAGGCTGGGCCGCAGCTCGCGGTGCGCGGCACCACGATCACCTACGAGATCTCGGTCGCCAACGCCGGCCCCGGCACGGCCACCGACGTGACGCTCACCGATGCGCTGCCGGCCGGCCTGCGGTTCGCGTCCGCGACCCAGACCGGTGGGCCGGCGTTCACGCTGGAAGTGGCGGCGGGCGGGACGAGCGGCGCCGTCCGGGCGACGGGGCAGCTCGGTACCGGCGAGCAGGCGACGTTCACGATCGACGCGGCGGTCGCCGCGGACGTGACCGGCGGCGCGACGATCGTGAACACCGCGGTGGCCACGACGACCTCGCCGGGCGACGCTCCGGGGGACAGCAGCGACGACGCGACGAGCACCGTGGCCGTCCCGGACGTGACCGACCCCGTCCCGCCGCCCGGGCCGCCGACCCCGCCGGGAGAGCAGCCGCCCGTCCCGCGGCCGCCGGTCAAGCCTGCGCGTACCGCCCAGGCCGTGCTCGGCGGAAGCGGACTCACGTTGAGCTCCGCCGGCGCGATCCGCCTGGGGTTCACCTGCCGCGGCACGCTGGCCTGCCGCGGCTCGGTCAGCATCAAGACGAGCAAGCCGACCCGTGTGGGAGGCAAGCGCGGCGCGCCGGCCCGGATCGTCAAGCTCGGCTCCGCGGCGTTCCGCGGCGTGCAGCCTGGGAAGCGCGGGACCGCGACCGTGAAGCTGTCCAGGAAGGCCCGCGCGATCGTGCGCGAGCTCGGTCGCGTGAAGGTCGTCGTGACCGCCAGCGTCGCCAACCCCGAGTCACGGCCGTCCGTACGGCGGACGTCGCGGACGCTCACGCTGGTCGCGAAGCGCCGCTAGGCCCCAGGTGCCTTGGCCTGGGCGATTCCTTCGGCCTCACACGTACTGCGCCGCCGCGTGCCCCGACGCCCACGCCCACTGGAAGTTGAAGCCCCCCAGGTGGCCGGTGACGTCCAGCACCTCACCGACGAAGTACAGGCCCGGGCTCGTGCGTGACTCCATGGTCTTGGACGACACCCCGCGGGTGTCGACGCCGCCCAGGGTGACCTCGGCGGTGCGGTAACCCTCGGTGCCGGCCGGCACGACCCGCCACGCGCCGAGCCTGCCGGCGACGTCGCGCAGCTCGGCCGGGGTGTACTGCTTCATCGGCTTGGACGCGAACCAGCGCTCGGCCAGGAGGGCCGCCATCTTCTTCGTGAAGACCTCGCCCAGCAGGGTCTTCAGCTCGCTGTTGGGGCGGGCGGCCTGCTCCCCCTGCAGCCACTCCAGGGCGTCGCGGTCGGGGAGCAGGTCGATCTCCACGGCGTCACCGGGATGCCAGAACGAGGAGATCTGGAGGATGGCCGGACCGCTGAGACCGCGGTGGGTGAACAGGAGGTTCTCGCGGAAGCTCTCGCCGTTGCAGCCGACCACGCAATCCACCGAGGTGCCGGACAGCTCGGTGCACAGGTCCTTGAGCGGGCCCGAGAGGGTGAACGGCACCAGGCCGGCACGTGTGGGCAGGACGTCGTGGCCGAACTGGCGCGCGATCTCGTAGCCGAAGCCGGTGGCGCCCAGCGTCGGGATCGACAGGCCGCCGGTGGCGATGACCACCGACGGCGCGGCGACGTCCCCGATGTCGGTGCGCAGCCGGTAGCCGGCCTCGGTCCTCTCGATCTGCAGCACCGAGGTGTCCAGGTGCAGGTCGACGCCGACCTGCCGGCACTCGGCCAGGAGCATCTCCAGGATGTCCTTGGACCGGTTGTCGCAGAACAGCTGGCCCAGCTTCTTCTCGTGGTAGGGCACGCCGTGCCCGTCGACCATGGCGATGAAGTCCCACGGGGTGTAGCGGGCCAGGGCCGACTTGCAGAAGTGCGGGTTCTGTGAGGCGAAGTTGGCCGGCTCCGCGTACATGTTCGTGAAGTTGCAGCGGCCGCCCCCGGACATGAGGATCTTCTTGCCGGCCTTGTTGGAGTGGTCGACGAGCAGCACCCGCCGGCCGCGGCCGGCGGCGGTCAGGGCACACATCAGGCCGGCGGCACCTGCGCCGATGATCATCACGTCGGTAGAGCGCACGACACATCCTCGAGGACCGTGGATCGCGGAGCCGATCCCGGGCCCACACGATACGGCGGCGGCGCCGAGCGAGCGCGCTTCTACCCGTGGCCGACGGTCACCTTGTCGGAGCCGGTGCGGTAGGTGTAGACGAGCGCCTTCATGCCGGCGACCTTGATGCGGACCCGGGTGTAGAGGGTGTCGCCGCCGGCCGTGGTCTTCGGCCGGGACGCGGTCACGCTGATGCGGGCGTGGGCCTTGTAGCCGAGGATGCGGCTGAACCGCGCGCGACCTCTCGCGGTCGCGGTGCTCTTGCCCCAGCTCTGCCAGCGGAGGTCCCGCAGCTGGACCCACGTGACGGGGAACTCGTTGCCGAGGGTGCAGGCCTTCGGGTGCTTCTTCGGCACCTGCATGTCGGCGTCGTGGTACTCGTAGCAGTGGACCACGGTCACGGGCGCCCGGCAGAACTGCAGGTCGATCGAGACGTCCTTCGGGGCGCCGTACAGCCCACCCTCCGGGCACACGAGTACGACGTTGGAGCCTCCCTCGGTCGGTGTCCAGGTTCCGTTGACGAGGTGGTAAGCGCCTCGTCCGTCGGCTTGCGGGCAGCCGTCGGCGTTGGTGAGCGACACCCTGGCCCACGTCGGGTCGACGGTGGAGATCCGGACGAAGATGCACGACGCGTCGCCATCGATCGGGGGCGTTGCGGCGATGATCCCCTGGAGCTCGTCCGGCGTGGCGGTCCGGGCCGCCATGGCCGGCGTCGCTAGCACCGCGAACGAGATGAGCACGGCGAGCACGAGACGGGGCACGGCCGAAACCCTACATCGAGGTTCGTGTCTGGACCCGCTGGGTAGGAGACCTCGCGTCCGTACTGCACCACCGCCGCCCGCGCGGCGTCTCGAGGGAGAGAGCCATCGTGTCCGTCCTGAGTCGTGCCGCAGCCGTCGCCGCTGCCTGTTTCGGTCTGCTCGTTTTCGTGTCCACCGCCGGCGCGGCCACCACGCGGCCCGCTCAGGACGCCTTCTACGCGGCGCCCGCGTCGCTGGCCTCCGCCGCTCCCGGAGCGGTGCTCAAGACGCGGTCGGTCGACATCACCGTGGCCGGCCTGCCGCTGCCCCTGCCGGCGACGCAGGTGCTGTACCGGACGCAGAACCAGCTGGGGGAGCCGACCGCGACCGTCGCCACGATCGTCAAGCCGGCCGTGCCGGCCGGCCCGGTCAAGCTCCTCTCCTACCAGACCGCCTACGACGGCCTCACCGACACCTGCCGGCCGTCGTACGTGCTCCGCGCCGGCGAGGGCAACTCGATCGTGACGGCGGAGAGCGCCGCCGCGTACGCCTACGTGGCGCAGGGCTACACCGTGGTGACCTCGGACTACGAGGGGCCGACCGACGACTTCGGCGCCGGCCGCGAGTCGGGGTACGGGACCCTGGACGCGATCCGCGCCGCCCAGAAGGTGCTCGGCGTCAACGCCAAGACGACGCCGGTCGGGCTCACGGGCTACTCGGGCGGGTCGATCGCCAGCGTGTGGGCCGCCGAGCTGCAGCAGACCTACGCGCCCGAGCTGAACGTCATCGGCACCGCCGCCGGCGGCGTGCCGACCGACTTCGTCCACAACCTCGACTACATCGCGGGCAGCAGCGATTGGGCCGGCGCCATCCCCGCGGTCGGGCTCGGCCTCATCCGCGCCTACCGGCTCGACGCGAACAAGCTGCTCAACGCCCGCGGCCGCCAGATCATGGACGAGGTCTCCCAGGGCTGCCTGAACGCCAGCGGCTATCCCGGCCTGAAGTTCGAGGACCTGCTCGCGCCGGAGTACCAGGACTTCCGGAAGGTGCCGGAGCTGGTCGCCGCCTTCAACGACTCGATCATGGGGCGCGTGGGGACGCCGAAGGCGCCCGTGCTGCTCGCCGTCGGCAACAAGGACGGCACGGGTGACGCGGTCATGGTCGCCAAGGACGTGCAGCAGCTCGCGTACACGTACTGCACGCGCAAGCTGCCGACCCAGTTCCACGAGTTCCAGGGCGCCGATCACACCGCGGGGTTCGTCGCGTACTCGCCGCTGGCCGCGACGTTCCTCCTGCAGCGCTTCGCCGGGCTCACGACGGACGGCTGCAGCGGGATCAGCCCCGGCAACCCGCTCGACCCGTTGCCGACGCCGGGCGGGGACGGCTCGTCCGGGTCCACCGGGACGGGCTCTGAGGGCGGCTCCGGGACGACCGGGGGAGGCTCCTCCGGCGGTGGGACGACCACGAAGCCCGGCAAGGCCAAGACGCCCCAGCTGAAGATCGCCGGCCTGAAGCGCGCGGGTCACCGGTACTCGGTGCGCCTCACCGCCGGCGGGGCGCGCCTCAGCAAGGTGCGCATCACGGTGTACGAGATCGGGCGCAAGAACCACCGCACGCGCCGGGCGGCGGCGACGCTCTCCGGCACGGTCGGCGTCGGCGGCAAGCGCGTGCGCCTGCCGCTGAAGCGTGCGAAGGCGGGCAAGCGCTACGCGGTCGTGGTCACGGCCAAGGCGGGGACCTCCGCGGTGAAGCAGACCCTGGTGTTCCGGGCGCGCTGAGCCGCGAGGTCAGCGGGCGTGGGCGGTGACCGTCTCGACGAAGGCGGGGAGCTGGGTCTTCGCCGCTCCGGAGAAGTCCACCTGCGCGCCCGCCAGCGTCATCGAGAACCCGGTCTCCTTGGCGCCCGGGGCGATGGTGAGGCCGTCGTAGTCGAGCTCGGCGGTCTCGCGCGGGCCGCCGAGGATCGCGGTGGCGACGACGAGGATGCGCCGGTCGGTGGCGCCGAGCACGACGTTGGTCCGCTTCATCGCCCCGAAGACCGCGAGCGCGCTCGCATGGCCGCCGGGGACCCGTCCCTGGTCGAGGGCCGGGTCGATCGCCACGACGACGGCGAGCAGCGGCTCGTCGTCGGCCAGCTGGCCGGCGATGTGGTCGATCGCCTTGCCGAAGCGGCCCCAGCCGCGCGGCAGCGTGTCCTTCGCGCGGGCGATCTCCTCCGTTGTCGCCATGGCGCGCATGCTACCGGGGGCGCCGTCGTGCGTTCGCCGCGGCGGGCGGCGGGCGGCGGTCAGAGCGGCGAGGCCGCCGCGGCGGCCAGCGCCTCGCGCACCGTGACGGCGGAGCGCACCAGGAGATCCACATGGGGTGAGGGACGGTTCGCCGGCCACGCGATCACCGTGGTGACCCGCGGCGCGTCGAGGACGGGGACGGCCGCGAGGTCACGGCGCAGGACCTCGCGGCTGGACTCCGGCGCCACCCAGTGGGCCCGCCCGAGCGCGATGAGTGCCTGCAGCTGCGCATGGTCGCGGACCAGCGGCCCCGGCCCGTCGGGGACGGTGCCGTCCGGGCGGGGCCAGCGCGGCAGGGGCAGGTCGGCGAGGTCGGCGCGGAGGATGTGCTCGCGGGCGACGAGCGGGTGGTCGGCCGGCAGGATCGCCACCTGGTTCTCGGTGATGAGCTCCTCGGCG
>Ga0247758_1000217_pt1 | contig 49595 bp, 54 predicted proteins | sample UWRJL156409C4_FD_180950 | JGI IMG/M metagenome (GOLD analysis project Ga0247758, IMG submission 180950) | Plant litter microbial communities from Arlington Agricultural Research Station in Wisconsin, United States - UWRJ-L156-409C-4 | ecosystem: Environmental > Terrestrial > Plant litter >...
GCCAGGCCATATTTGATCGAGATAACAAGCTTATTTTCAAAGGTCTGTCGGTGCGGATGGGCATTCACTGGGGTGAGCCGCTGGCCGAGCCTGACCCGGTGACACGTCGTATGGACTACTATGGCCCCATGGTAAACAAAGCCAGTCGTATCTCAGCCGTTGCGGATGGTGGTCAGATTGCCGTCTCCTCCGATTTCATCTCGGAGATCCAACGCTGTCTCGAGACCTACCAGGAATCGTCGAGCGTGAGCGACGATGGGCTCGACGACGACAACTTCGCTAAGGCAATCCGCTCGGAGCTGAGGTCTTTGAGCAGCCAGGGTTTCGAAGTCAAGGATATGGGCGAGAAGAAGCTTAAAGGCCTTGAGAATCCCGAATTTGTTTATTCGCTCTACCCTCACGCGTTGGCTGGAAGAATCGAACAGCACACCGCGCACGAGAGATCCCAGGCGTCAAGCGCGTTCGTACACCAAGACAAGCCCGCGGTGTTGAGCCCCGGCAGCGAGCTCTCTATCAACCCCGAGGATATCTGGGCACTCTGGCGGGTGGCCCTGCGGCTAGAAATGATTTGCAGTACACTGGAGGAGTATGGCGGTCGCGGGCTGCAGCCGCCAGAGACAGAGCTCCTGGACCGCATGAAGCAGAGAGGTGGGGAGGTGACTGAGCGGTTCTTGGTTAATTTCATGGAACACCAAGTTAGTCGGATCGAGGTATGTAAAACCCTGTGCTGATTGGTGAGCCGGTAATATTGGGGGATGCTGACCAAAGACCACAGACGTGCATCTCCACCCTGGCGGTGCGACACCTCGCGGTCGGCGGCGGGCCTATCACCCGCCTTAATGATTTGCGAGCACCGATGACAGACGTGCTCAAAATATTTGCGACCCAGCTTGCTGAGCTCCAGCAGTACAAGGCTCGGTACGGACGCATTGATGCACCAGGGCCCGTTGGCCGAGTACTTGAAGATGTCAGCGATACGAGCAGCGACACAGGTAGCGACACGGAACAAGAGTGATCACGGCTGCTCCAACTATCTCTACTACCCGCCGCCATCAATGCACTTTATGACGGACGGGTTCTCCTTTCTTTTTACACTGCCAATTGTTGATGGATATCGATACCCCTGAGCGACGGTGGCTTATATGGCACGGCAAATCTCTACCTTGCATTCGGCACGGCACGCCGCTTGACGTCTCTGTTGTAAAGGCGGCCTTGTTTTAGTGTTTTCGGTTCGGTTCAGCATCTTGCTAACAACCACCGCGAAGCGTGGCCAAGAGTCCTTCTGGTCATGACTTTGGAATCACGGTTTCGTGGCACGCCGGGTTGTTTATATATGGAAGATTTTTGGCGTTTTCTTGGATGGGCACGAATTGGAAATAGTTTTCTTGGGAAGGGAAAGGCCGCCGCTTTTGGAATGGAAAGGAAGGCTTGCTGCTGCATTGGGCTACTTCTGCCGGTTGGCCGTGGCGGGTTTGATTCTGACGATAGGGAGTATCTCTCGGATGGGAGTTGTTTTCGAACGGTCGAATTGGTGTTGGATTGTAGCAGTAGTCAATGGTCGTGATGTTGTGCTTTGCTTGAAGGAGAAGGAGAATCAGGACATATTATCACATCAGGGTTAGGGTCGTGAAATCAACTTGACGCCACTTGGCTGAAGCTCCACACTTTTAGTGTCACCCGTGCAGCTTGACACTTTGTCCCCTGGGGTCGGTATCTTACACGTGGAGTCTTGAGCTTGCGCAAACCGGCGACGACAACCATTACCCACAGAACCTCTCACGATCAGAAGTGAGCGCTTCTTTTGCGCACCTCATCTCGTCCGACAATCCGAACGCCCACCACGAAACTTGAGCGAGCGAGTGTGACGACGAAACGAACGCCCACTGCGACGGGCCGCACGCCGCTGCTGCGATTTTGCACTTCCAGCTGGGAGGACCGACCGACTGATCAGCAAAGAAATACGGCGTGGAAGGATCGGGGACGTGGATAACCAGCCGACAAGATGTATTACATTGGGAATTTGCTCTACAGTGCGTCATACATTCCCGGCCAGTGTTTTGGGGACCGCGAGCTGACCGTTGGGGTTTTGCGACCTAGCTACCATCCTGTTCATCAACGCTGTGGCTATCTTGTCCGAGGACAGGTTTCTCGCGAGGAGTATGTATCCCCCTTTTCCTTGATCTGCTTTTCTGGGAATGAGTTGTAGGTTTGGTTGGATTGGAGGTTGGATACAGGCGGAGGGGTCGGAGGGGTGCGACCGAGAAGAAACTTGTGGGAAATGAGAGGCGAAACCGCTCGTATGGGATGGGAAACCTATTGATGATTCTGGGGAAGAACATGTGCTAACTATTCGGTTGTGTGAAACAGTCGGGTTCTCGTCGGCGAATAATGACGCCTCCTTTGGGCAGAGCGCCGACGCCAGCGTCAAGGCTAAGATCATCAACCTGATTGCCAGTGTACGCATGGTCATGAGGAGTATGTTTCCCGCTGGTTTGGCTGCTGAGGGAAGCTGGACTGACGTCTGCCTATAGTACCCCTGATTGTGATCAATACGTTCATCATAGTCTATGAGCTCGTGTTGGGATAAGGAGTGTTGAGTAGTTCGGTCGATCGAATTCGCGCGGACTCTGCTGCCATCGGCGGATGGTTGTGGCGGAGACAGCGGGTGTACGAGGATGCTGCCGCGTTGCGACGGTGGGATCGCTCTCGGGGGAACGCAGAGATGCGCATCAGGCATCTCGCTAGGGCGAAGCACCAGTACTTATTATACCGAGAGCGCATCGCCACTTGTCCCATGGATATAGCGTACTACGTATTAGCAATGATATCATGCACTGGCGGAGGAAATCAACTTTGTATCTTCCACCATCAACGACGCTGTAGTGTGACAGCCCTGGATGCTTCTGCCTCCAAAATAATAATAAAATAAAAAGGAGATTTAACGTGAGACCGACTAACTCATGATTTTGTACAAAGCCCGAGATTATCAAGGGAATTCTGAGAAAACGGTATCTTCAAATCTCACCTGAAACTGTCAAGTCGGACGAACAGGTAGACCCACAGAGCGAGCTTCTATTGGCGGGCGCACCAGCTAACGTGGGGCGAATGGAGGCAATCAGAATTCCGCCGAGTTACACCAGAACATCCTCCAATTCACGAAGCAAAGCGATCCAGCGCCCCGGCGTCGCAACCCCGAACCAAAGGTGCAGCAACCCATCTACACTCCCCTCGATACCCAGCCACCCGTACGGGCGATCGCCAAGATGCATCCCCTACTACACACAAAGGACAACATGGGTACGTCACACTCCCCACAACCCCGGCGCATCGTCACCGCCCCGCTGACAGCCGACGGATCCCCACAGCCTGCGAGGAGGTCATGAACGCCCTCGAGGAATGCCACGCCAGGGGCTTCATGTGGAAGGCCATGGGAATGTGCAACACCGCGAAGGCGGACCTCGTGCAATGCCTCAAGGCCGAGCGGTGGAAGAGCCAGAGCCTCAACCGCGGCGGCGTGCAGGACAAGAAGGCGAAGATACGGCAGAAGTGGAAAGAGATCGATGAGAACTCGTGAGATCTCTGAAGGATGTACGGGCTACGGTCACTCTGTGCTGTAGGTGCGGAAGGGCGCGGGATGAGATGACCTGTCTCGGCGCCGGGCCTGTGTAGGAGTAGGGAGGGAATATGGACGATGTGGGAGAGATACCCGCGGGCATGGTCCAGCATCTCGGCGCTGTCACGGACAAATACAGTCTACCCTGCACATAGCGATTATAGACATAACGATTTTCTGGCTATAACGATAGAAATCTCGGCCCCCGTTGTTTTTTGGTGTGGAATAACGATAACCTGGGTGCTGGAATAATCGTTAGTTGAATTGCTGAGTCAGCCACCGAAATCGGTATAGGGGGTTTAGAATTTTCAGTCCCAGACTGCCCAGTTGCCACCGAAATTCCACTCCTTCAACATTCACACCAATTGCCAGAAAGAAAAAGGGGTTCTGGCCACGTAGTGCCAGAACGCCAGGTTTCCAGCGTTGGAAACGAAGGCTCTGGAAGATACCAGATCTATAGATTTGTCAGAAGTGGCCACAGCCGCGCAACGGCTTGCCACAATCCACATTGATAAATAGGGGGGGTCTCTGGCTTTGCCAGAGAGCCAACGAGCGATACAATCACGCAGTTACAACTCCTTGAAGTCCATCAAATTCAGTGTGCAGTGCTTCTAACACCAATCTTCAACCCCAAAGACCCTTCGCTATTAAAGCTATTCACACCTTTACCGTCACCATGACTGTAGAAAAGAAGAAAAGGTACGCAATTAACGAGCAGCAACGCCAGTTAATCCGCAGCCACGCTCGCAACAACCCCCTCCTCCGGCAGGAAGATCTAGCCGCCTAGGCCTCTCGAGAGCTTAGGCACCCAGTCAGCCAAAGTACGATTTCAGAATCTCTCTATAAGCGATACGACTACCTTAATAAGCAATCCTTCTCTCGCAGCGTTTCTAGTATATCCAGGGTATATAAAGCCAACCACCCTATCCTTAAGAGAGCACTATTTGAATAGGTACTTCTAATAGAGGGAAACGCGCTCCCAGTCACCAGAGAGATAATTAAAGCCACTGCCTCTAAACTGTAGAATAAGATACCAGACTTCCAGGGGGTTAGCAAACCGAGGTAGTCAAACAGGTAGTTAGATAGATTTAAAAAGCGGCACCGAATAAAGCAGTATAAGCAGAGCGGAGAGAAAGCCAGCGCAGATATAAGGGGTTCAGCTGAAGAAATAAAACGGGTTCAGGAACTAATAAAGGGGTTTAAGGCTGAGGATATCTATAATACGGACAAGACTAGGCTGTTCTAGCTTATAACCCCTAACACTACTCTAGCCACCAAACCACAATCAGGGGGCAAAAAGAAAAAGAACAGGCTTACAGTTCTTCCTACCTATAATGCTATAAGAACCTATAAACTACCCCTTTGGGTACTTAGCCACGCAAAGAACCCTCGTTACTTTAGCAAAGGCTCTAAACTTATTAAGAGTCTTCCAGTTACGTAGCGTAACAATAAAACTGCCTAGATAACTGCGGGAATATTTATAAAGTTTCTACGTTAGTTTAACCGTCAAATAGTTAACCGTACGGCTTAAAGGTAAAGGCGTAAGGTTCTGCTATTAATTAACGGCTTTTCTACTCACATAAGTGCTATAAAACAGTTACAGAAGGAAGCAAGGCTGTCGTTTCTACAGAACACCATTATTAAGGTTCTCCTACCGAACGTTACCTCAATTTATCAACCTATAGACCAAAACATTATTAACAGCCTAAAGATCCATTACCGGAAGGCTTAGCTGCAATATATAGTCTCTACAACACTTTCTAGCAAGGATCCATTGAAGAATACCACTATTTTGAAAGCACTTCACTAGGTTATTAATGCCTAGAAGAACAGTGTAATTACTAAGACTATTTCTAACTGTTAGCGTAGTTCTCAGTTATTCGGGCCTGTGTATGGACTTATTGTTCGGCCTGCGGATTAGGACGATAAACTGGAAATCCAGAGGTTAGCTAAGTCTCTGGCTAAGGCTGGCCATATCAAGCAAGTTATAGATCTCCAGAACTTCCTCAATCCACTAGAAGAAGCAATTAAAGATACTGGTGACGACCTCATTACTTACGTTGCCGAGGTCTTTTCAGAGGAGGCTGAAGAGGGGGATGAGGATGCCCCTGAGGAGCAAGTAATACAGCCAATTTCAGTAGAGTCTGCGCTTGTGGCTGTTAACCAACTCCTCCAGTTCGAAGAATAACAAGATGATGCAGATTTGGCTATATTAGGTTATTTACAGAGGCTACGGAAGAACGTTGTTAGGCTCAGGCTCCGTGAGAAAGGTGCAGCAACGCAGAGAACCTTGGATTCTTGGTTCTGTTGACAAATAGGTAGTCAAAATGGTAACAAATCTGTCTGCTTACATAATCAGGATGGGAAGAAGAAAAACTGGGCCCCCCTGACTGTAGCGATATCCTTAGTATAACGATAGGATTCCTGGAACCGAGGCAATCGTTATGTGCAGGGTAGACTGTATGTAACATCACTGTTTTAAGCCATTTTTCTTTCTTTCTTTTTTTTGTCTTCTCTGTTCTGTTCCGGGGTCGCTATAGACAGTCTACCATCTGTCCCTCTACAGGGAGCTGCGGAAGGCGTTTCCGAACGTAAGCAATCCGTACGAAGCAATCAGCGACAAGACGATAGAAACCGGCTTGCGACCGCGGATAGCGCGGGGAATCGAAGAGCCAGCGAGGACGACGGAGGCCAGGAGCGCGGTCTCTACGCCGTACGACCCGGCGTTCTGGATCTGGTAGCCTCCAATGCCATCTGAGCGCCAATTGGTGGTTAGGGACTGCAGTTCTAGAAACCCATCGAAGCTGGAACGGGGCGCTTACAGAGGAGGCCGACGGAAACGCCGGCGATAATGGATGGCTTGCTACCGGTGCGAGCATAACCGGCGATTCCCCCCGACGCTACGAGGGCCGCTAGGATAAATGCGGGGAGTTCGAGACCCTACAAGCTGTTAGCTTGTTGCGCCGCGCCAGCGCGATCAGCTTCCCGCACCATTTTAGTTTGCAATTGGCGTGGTGAGGTTTTTTTGGTGTTGTTGTCTGTCCTTTGTGGTTGCTGAAGCTCTCGGACGGGTTGGAGGGGTGCCGGAGGTCAGCTTGAGGAACACCAAGCTCAGGGGGACGGGAACCGAGGGGCCTTGGCCAATCAGTGCTGATGTTTTGGGGTACTTCGGATGGTCGTACGTTTTGGTGATGTCGCCCGTACTCACTAACACTTGCACCATCAGGCTGAGGCAGCACGAAAACCACAATATTACCACCCATTGATACGGCACTCGAAGTCGTCCGCTCTGATAAATATGATAAAAGGGGTCTTTCTCGTAGCAGCAATCTCAGGTAGTGTATTCGGCAATGGCGGCATAACAAAGCGTGTCAAAGTTGTTCAAAGGGTATCATCCGGCGGATATCCAGTACAACAAAAGGCCAGAAGTTACATTAAAGTTGATTCCCAACGCGAATACAACCGCCCAGGCATGGAATATCCCTGAGCTGTTCAGAATTAGAGGTTAGAGGTGTCAGGGAATTTCCCGCAAGTTTCAGGTAGACAGACATCCATTGTTACCCACCACCTGAAGAACAACCGTCAAAAAGCTGATGGGAAAGATGTCTTCTTGCAATGAAGACATAGCATGTGTTCTGATGCCACAAGCCACATTGCATTGCCGAACCTTGCTGTAACCTTGGAAGGCTCAATACCTGCAATACTAACTAACATATGGAACCAGAACTTGCTGCTCTGTGAGAAGCTGTAGGCAAGCTTCTCTTATTTCTTTCCGCGACCCCCGAGGTACTCGTATGCTTGGATAGGGCCTCTGTATGTATCTTAGGCCCTTTAGTTGATACACACAAAAGAGGGACATTTGGAGGATTCCCGATCTACCAACTTCCTGAGTTTCCGGTTGAGTCATAGCAAGCAGCAAGCCCGGACAGGGTCGAATGACCAAGGGATGAGCTAGCGACTCCGATGTAAACAGAACAAGTTCGGGCATGGCAATCCTCGATCCGGAGATATATCCAAGTTGAAAGAAAGTCCATGACAAATTGCAAAACTAGGTACCTCCCGCATATGTACTCTCGTCCTGCATGTCAACCCCTCCCCTGTCCTCAATACTTACACCGAGGACCAAAAAGGAAGAGAACACCAACCATGTCGGCTCCGTTAGTGCCGGCGAGGGCAGCGTTCTGCGCCTGGGCCGGTTGATCGGACCGCATTGTGGGTATTGGGTCTGTCCCAACCTGCAAGGTACTAGCACCCGTGGCGGTATCCATCATGATCCCGTCATAAGGGGCTCCGGCCGCCAGCACCCGTCCCAGCCTCCAATCCGACTCCGCTAAACCTCCACGATACACATCGCAACGTACACACAGGCAAAAAGATATGCTGACGACTGTGGGATTCGAACCCACGCCTCTTGCGAGAGTAGAATACAACCCCTTGAAGGGACCAAGAAACGGAAAATTGTTTGATGTGTAGGATGCTTGCAAACAGCGTGGTTGCGACCCGGACAGCCACCGCAGTGGGCCTCAACCGCACGGCCAAGTTGGTTGTTGGCTGTGAATGGGCTGGTTGTGAATGGCATCAACATCGGAGGTGAAGTGTGGATGCAGAAGCACAACCAACCTGCTAGGGGTTTGAAGGTTCAGGCCTGCCACTCGACAACCGGCTCCATGCAAGTCAAAGTCAACCTCTGTAGCGTACGTAGAGTGGGTGAGTTGATGTTGCATCTAGCAACGCAAGCGCCGACGCAAGCACACGCACATCAGTAACGCGCGCCTGCAAGAGTGCGTCATGTCCCTGTTTTGCCGCCAGTGTCCAAGAAGGGAGCCCTCGGTTGTGTTGGACATAAGCTGGCCTTCACTGGCCCGGTTCCAACTTGCGATGCGGCAGAGTCCAAGGACGTTGGCTGAGCATTTGGACAGTTATATGGCTAAGGCGCGGCCCGAGATGACATGAATGGGGCACGGAAGGCGATCACTCATCCAAGGGCCGGCTACCAACAGATCTTAGGTGCTCCCAATCTGCCTTGAGTGTTGGTGGGTATGCTGGAGCATTTGTGCTCTGTAAATGAGTTGCCACTGAGACCGTTGCTTGGCCGCACGCCTGCGTCTATGAACCAAGATAGCCGAAGCTGAGCCCTGGCGACTTAGCCGGTAACCTATGCTATCGAGTGGCAGAGGCGGTTGCTGGGCAGACCTCACCAGCTTCCCGTATCTGGATAACACACAGATACCTACTGCTTCCGGTTTCGGGCCTGCTGGCACTTGTTTACCTTGGTGGGAACCCGCTACAGGGCTCGGGGATAGCAGGGCCGAGGCAAGCCAGCGCGAGGCCGAGACTCGGAAGTGAATCACTTCCCGAACGTACCGGATGCCTTGGGAGCGAATTTTCTAGAAGACGGGGGCAAGCAAAGGATTAGGTCCCCTGTTCATGGATGGCATCTGAGACCGTAGTCAGTTTACGTCGGCCGACCAAGGTGTATGGGATGTAAGCAGTTTTGGCCTCGCTTACCCGTAGCGCAAAACCAAACCTTACATACATACCAGTACCTAACAGCAACGGGATCTACCTTCCTTCAGCAGGTCTGTTTGGTGGAGACAATGTTGAATTGCAGGCGGCTGAGCCGTGGACGCAGGATCAAAAGCTTCTGGTCTACTTTGTACGACGTCCACGATCTCCACCGTACTACGTAGGACGGACGTGGTATTGATTTCAGGCGAGCTGGCGAGATTGAGAGGTCACCGCATTGCCCGGCATTGATGGGGAAAGGACCCGTTGGGGGCAGTGGCTAGGCGGCGTAGCTCTGGTGTTTGGTGCCACTTTTCGGAAACGGTTCCAGGATCGGGGGAGCTTTTCATGTGCTGGATCCTTCTCAGGTACGCCCGCCCATGCACGCCTCCTGCCCGGCAACGATTGACTGCTGCGCTGCTGCATCGAGGAGGCAGATGGAGCAACAACCGACGTCAGTTAGCTGCAGGCCCCGATCGTTGGACCAACCTCCTTCCGGATCCAGAGGGATGGGCTCGTCCCTTTGTTGTTCTGAGACACGACCCGGTTGCTCCGGTACACGGGCACTAGGTAGAAGTGCCTTTGAAGCCACACGCTGCGGAAACAGCAGCTTGCGCGCCGCTCGTGTTGGTGTGGCGTCAAAGGCAGCAATTAATGCAGGAAGATATCGGCGATTTCAAAAAGCCTTCGCGGTGCATTGCTCGGTCAACAGGACGTGAATACATCTGGAATTCGGCAACTTTTGCCATTATGCCAGAGTGACGAGAGGGCAGCGGGGATAACCTAGCGCAACGAAGCCCAGGCCGGGAAGCTTAAAGTCGGCCGACTTCCTGTCTCTGCACGGACCGTCGACGGGCGCTAACAGCCGTTGGCCGGCTCGGCTGCGCTTGGTGTTAAATAGGGTTGCCAAGCATCCATGGGCGAAGCCCCCGGCCCTGTCTTGCTGGTGATAGGTACTCCGTACTTCGTACATACCATTTCAGCTGTTGTGCCCGGAACACCTACTAGCGGTTCGACATTGATCAACTTGCTTTGTACACTCGCCCTCCTAATCATCACGGGCACTCTGCGTATCACTTCATCACCGGTGGAAAGGCCGGGGCATATCCGGCCTGTCTGTGCCGTCATAGAAACACGAAGCAACTTGTCATGGCTAGTCCGTACCTATTTCGATGATCAACAACTTAAGGTCTCCACACTGGCACCACAACTCGCTATATTCCTTCATCCTTCCGGCTGATCGATGGCGACGAAACATTGGGCTAATAACGACCAGACCAAGTTTGGGCAACACATCAGATGATGGGTCGAACGTGCAAATCGGTCGTTTGGGCAATTGCTAATTGACGAGCGTGACATTTAGTCAACAGGGGGAAAACGCCTTGCCCTCTCGCGGTCGGCCGTCACGGACGCTGGAGAGATCATTGGCGCGAGAAGGTGCCAAGTGGACAGCGCGGGGGGGCTGTGGCAGTTGCGCCTCATCGACACAGAATGCCTTGTGTGACGCGAGCGGGGGGAGACGGTGCCTAGTGCAGCGGGCCAGAATGAGCCGCAGGTGTGCCACCTGGGTGTGAGGTGCCTGGTCGCTGCCGAGGTGGACACCGTCGCTTTTCTCGAATCTGCCCTATGCTCAGCGCGGGGAGTTTGAAGCGCACCGCCCCATCTCGAGCAACTTCCAAGGCCGGCCTTACCAATCACACGGAGCAAAACCCACGGTTTCTTGGGCGGGATGCCACAACCGTTTCCTCCAGCGCGGGGCCCTGAGGCTGGTGTCGCCGGCGGCCCTCGGTGGTGCTCCCCTAAGCTTCTCTTGGGCGTGCTGTCAAGAATTCGACATCAGCCTGTTAGGCCGCGGCGCAGCAGTCATGCCACGGCCTACCAGCCCGTCCCCGAGCCCTAGCAAAATATACCATCGCGGGGGACTGTGGCCCGTTGTCGCGGTGCGTCTGCCGCCTTGTTGAGGCGGATCATTTGGCGTTCTCGACAGCGTGCAGAATGGGGGGTGCGTGACATTTACACAGAAGTACGAGAAGGGAACAGAGCAAAGCAAAGCTCTCTTACCTCAGCTGGTCGCTCAATCAAACGTCCCTCCAAACAGAGACACCCCGCAGTTCAGCACGTTGCCGACCAGTCCCTAACCCCGATTCGACCGACGCAGCCGGGCCGTCTTTGCCTTGTCTGCGGTTCTAGAAGGGGTAAAAGCTGTCTCTCCACGCGCAGGCGTTCGCCGGCAAGACGAAGCATCGCGATTCTTCGAATTCCATCTTCATGTTACCTTATCCCTGACGATTCCTTGAAGCGCCGGTCCATATTTCGGGGCTTCTGGGCTTCCAGTCTGGGCTTCCCACCGCACTAGGCGTTCGCCCTTAAGCGCTGCCGCTCTCGTCCAGGGCACCCTGAGGCTCGGAACCACAGCCGTGCCTGCGCCTCGCCCCCAATTTCCCGCTCCGTCACCCAAGACCCCAACAGGGCCAGCAGCCTCAGCTCCCACGAGTTAAAGACAATCCTTACCTTTTCATCATCGAGATCCGCTCTGCCGTCCTGGATCGCGCTCCTTCTGCAACATCTCTCCCGGCGAGCAGAATCTTGCAGCAACCGCACCGTTGTTGTTGGCTTGCCGTCATCGCGTACGCGCGACCCCGGAGCAGCAGGGACACCCACCCCGCCGCCCGCCTGCACCGTCCCATTCACATTCCCAGCAGATGATGACTGCCTGCCCACTCACACCTTGACCTGAACTGTCCAGGAGTTGGTTCTTGCTTCCTTGCACCCACCCAGGGCAACGCCCCCCCCCTTTCAGACAGGTATAAGATATATACGCCCACGCAGAGCCACTTTGGCCTCTCGCAACCATGTCTTCCACTTACACGCTGTACCCGTCGTCCGTCGCCGACACCACTCAAGCGCGGCGAGACCGAATGAACGAACCCCGCAGCCTTCCGTCCAACGACAGCCAGCAGCACATCTCGCCGTCCACCCCCGTCGCCAACAACCACCACCTGTCGGCCTACTCCCCTCAGCACCTGCTTCGGAGCAGCTCCTCATCGCCGGCTCTGAACACGCACACCCCCGCCGAGTCTACCACCCTCAGCGTTCACTACCAGTCCAGCGAATTTAGCGACGTCGAGGACCCCTTCTTCGGCGTCAACTTTGGTGACATTGAGGGGAGTGGGTCTCCCTCGTTCATGGACGAGGACTTCATGCGCCTGGCCCAGAATGAACAACTGAGCAACGCGACGGTGCAACAAGCCGTATTCAACAACGCGCGCCATGTGCCAGAGGGCCCCGGATATCTTCCCATGAGCCCCGACAAGACGCCCTCACTTCACACCCCGTCGCCCAACAGTGACAGGAAGGCAGATCGGCCCACATTTCCCGGTCCGCGCCAGAGCCGAGGCCCGCCTCACGCACTCACCAGCCTCACCACGCAACCCTCCGGCGCAGCTGGTGGCGGTCAGTCCGGCTTTCAGTTTACCCCAGAAAACAGTGGCAGCGACGACGGTCTCGTGCCGGCAGCAACAATGACCATGCTGCCTGTCCAGAGTCCCCGACTTACAGTGTCGATGTGGGGCAGGGATGGCGCCAGCGTTCCCTACCCGTTGGATACGGACCAGCACCACAGCACGTTCGGCGACGTCTCTGACGACGACGCTAGCGTTCATCCCCCGGATCCCATCCCATCTTCATTTTCCACCGCTCGTGATGGGGAGGGCCGCTGGGTTCCCGACCAGGCCACAGGCCAGAGCGGCGTGAGTCCAGACCACCGTTCCGCGGTAGAGGGGCCGACCATGAACCAGCTTGCCTTCCGGCGGAAGGTGGATGAACGGAACCACGAAGTTGATGAATGGGTTGCAAGATCGGCAACACCCTCGATGGCGTCCGTGCCGTTCCCATTCCCACCAGAAGGACAGGAAACCCCGGCTCCTTTGCCTCTGGACATCGACGAAGATTCTCTCCCCCAGCGAGAGATTGGGGTCGACGAGACGGAAAACACCATGAAGCCCGGCCAAACGTATCTTGAGACAAGAGGGGGCGAGTTGACCGAGCAGGACGTAGAAATCATGCGGCAGAATCGGAACTGGGATGCACGACCTATGGTGTTCGAAATCAATAAATCAAGTCGGTATCAGCCAGAGTCCTCGCAAGCCGCGATACAAAAATTTGAGAGGATGTGTAAAGATACTGACTCCGTCGTCTCGCTGGCGGCAACTTGGGGAACGCGGCGCCGCAGCCTGCCAAGTATCGCAGACGTCGAGGGGATAACCAGCGGCAACATCTTCAAAAAGCTCTCAATAGATCGCAACCCCCGGCGACCTAGTATCCTAGGGGGGCTTCGCAGCCTCGTCAGGATGCCGACTACCACTGCGAATAAGCGAACTCGTACCGACTCTGATGCACGTTCGATCGGGACAGATTCGTCGGCAGAGCGCAATCCGAACCTAGCCAAGCCCGCCACCCTGAAGCGCGCTGTGAGCTGGGGCATCAAGCGCGAAGTTCCAACTATCACGACCGCTGTCATCGCCATGGGTGCTGGAGCGTCGGCCGTCGGCGCGGCCCATCATGCTCGAAACCCTTCTATGAGCGCTGCCACGCCAACCCTCACATCACCCAAGAGCCCGCTTGGCGGTGGCCTCACCGTACGAAAGCCCTCTCGGATCCGTAGTATCTCAGATCTCACTACCAAGAAGGAGACAGCCGGTCTCACTGATATGCTAAGAAAGGCTGGCGGGCCCCCGGTGTCGAATATTGGCAACTCCACCGCCATCGCCATCGCTGGTGATGCTGATGACGATGATGACGACGACGACGATATGTATGAAGATCCGGAGATGCGCTCTCAGGCTAACAAAATCATCGATGACATCACCCCGAATTTCAGCGGGTTCCAGCAGCACATCCTGAAGCTGAACCCCTCTTTAGCCACGACTAATAACTACTTGGTTGATCGCATTGCTCACCAGCAAATCGTTCGCTACAAGAGCCTACTCAATTCTAGGGTTAAGCATATTCAGAGCACCGCAAACAACAATTGCGCATGCGGAACACTGTGCATTACGCTCGGTGGTAGCGCAAATGTCCTCGACTCAAGAGGAGATCCCCGAGGCCTCGACCCGCTATCTGCGAGATACGATGGCTCAGATGGAGATATCACGCCGCTTGAAGGGCCGGGGGTGATCAGCCCGGAGAGCTTTCCACAGGATATCCCCATGCCACCGGCAAATATCCTGCCAGCCGAGTTTGAATGTCAGCTGTGCTTCCAGGCAAAGAAGTTCCAGAAGCCTTCCGATTGGACCAAACACGTCCACGAAGACGTTCAACCCTTTACCTGTACATGGGACCGTTGCAGAGACCCCAAGATTTTCAAGAGAAAGGCGGATTGGGTTCGCCACGAGAACGAGGGCCACCGTCACCTAGAATGGTGGGATTGCGATGTGGAGGACTGTCGCCATGTATGCTATCGACGCGACAATTTCCTCCAGCATCTCGTTCGCGAACACAAGTACCCGGAGCCCAAGGTGAAGACCAAGGCCGCCATCAAACGTGCCGGCGGCCTAGATCCCACCTGGCAGAAGGTTGAACAATGCCATAAGGAGACACATGACCTACCCCAGAACGAGCCTTGTCGTTTCTGCGCAAAGACCTTCCCGACATGGAAGAAGCTAACAGTTCATCTGGCCAAGCACATGGAGCAAATCAGTCTTCCTATCTTAAAGCTTGTCGCGCGAAAGGAACTCGACTCCGACACCATCATCAGCCCTGTTCAGGATCCTCCTCCACGTCCGTTCCCAGCTACCTTCCCGGTGAAGTCCGAAAACTTCGACCTCTCTCCTATGAATACGGGTATGCCCTTCTCCCTGACACACTCGCAACCACAACCTCAACCTCCGTCCAATGGTGGCGCTCCGTACTGGTATGGCGTTGTTCCTCCTCCGATGTACCAACAACCGGGGATGTTTCCCGATTTCAACAACGGGCTCAATCACGGTACAAATCAGCATCCGCTCAGCATTCAAACACAGAATTCCATTCCTGTCAGCCATTCCCAGCAGTTTCCAAGTCTCGACATGGTAACAACTAGTCCGCCCTTCATTCAAGGAAACCCCAATTACTTGACGTCCGATGTTGAGTTCTCGGGGCTCGCGAGCAACGCACTAGGTTTACAGCCCCCGAATGGGGTCATGTACAATCATATGATGGACCCCCATAGTGCGGGAACTGAGCAGCAGCAACAGCATTTTACGCCACAGGGGTCCGCATCGCCATACGGACACTCGCCACATCAGGGTGCGGGAGGGTTCTACGCTCAATGAGACACAGGGGAAAACAGCGATTGGCGAAGCGGTGTTATGACCTGGTTGAATTGCTTGATACCCAACGGTTTTCGCTGCATATCATTTATTTAAACTATACTTATCTTTACGGAATTCCCAGTGCTCACCTGGGCCCTGTTCCTCTCTGCAATCTTTTGTTCTCTCAAAATACTCGTTCTGGTGGATTATTCTTTTGCTCCTTTGTCGTGCTGGGAGGGAGGGGCCTGAGGCGAAATGATGGCGTTTTCTACCTGTTTGCTATGGTACGAAGACCACGATTTGGATATACGGAATGGACTCGGTTTCCACCGGAGGCTTTATTTTGGGCTTTGAAGTTTACGGTTTCACGTTCTCCTTGTCTAGAGGATGCTTCCTAGGGTTTACGATTATGGGTCGGATCATAGAAATGGACTTCTGGACCTTGGCAGTGAGTGACCCGAGACAATATCTGTTGGCACCCGTGATGTGAGGTGTGATTGTGGAATTCAACACGTAGGTATTTGTTTACAGCGATAGAACCTAGTCCCCAACACGCCTAGTGTCGTGGATCTTTGGTTGGGATACGACATCGGGGCGGGGTGGAGGATTTCGATCGTGGCTGTGTGCTAGGAAATCGTATGGTTCGCCGTTGGCGTGCATCGCTACTATCTGAGGTTGACCAAGTGGCGGGACCTTAAAAATAAAATTAGTGACAGGCCGACGCGGTCCACCAGTACGCCTCGATGTTGTCGTAGGCTGTTATGAGGATATGTGGGTTGTTCAATCATGTCAGTGCTGAATCCGTTGTGTATCGCGAGCCGCGGTGTCATGTGAGGTTTTCTATGGTGTTTCCAGAGTTCGCAACGCATCCATGCGCGGGCCATGGGTCTGGCTGTCTGTCCTACTCGACAAGAATATGCATATGCTGCTTTGGACCTAAAGCAAGATCAGGTGTAACATGTGATGCGATTCGGTAGCTTGACAGGCGGTGGACCTGAACTCCGCAGCTGCGGAGGTAGATCTGGGACATCACTTCACAGTACTCAACCTGAATGGGATGGAATTGACCTCGTGCGGAAGGAACATTTACCTATCTGCCTTAATTACGGCACATTGAACACTACCGATCCGCTTGTCTGTGATCGTAAAGCGTTATTTCAAGGGCTATACCAGAACCAGGGCGAGTGTCCGAAATCTGAGAACTGGACAGGTTCCGCATAATGCTGTGTCATGCCGAAGCACAGTACCGTGGAGATCCATGACCCTGGGAAGAGTTGTCGTTGATTCCAGTGTGGGGGGACAGTGCGTGGCATGGAATATGCGTGGAGCTTCTTGCTGGGATTGTTCTTGGTGTTGACCTCAAAAATCCCAAGTTTGTTGCGATTGGTCTTGCAGACCTCACAGTGCTGATGGAGCGATTAACTGAACTGCTGCTGGATGGTGTTTCAAGAAACAAACAGCAAGATCGGGCAGTGCAGATGGGAAAAGCACAATCCCCTTGGCGGTCCAAGCTGGCGAGCAGATCTGCTGCTTCGCATGATCCTGATACTCGTCGCTTCGCGCATCACGAACGACCCGCTGGCCGGGTCCGAGAATTGATGCGTGTGGTTGGTTGACGCAGGGGATGGGAGGTCGGGTTCCCAAACAGGAGCGAGTGAGCGGCGAAGGCAGAAAAACTTCTGGACTCGTTTCTTCTGCCAGTTGTCCATCACATGCAGCATCAGGGGGTTACCAATGTCTTGGGTTAAGTCTGAAGTTTACCTCTGCGTGCAGAGGTTGGGGAGGATGACATGAAGTGGACTTACAGTCATCGGCGATGGCGGGCCGCAGAGTCCCCGACGAGCCTGGCCTCGATCACGGTCTCGTATTTTTTTTTAGAAGGAAGAAAAACATCGGCTCAATATTTCGCCCTGAGCAGAGAGCGGGATTGGGAACCAGTTTCCTGTTCGTCATCGTTGCGAGTTTCATGTGGCGATCTTGAAAAGTCGAAAGTCCTCGCAGTGGCGTCTCGCTCACCCCCAGCAGCCAGAGCAAAACCCCCCACAACCGCTGCCAGCCAATCGCAGCCCAGAAAGCCCCCCCCTTTTCGCACTACCGTTTCAGCGGGCACCGCTGGGAGGGCCTTCCCTGGCTCAGGGCAAGGAGGGGCAGCGGTTCCATCCCCTGCACGTCCCTGTCGGCCGCTCAGGGCGCTCGCCAATCATGGGCTACTCCGCCAGCGATCCCGCCGGTCGAGAACCCGCTCCGATGCGCTGCGCTGCAAGACCCTGCACAACCAAGGGAGGGAGAGACACGACGATGCCCAGCTGGGATGAACCCCTCCGCCACGCAGCCACGCGTTGGAATGGGAAGCTTCGATGACATCTCCAGCCGTTTCAGATACCCGCTTGGGGGTTGGGAGGGGAATCCCCTGCTGCTGCGGCCAGGTCTGCTCTCTTTTACCTGTGTGTGTGCCTTTGCCTCGCCCTCGGCTCGTTTCTTTCCTCTTCCTCCCCTACCTTGACGTCGAGGCCATTCCGAGTGTCGCTGGCAGAGAGTTCTCGAGCGACTCGAGTGTGTTCTCTTCTCCTTTGAACGGCAACTTGTTGCCTTCTTCCCTTCGTTCCAGGTTGATCCTCGGCCGGTTTCTTTACTCGGACGTTGATTGTTCTGTTTGTTTTTCTTCTTGATCATCCTTCTTTTTTGACTCGGCTTGCCGATCAATCATTATACCGACCGGCTTCGAAGACCCCAATTGAACATTGAAACACCAAATCGTGGCCAAGAGTTACGAATATTTACCTATATCAACAACACAGAGAAACCCATTTGACTCCATGTGGCTGTGACAAAAGAAAGAGAGAGGAATAAGGTCGACTGAAACGACAACAATCTTACGATACACGCAGAGAAGTGCGGAATCTCAGCATGGCGAAAGGGGGCTTGAAGGCCCGGCTTCTGGGCGTGGTGGTTGCTGGGCTGGTGTTGGTGAACGGGGTGGCGGGCGCGGATATCCTTCAGACAACGGGCTTCAGCAGCTGCAACAAGAACGCCTCGGTTTCAGTGCAGAGGGTCAACATCAGTTACAACAATAACAACAAGACGGTATCGTTCGACGTCTCGGGGTCGAGCTCTCAGATCCAAAATGTAACGGCCATTCTCAACGTCACGGCATACGGACAGCAAATTTACTCTAACGCCTTCGATCCCTGCTCGCCCGGCACATTTGTGAAGCAGCTCTGCCCTGTTCCCGTCGGCACGTTCTCGGCCAAGGGCAGCCAGGCGATTCCCGCGCAGTTCGCGGACATGGTGCCGGCGATTGCATTTCAGATTCCGGATATTGCGGCGATGGCAACGTTGCAGCTGCAGTCCAAGGACACCGGTGCCCGTGTTGCTTGCATCCAGTCTACGGTATCCAACGGCAAGACGGCCAGTGTGCCTGCGGTATCCTACGTCGCTGCCGGTGTGGCGGGAGCAGCTTTGGTCATGACCGGCGTATCGGCGGTGGGAGCAGCATTCGCCGGCGGTGGTGCCGCTGTGGGAGGAAGCTCGGCTGCTGGTGGGATGGGCACTATCAGTCCTAGCTTTACTGAGGTTTTCGGATGGTTCCAAGGGATGGCGATGAACGGCATGTTGAGTGTCAACTATCCCCACGTCTACCGGAGCTTTTCCAAGAACTTTGGTTTCTCCACCGGTTTGGTCCCCTGGGATGGGCTACAAAGGTCGATTGACGGGTTCCGCGCGTCCACCGGCGGTAATCTGACCGAAATGAACACAGACTTCCTCAGAAACGCAACCTTGGTGTATCCCGATGGATCAACAACGAACATGGGGACTGCCAAGGCAAAGAGGGCGTTCGATGACTTTTTGTTTCTCGCGCGTCGGCAAATCGAAACCAGCGTGAGCGACACGGCACCCGCAAACAGCTCTGATCCCAATGCCCCAGAGAGCATCCGTCAGGCAGTGTCGGGTATACAAGGGTACGTACAGGAGCTCAGCATCCCTTCGGCAAACACCTTCATGACGGTTCTCCTGGTCGTTGCTATTGCTATTGCGGCCATCGCGGTTTCGATTCTACTGGTCAAGCTTATCCTGGAGTTCTGGGCCTTGTTCGGCAGCTTTCCAAAGGCGCTCTCGGGCTTCCGCAAGCACTACTGGGGGTCGATCGGACGTGCTATCACGTCGCTCATCCTGCTGCTCTACGGCGTGTGGGTGCTGTATTGTGTCTTCCAGTTCACACAGGGAGACTCCTACGTCGCTAAAACCTTAGCTGGTGTCACACTCGCCCTGTTTACTGCTATTTTGGTATTCTTCTGCTACAAGATCTGGAGCACCGCACATAAGCTCCGGAATGTGGAGGGCGATATCACCGCGCTGTACGAGGACAAGAGCATCTGGGTTAAGTACAGCCTGTTCTACGAGTCGTATCGCAAGGATTACTGGTGGATCTTCGTGCCCACCATCGTCTACATGTTCGCCAAAGGTACTGCTTTGGCCGCCGCTGATGGACATGGCATGGTTCAGACAATCGCCCAGCTGATCATCGAGGGTGTTATGCTGGTGCTGCTTCTTTGGAGCCGCCCGTACGAGCGCCGCTCGAGCAACGTCATCAACGTCTCGATCCAGGTCGTTCGTATGCTCTCAGTGGTGTGCATTCTGGTCTTCGTGGAGGAATTCGGCATTGCACAGACGACGCAGACGGTAACCGGCGTGGTGCTCATCGCCGTACAGTCGGCCTTGACGGGTATCTTGGCCATCTTGATTGCCTGGAATGCCATCAGCGCTTGCTGCAAGCAGAACCCGCATCGCAAACGCCGTAAGGAAATGGGTATGTTGATCCACTAAGTAACATATATTTTGTTCGTATAAGAAACTGACACATGCTACAGAGAAAATGCAGCAGCGCGACACGCTCACGCCCCTCGATGCGCGTAACTCGCTTCTGCTCGATCGCTCCGCGTCAGACCCGGTGCCGCCGCTACCCGATTCGTTCTCTTTCAACAAGACGGGCACCATCGATGCCAAATCCATCGGTACCTCCCGCGATTCGTCGCCTGAACGCCTGTACTCCGGCGATGGCGACATGGAGAAGGCACAAACCAAGCTATCGGCGCCTCTCGCTGGCAGCCCGCCCTACCGGCCGATCACACCCTCTACCCCATTGTCGAGGACTTCAAGCCGTGAGAACCTGATGAAAAATGCCGCACCGCCACCAAGACTTGCCGATAACAGACAGCCAACGCTCCCAAATCTGGGTGGCGGTGGTGGTGGAGGCTTCGGCTTCGGAGGCTACGGACTACGGCCACCACAGCCAGGTAACGGCTTCGTCCAGGGGGGATATGGACAGCAGGCAGGAGGAGGGGGATATGGTCAACCATACGGGCGAGCGCCACCGTCCCGGGGTGGCTACTGAATAGGTGGTTGGAGAGCGAGGGCGTTTGATCTCAGGAGCCTGTATTTCTATTTATATTGGCATTCTGTTCACTGCACATATGCCATACACGACGCGACACGACGCGATTCCTTTTATTATATCCCGTGTATGAGAGACAGAAGAGAGCAGGCCGCCAGTTGGCAGGCACGGTTGGATGCGAATGAAGATGATGAAAATGTACAAGTACGGACCGCTTGGATGAGTTGGATCATGTACCAGAAGACAGGGACGGCGTTTTGCGCGAATACTATATATATCGATTGAGTAATATAACACATAAAATGAGATGAAATCACCGATCGGTTCAGAGTGTTTGTTTGAGTGAACGTTATGAAGCGCCCACTTACCTACCACCTGATAGGTAACGTCTCGCCAGTTGTGTGTGTTTTACCTCTGACCAGGTCCCCACCGGGCAATACTTATCAACTACATGCAGTTCGAATAAATACAAGGAAAATTTCCACAAGAGCCCTTTTATGTTATTCTATAGACGCCATGAGCTGGGACAGCAGCAAGTCTACGGCGTGACGGGAGTCTTACATCAGGACCAACCAACGGAGCCGGAAGCTGTGATTGGATGCTGGCAGTGGGTCGCCAGATAACCCCCAATTCATCTGGCTCTCAATGAATCTGCTCAACCAAGAAACGTGACTTCCATATGCTCAGGTCCCGCGGAAGCGCAGTTTATATCAAGTAGGTAGCTCCGGGAAGGAAGGTGAGAAGGAGAATGAACAGGGTCCTTCTCTTTGCCCAGCATCGCACCCCCATGTCCTGAGGGCCGCATGCTGAGAGGTCGCCGCCAACAAACGCCCCCTCCTGCCATCTTTGTGCATCGTCGAATAAAATAGGCAATTAGTCTAAGGTTTCTGGGGGATATAATATTTTGCAGGACAGGAAGAACGTCCTGTCCATGAGCGAAACGGACATGAGCGATCTCCAGCGGAGATGGGCCAAGGCCAAGCTCAACGCCCTGCCCGGCTTCAACGAGCTCGAGGAGGAGGAAGACGAAAGCGATAGCGGCACAAGAACCTCGAGCTACTCAGTCACATCAGAGACCTCCGACATACCACACCCAGACGACGACTCATCGTCGGCCTCGTCCTCCTCCGTCTCCTCCACAGGCACCGTCATCCCCTCGCCAGCGAGAGCCCTCTTCGCCAGGCCCCTCGGGTCAGTCTCCCTTTCCCCTTCGCTGTGTTCAATTCCCCAGACCCACCACTAACTCCCCCCACAGCTTCCCCGGCGGCCGCTCCCTCGAGCCTATCCCCTGGACGACCTACTTTGAGCGGGAGCTCTTCCTCCCGGACGACTCCCCCGCCTCCCCCACCACAACCTACCACGCCTACCTGACCTCCCCCGTAGGAAAAGGCCCCCTCTTCGTCACCCACCACGGCGCCGGCTCCTCAGGTCTCTCCTTCGCCGTCCTGAGCGCCGAGATCCGCAAACGGCTTCCCACCGCAGGAATCCTCTCCCCCAACGCGCGCGGCCACGGCTCGACCGTTGCGCCCGAGAACCCCCTGGATCTAAGCCTGTCGACCCTAACAGATGACCTGCACCATGTGATACTGCTTACCCAGAAGGCGATGAAATGGCCTGAGCTGCCGCCGATGATCCTCGTGGGGCACTCGCTTGGCGGGGCGGTGGTCACGGATCTGGCGAAGAGGGGGGTGTTGGGCACGCAGGTGTTGCTGGGCTACGCGGTGTTGGATGTGGTGGAGGGGTCGGCGATGGATGCGCTGCAGAGTATGCAGACGTATTTGTCTACAAGACCGGTGGGGTTTGCGACGCTTAGGGATGGCATTGATTGGCATGTGAGGTCGCGCACGCTGCGCAGCTCCGTGGCGGCGAGGACGAGTGTGCCAGCGTTGCTGGTGCAGGGACAAGATGGGGATGAGGCGAGGCCGTGGAGGTGGCGGACGGATTTGGCGGCTACGCAGCCGTTCTGGGAGGGGTGGTTTGTTGGGCTGTCGAAGAAGTTCTTGGAGGCGAAGGGAGGGAAGATGTTGTTGTTGGCGGGGACGGATAGGTTGGATACGGAGCTGACTATTGGGCAGATGCAGGGTAAGTTGTATCTTCTGTATTGTTTTCTTGTGGGTTGAGCATGCTGACATGGCGTTACTGTTTCTAGGCAAGTACGCGCTGCAAGTGTTCCCCGAGGCCGGGCACTTTATTCATGAAGATCTCCCCGAGAAGACGGCCATCGCGCTGGTGGACTTCTATCGGCGAAACGACCGGAGCGCTATAGTGTTGCCGTAGGTGCAAATTGGAGTGGTTTTCTCCCCTTTCTGTCCATTTTCTGTTGTCTCAGGAGCAGAAACTCTCTCTTGACTCCTGAGACACAAACAATCTCCCAAAATGGAGAATATAAGCTGATATTTACGACAGGCCCAAGGTATCGGAATTGCTGGCGCAGGGGAAGAAGGTCTAGCTAGACTGGATAGTGGTTGACGACGACGACGCAAAAATGATACCATTTCACTGCCGGTAAGTCCGGTTAGTGAGACAGGGCGATAATTATTTACTGGAGTTATTAGTGATGTGTACGGTCCGTCCGTCTATGTGCATTGCGTTGTCTACCAACGCCCTGGATATCGTAAGCCAGATTCCCTAACTACCTGTAATATGCTATTTCACAACGCAGCAACGCCTCTACTGCTCCGTATACCTTGTCGCCTTCTTGTTGGCTTAAATGAGAATAGGACAGTCGTAGTGACACTCAGGCAACGTTGTCCCATCATACCGCTTATTCGCCCTTGTCCAATGCTGCGAGGTGCGACGGCCGAATTCGTTGGCATCAGTTTGTGGGAATCGCGTCTTCCATAACGCGCTGTTTCTTGGTCGGGGTCATTGTAGGGCTCATGGGTGGGCTCTGCTTTTTGACAGGGCTTTTTGGCGGATTGTTCCCCTTCCAGACCCCCTTGGTTTCCCTCTTCCTCTTGGCCGGCACATCCACTTTCACCACCGGCTTGGGCGCAATCCCAAGTATGTTGTCCGTTTCCACCGCCTTGCGCAGCGCGTCCCCCCCCATCTCTAACGCCGTGACCACCTCCACGTACGTCTTGGTCGATGCAATCAGCTTGTGCGAGCCGTGGACCAGGTGCGCGAGCGTGAACTTGGTGTTGCCGAACTTGTTCTCCACCTCCATCGCATACCACGCAAACTTCGTAGCCATCTCTCTCCACGGCGCAGGTCCACCCGCGGCCTCGCCGCGGAAAACACTCGGGTTCTTCTCCGCCGAAGTCGCGATCATCGCTCCATCCACCCCAAACTCCCTCACCAACTCGAAAGCCTGGTCCCTCCCCTCCACATCCCCATTCATCACACACGCCACCCCCGCCTCGCGACACACCTCCGCCACCATCCTCAACTGCCCGCGAATTGCCCTCTCCCTCGGTCGCATCGGCGTCGTCCGACAATGCACCGTCAGCCCAGTAATCCCCGTGGCCACCAGCCGCCTGACCAACCTCTCCGTCTCCTCCGCCGTCTCCAGCAACCGGATCTTGACGCTAATCCCAATCTTGAACTCGGTCGCGATCTCCTTCACCAGCGCCTCCAGTATCGCCACCAGCGTGTCCGGCGTGCGTAGCAGCGCAGCACCCATCCCGCCCGATGTACTGAAGGGCTTGGGACACCCTGCGTTGACGTCGATGGCGTATACATCTGCTGCGACCATACGCGCGGCGGCAACGGCGCGCGCGGGGTCGGAGGTGCCGATTTGGAAGACGAGCTTGTTCGCTTCGCGGAGGGGATCGAGGCGGTAGATGACGCTTTCGCTGGAGTGGCCGGCTTTGAGGTTGTTAGAGGGAATTCGTGTCCATTCGATAGTGCCGTTGCGCGGGTTGATGCGGCGGATGGAGCCGATGAGGGAGTGGTCGACTGTTTCGGGGCCTGGGAAGGGAGGGGTTAGCACCTAGTAGAGTGAAGGAAGGAGATCGGAGAGCGTATACCCCAGACGAGGTCGGCGCCGTAGTGCAGGGCCAGGAGGCGTGAGGGCAGTTCGCCGGAGCGCACCATGGGCGCCAGGACGACCTTGCCGCGATAGTCGACGCCGCGGCGCGGAATGGGCACCATTTTGACGGCGGAAGCGGCGAGGTTGGGCGTCTCAGTGGTCGTCATGATGGCGCGTTGCAGTAGCTGACCAACACATCTCATTCTAAAGGTGAGGTGAGGAACGAGTTGCTGCCCGCGATCCACTCTGAGTCAAATCCCCATGCCAAAAAAAGTTGGAAGCTGCATCTCGAACAAATTCCATCTGCGGGAAGGTGGAGAGCAAACCCAACCCTTGCTTTGTGCATATAACCCTAACCCCGGCATTAATTCAACCCCTTTTTGACTGGTGGAAAGATGGGCTACTGTTGTTGACGACCACAGTGCATTTTGTACATGACTATATTCACACAAGAAGGCTATCGTGACACCCGATCTACCACACTCACCAAACTCCTGCAGTTCAGATCCTTCTGGGTACCTAGGTCCCGGGCCTGTCCCTCCAACCAGGCAATCACCTCTCCATACCCCGACTGCTTTGTCACAAACACCTGTCTACACGCAACCATAGCCAGCCTAAAAGAGAGACAGACACCCGACAGTTAGAGACCGATCAAGGTCCTCTACCTCCAAAAAAATGAGAAGAATAAAGGACAAAACTCACCAAGCAAGCTCCACCTTCTTGACCGTACACGTGTATCCAGGATACCTCTCTCTCCTCGATTTGCTGGTTAGCAACAAATATGCTACGTCCACCAGCGTATTGAGCGTATCTGTCATCGCGTCAGCATTTCCCGACCCCAAATCATGCTTGAGCAAGATGAGTTGAGTTGCGTACCAACAAACATCGCCAGCCCGGGCCTTTTCTCCTTCGGCAGGCAGCGCGCATACGCCCACATCTTCGTGGCCGTCTCGACAAATGCGGTGTACGCGTTTCCGAGAACAGCCTGTCGGGAGTTGTGTGCCGTGTCGAAGAAGACGAGATGCGACTGGATTTTGAACGCGTCTGTCACATCGCCAGTTAGCAACAGCAACCTATCCAGTAGAAAAGTGGTGGCAACTCACTCAAGACCTTGCGCTTGAAGTTCCGCCCCGGATAACGTGAGAACTCTACTGTAAGTGAGTTGAAGATCACCGGATCCTTCACTCCGTCTCTCTGCTTCCGAACCTCCAATGTTCTACAATCAATTACCAATCCACAGTACAGAAAACCAGCCGATGTCTCTAGCATCGGAACAGTGACACCATCCACAGCTAACTCAAAGCTCACCAGACTCTTTCCCGGGCTCACGGTAACGCCATATTCCGGCACGCCGCGAACCATAACCTGGACAAACCTCGCCGCTTTCTCCCGGTCAGTTGTAATGAGCAGGAAGTCATCCGTCAACCTCAGCAGCAAGCAACCATCTCCTCGTAGAAACCCAAGCTCCTTCTGCTCCAGGTCCGCGTAAAAGTAGCTGCACAGTGTGGACGACAGCACTGAGCCCTGCGGGATGCCTGTTTTCTGGCGGTAGTACTTCTTGCCAATACGCACCAAGTTTTGCTTGACATGGTCGGTCGTAAGTGCCAGAAGTTCGCCCGTGCCGCGGTTCATCTGCGCGGCGCTATCGACAAACACGGTGTTAGTTCGGGCGGCTGTATTAGGTGCCTCCTCAAGGCGTGCGAGGAAGCCCGCCTTGTCGTTGGTTGCGTGTGCAGTAGAACGCCATCGCTTTGCGGCCTTGCTATTATCTGATTCGAGGGGGGCTATCTCGACATGCTTTGATATGCGATAGCCAGGTTGGCTGGGGATGTCTCGCATCAGCTTGAGCATGGCGTCCTGCGGGATAGTGTCGAAAGCAGCCTTGACGTCAACCTTGGCGAAGTAGAGAGGGGGAGGGGATAGCCCGAGTTGAGCCTTGAACATCTTGATGCGGCTGTAAATGTCCCCTACCGAGAACATGGAGGAGCCGAGACGGGACGGCTGGAGTGACTGTTCGCTACTGTTAGCACAGAACATGTACATAGACCGGCTTGATTAAGGATGGCAGTACCTTCTCCAGCTTGAGCATTGTGCTCACTGGCTCAAGGACTGAGTTGATACTTGGTCCGAGCAACGTCTTGCTGCCACGCTGCATTGTTCGCCGCCGCAGATTCATGATGGGGCGCATAGTGCCCTGTTTAGGCAGTAGTCGCAACTGGGCGAAGCCCAAGCGGCGGGAGTCCAAAGTGCGGAGCGCCTCAACAAGAGGTTCTTCCTCAAACATCTTGTCTTTAAGGGCGGCCATGGCTGGCTCGGCGATGTGGCGCCAAACGTCATGCCGAAAGAAGAAGAGTCGGTACCGGTGTGCACTGGACTCGGTGACGTAGAAGTTGCTCCGGATGAGTGGGATGAGGAGCGAGTCAAACAAGTAGTAGAGAAACTCATAGAATATCTCGATGCGCTTGTTCTTGTCAGATTGCGAGCATTTCTGCCCACTAAGACCTGGTGGCGTGAGCCACTCTATGTCCAGCACCTGCCGATTCTTGTCAGCATCTGGTACCTCAGCTACCTGTTTATCTTCAGCATATGACTATACCTTCATTCCCTGTACGGCTTCATGTAAACACATGCTCTCAAACCGTCGGAGGTGGATAAACTGGTGTACATGTTTCAAGAAACACGCTTTGTTGTGCTCTTGTATCAAACCTTTGCCCCAGAACTCGTTTGGAATTATCTTTGACAAAACAGCCTGGCAGAAAGCTGAGACTCCGGAAACAGGGGTCGCCAGCTCGACAAGTGAGTCGTACTGCTGTTCCGGAGCCACAGATGGAACAGGTGGAGTCGACTGCGGACGCTTTCGAAGTTTTTCTGCTTTGTCAGATGGCTTCAGGGCATGCGACAACTCCTTATTCTGCGCTCCCGATAAAACTCGTCTTTCAAGTTTGACCTGTTCCACGACCTAGATACCGTCAGCAATCGTCACTGGACTTGTGGTAGTCCTGTCTTACTGGACAGTAGTGCTGCAGCATTGCCGAATAACCACATCGGCTATGGTGAACTTGAAGGCGCCGTACCAGAAGCGAGAGGCAGCCCCTGAGTCGCTTTGGGATGTGGTTGGCAGCACGCTGCTCTTTTTCATCTTTCCTGGGGAACTTTTTGGCAATCTCCTCCTCGCGAAGAGTATAGTCGTGGAGTATCTGTGTAGTCCGTCGACGATCTACTACGGATGTGAAGACATTATGCAGACCAAACTGCCTGGGGAAGATGTACATCATAATACGGAGCACGCTGTCATCTTCGCTTGGGGCGGAGGTGGATATGTCCGGCTTCTGAGGAACCCCTTCAGACTGGGGCGGTACTTTGCAAGGAAACCGGTTTAGAACATCTGCGAATGTAAGCTAGAAGTCTCGCATATCTACAGAGGTTGGCACCTACGTATATGGCGAAGCCCGAAATGAACGTTGCCTCTAGCGTTCAAAGCAGCTCGCGCGTACAGCATTCGGTTTCTGACAAACGTGATCTCGGCAGGACGGAGTTCTACAGCCCTCTGACCAGCGGCTGCTGGCGCAGGCCTCGATTTCTTCAGAGCTTCTGCAGCTAAAGACTCGAGTTCAAAGATGGGAGCCCCGCATAGCTGGTAGAGGTTGTCCCTACCAGCTTTCACTGGTTCGAAAACGGCGCAATCGATCAACAGATCGATCATGATGCGCTCACCCTCTTTACCCAGCAACAACAGCAACTGTGGCCAGGGGTCCTCCTTGAGTGCCTTCACACGGTGGTTGGGGAACCGAACCTCCAAGCCTGGAATTACTTCCCTTACTTGGGCCCCCTCAGCCCTCGCGGTGATAATCCTCCGAAAACCATCGCAGAGGAGATGTTTCGGCCAGCTTCCTGACTTCGCGCGAGAAAACAAGAGCCATACCACAAAATCGACAATCTAAAAAAGGTTTGAGCCCATCGTCATTCTCATGGGGTAAGCAGTCATCCGCTGGAGCCCTACCTCAGACTGCGAGTAGATAGATCCTGTCAGACCATCCGAAAGTGTCACGTATGACTCGTCGCCCTTTTGCGAGAAACCAAGCCACTGCTCCCAGCGAAGGTCAGGCGTCTTCCCAAGGGCGGATTTTGGCTCGTCACGACAGCCAACCAGAGTGGTGTCGAGATACCGTCCTAGCGCGAGTTCGCCCTCTGTGGGTGCCGCCTTTTCAGACGACCGCGACAAATTCACCCCTACAGACTCGATCTTCTTGCGTCTGATGCGGGAAGAGCTGGGAAGTTTTCCCAAGACATACTCGCGCAACGTCCTGATATTGAAATAGTAGCGAGTAAGTAAGGCGTGCTGTGCGGGGTTGTTGTCGGCGCATTGCTGCTGTCCGCGCTTTGCCTTCTTGGCCGCCCGATCGCCAGAGGCAGCGCAACCTAGGTCTCCCTTCCTCTTTGCCATTGGGTTGGCAATGCCGCGAAGCGGGTTGGCTGCGCGCCGAATCCCATTCGACGAGTTTTTCAGCCTTGCGATTATTGGTAGGAAACGGAAAAGAAAAGAAGGGCACCTATCAACAGGTGCCACGAAAGCAAGAACAGCCGATTAGGCGATGAGTGCGCGGGATAGATATGGGATGACTCTTGGATTTTACTTCTTTAACGCCGTTCGTGTGGGCAATTGTTGGCTTGCTGTATTTACTTTTGGAGAAGGGGGAGAGTTGGTCAACGTCACGTCCCGTCGCGTGGTCGTGTGATGGGAAGCAAGGTACTACGAACGAAGGCTCTGGCCAAATGAAAGGGTCCCCTTAGCCAGTGCGAAACGTGTTTTGTCACTATAAAAGACCGCTTATTGCTGTCGTTATTACAGGCCATCTACCATTCCGAAAACACTTACATTAATACTTAAAAGGCCTTCCTGAATTCTAGAAAGGCCTTCCTACATGTTAAAAGGCCTGTAATGTGATAAGCTAAGGCCTTACCGTCCCAGAACAAGACCGTGTGAGGATTCCAAGAACGTATTTTCACACGGAGATAAGAGACCCTTTATTTGGCCTGAGCGTTCGTCCGTCCCGCCTAACCCTCCCGCTCAAGCCGCTACTGCACTTTTAAACTACAGCGCTGGAACATCAAAGTTTAACCCTCAAACAGTTGTGTCACAAGCTTGCTTGCTTATTCCAATCCTTTTGATCAAGTAGCGACATTTTTACCGTAAGCTCTACGATCAAAAGCATGATACCTGAGATGCTTCCACTTATTCAACTCCACCGATCTCGGATAGGAACGAATGCACCATCGGAAAACGCCTTACGTTCCAGATTTTGAGTTTGACGTGCTGCGGGACTCCAGACAGTCTCCCTTTCATACAAAGGCCTCGCTGTTTCGTCCAGTCGAGCATTGATAGGCCGCCCGCGGCAGGCCGAGATTGGCCCACATAAGGGTGATTGATAGATCGGCGCACTGGCAGATGTAGTTACCCCTTGTGCCTTTTTCGTTGGGAATGTTGCTGCTTCTTTAAAGTATGTATGTCATCAACGTGGGGAACAGGATAAGTAGTGATTCTACGAAATACCTTACTTCGAAATATTGTGTTTGATGGGCTGCCCGACCTTGATGTGTTCCTTGCTCAGAGCAATGGGTGTCGGAGATTATTGACCAGTTTGGCAAACCCCGTTCATGTTCACTCAGAAGTCGGAATGATCTTGGATTTCTTTTACCAACCAGTCACCGTCCGTGCCCAACTCTGCGACGGTGGCGCCAGCCCGCCTGCACAGGCGGACGGTTGGACGGTTGGAACTTGGAACTTGAAGGCCTCGGGAAATCGCTGGACACCCGACGCGCGGAGCTAAAGCCCAGGGCGCCACACGATCGTTGAAGCTGGTCGATTCGACCTCGACGGTCCAAGATTCCAATTCTAGGCGCCTGCAATCACGTGCAAATGCCTGGGGAGTTCTGCGGCAATTGGTAGGCACAGTGATCTGTCGATCTTCCCAAAGACAGAAAACGGTCTCTAACCTAAGGAACGTCCACCATCCCCCCACACCAATTCAGGGACAAGACGGACGGATGCGACTGTGATATACTCGAGTACCTAATCACGGTACAACGCTTAGGTTGCACACCACGCTCCTTGGCGTCCGATGTAGAAATTCTCGGATCCGTAGATACGCCTGATACGGGAATAGCCAGACAATCACCCGGGCTCCTTCGATGGATGTTAGGCCCGACCAGCATAGAAGCTGAGGGTCAGAAAAAAAGGACCGACGTGAATGCCGACGCCGACTTGGCTTGAAGTCAGCCCCCAAACTAAAACAGCCAGATCTAGAGTAGCGGACGGCAACTGAACCGCGCATACCTCCATTTTTGACAGTAGCATGCATCTAAGCACGTCTAGCGCCAACGTTTCAGCGCTTCACACTAGAGCAGACATTGCTGAAGTCGATTGACGTGAGCGTTTTGCAGGACACCATCAGCTCGCCAAGGTTTGGTGCTTATTTCTAGTTTGGGGTGGATCCATACTGGCCTGCTGCAGTTGTTTGGGGAAATCGTACAGCAGGCCCCTGTCGATTGCCCACTGGCCAGCAACCCCCCCGGTCGGCTCTTCAGACCCTCAGGCCGTAGCCAATCCGCCAATCCTCGTGCGTGCCAGCACATCAACGTCTCCAAGCCCCGACATCCCTCCATTTTGCTCCAGTTGCCCGCATGGATCACGATCACCTCTGAGTCCCCCACGACCACTCGCTCCCGCCCCGTCTCGGACCACTTTCGCTGTCCGCCGCGAGTGAGCCCCCAGGACGAGGTGCCCCGGAGCGACAGTGATGGTTGGGCCAGCATGGACGACGGCAATCATGGAGACGAGGCTGCTTCACGCACCGGCCCGTTCGTCGACCATCGCCACGCAGAACGGCCCCAGTACCAGCACCAACACCAGCACCAGCACCAACAACACCACTACCAGCAGCAGCAGCCGCCGCACGACCAACACCAGTACCAACACCACCAGCCGCAGTCTCAGCAGCTAACCTACCAGCCGCAACCCACCAGCCCCGACTCGGGCTCGTCTTCGTCCTCGTCCCCGTACCCCCCGTTCACGCCGGGGTTCGACAGCCGACCTAGCCAGATTCCAGTTGCCTCGTATGCTGCCGCAAACGCGCAGGCCTACGCCGCCAATGCTCGCGCCGACGAATCCCTAGAGCCCGACGACTTTTATCGCAGCTATCGTGGCATGCAACCTGGTGATGCCAACACGCCCGCGATCGACTCGATGGCCGCCGCCCCCGCCGTTCAAACGAGTGCCAGCCGCCAGCAGACATCGCTGCGGTCCAACGGCAATGGCTCCACGCCGAAGCACCCCGCCGTGCCCTCCGGTAGGACCCCTCTCAGAGCCGGCTTTCGCTCCGCATCGAACCCCGTCGACGACCGCCAAGCATCTGTGACAAGACAACCATCGGCCTCGGGCAACAGCTACAGCCCGGCAGCTGGCGCGTTCCCCCCAAGTGTGAAAGACCTCAAAAAGAAGTTCGACCAGAGTGTGGCGCAGTCTAGCTCTTCCGCAAGAAAGAACAATCTGAGGCCCTCGCGAGAAGCACCCTCTACGGGCTCGAGTGGGCGATCACTAGGGCTCGGGGGCGGTCCGACGTCGTACGGCTCTCTGAGAGCCCCGTCATCAAGTCGAGAGACAGGGCATGAGACGATAAGGGCTTCCAGCGTAAGGGGGACGCAGCGACCGAAATTTGTTCCTGAGGATCAGACATCAGTCAACTCTCAGTCCTTTGCGAGCAGAGTCAGCAAGCCCCGAAACCCCGGCTCTCCAAACAGCCAAGCATCCAGATCCTTGACGCAGTTATCGCCTGCGATTCCGTCCGAACTGCCCATATCAGCCCCTATTCCTGGGCGCTCGAGCGGTTTGCTTTTTGGCGAGATACTGCCGGAGCATAGTGACGAGGCAACCGCAGGGTTCGGCATTGAGGGAGCTCAACCTCGGAGGACCTCAGAGTCCAGTGTGCAGGACGTTGCGAGGCCTCACCTTCGCAGCCTGTCAGACCCCGACCACGAGCCGGAGCCTCCTTCTCCAACAGACTGGTATCGTACAGCGGCTGCTGATCAGCAAGTATCAGATCAACATGCTCCAAAGCCAACTTCAGGGCATTCTCGAGCCCACAGTGACCTTGCAAGGTCAAAACTAAACACGAGCCGCGCGGGTCACAGGAATCAAGGCACTGCTAGGACGACGAATGATGATGCCTCGCCGACATCTCCAACATCGCCAACATCACGTCTGCCAGTTTTTATAAAGAAGATGAATAGCGCTTCAGGCCGCACTAGCCCCACCTCTACGCGGTCCAATTCCCCGGCTACCTTGAAGCAAGCAGCAAGCGGTAGTCGCTCATCTAGACCGCACGCCACCGTAGCTGCGCGAGCGAAAACACCAATCAGTCGATCAGCAACGCCTGCTGCGCGAACGAAGACTCCCACACCAAACCAAACCCCAGGGTCCTCGCGGAAACCTCCGCCTTCCAACATTGCAACACCGAGTAATGGACGGCTCAACGCGTACGTGTCGGGACCGACCCCCAAGCTTTCGCCCAGTCTTCGAAGCTCTCGTCCGAGGCAATCAGTCGCCACTGCTACTACTACTGCGTCGAGGATGCGTGCAGGGCCAAGACCACCGTCGCCATCGAGACAGGCTGGGCGAACTACCCCCAAGCCAGAAGAGGCAACTGCTCGACGACGTAAGATATCAGTAGGCCCAATTGATTTTGCGCAACGGAGGGAAACTATCAAGCTTGCGTATAGCAAGTCTATCCGAGACTCACAGGCTAGCGAAGCAAGACGAGCGGCCGCAGAACGGAGGAAGAAGGAGTTGGAAGTGGTCGCGAGAGTTAAGATTGAAGCGGAAGCGGCAACCACGGGCATAGCGGCTGCTGCTGCGGCCGCAATGGCCGCCGCCGTCAGTGTGGTCCCTTCACCATCGAGTGATACAAGCCGCCCCCCAGAGCTAGCGACCCCCACTGAACGGACAGCAGCAGAGGAGCCCCTAAAGATTACTACAAACTTGCCCCCGTTACAACTGCCTGTCCAAAAGACCTCATCCCACTTGGATTCGCCCACGCTGGGAATACCAGGAAGTTTCCCCACCGCTGGATCCCCTCGGCTGGACGAATATGACGAGGTTCCGCTCTCAGCAGTCTCGACTGCTTCCTTCAGCACGGTGTTTGACATTGACGAGCAAACCGAGCCTGCTCGGCCAGATTCTGTGTTCGAAAGCACAAGTATAATCGATCATGATTTGGGAATTACGGTACCGGCTCACTCCCAGGCGTCCATCCCCATTGGCATCGAAGACTTTGAACGGCCAGCGCCCCCCACTCTGCGTAAAAGGGCATCTTATCACTATCCCTTTGACGACGAAGAGGATATGGACGATGATGTGTCAACGAAGCTCTCGCTTGGCGCTTGCTCTCAGGATTCACCCCAGCTGACGCCTACCCGCACTGAGTTCGAGCTGGGGCAAGCTAACTCTGAGTCTTGCGAACCGGAGTATGAACCGGAGTATGAACCGCAGCCGTATACGTACTCGTCCCAAAACTACGAGACAACGGTCACCATTTTGGGCCCTGGGTCTGATTTCAGACCGTCGTACAAGGATCAGCTTGGTGACACAACGCCGGCAGCCGAGTTGCTTCAGCCAGACGAACCACCAGTCAACGAGGCGCCTGAGATTATGGCCTCGGAGCTTTTGCACTCGGGCAGAATGGAACCCGAAGATGTGCGGGTCGAGGTCAACGATCTGGACCGCCTAGAGGACTTCTACACCGGTCCGCGCTTGCGCGACAACATTACTGCGCTGCGCGACTCCACCCCTGCTTCGTCTGATGTTGATGTCCCATATGAACCCCCGCTATCCTCAGCAGATTATCAAATGGCTCCGGATACGTCACACAGCCTAGCAGTACCTGCATTACTCTCCCCCGCAAATCGCCTGAGCCAGGGCTCTACCTGGACAGACTTTTCGTTCGGGAGCGACGATCGCGACGCGGGGCCGGGAAGTTCCGCCGCACATTCCCACGACTTTGAGATTCCTGAGAGGAAGTCGACCTTCAAGCTCACGCGGTCCTCCGATGATCTCAGCTGCCACGATCCTAGCGTGGGAGACATCAACCAAAGCCCAGAGCCCTCGCCGCTGGCCAAGCCCAGCATATCTCCTTCTATGCTAGCCGACTCCCCGCACGGCAAGCACCGACTTCCAGACCCTAATGCAGGTGAAGACTTTGCCATTCCATTCTCATCCCAACCTCGGAGGGTGCCACTCCTACCCAACCATGACCCTCCTCCTCCTCCCGTTCCCGACAGCGCGTATAAGTTGGATAGTAGTGTATACGAACCGGACACGCGACCAAATAGCTACGCGTATAGCCAAGAAGACGAAAGCGCAAGCTCGACGCATCCTAGTTTGACCAGTTTAACGCGCAAATCCACCCGGAAACTGACGTTCGAATCATCGAAACCGCCCAGCATCACTGATAGTACCCACAAGACTCAGCCATCTGAATCTCAGAGCGTGGTGAGCGACGAGCAAAAGAGGTTGCGGCAACGTCAGCTCGTCATCCGCGAGCTGATCGATACCGAAGACGTTTTCGTTAGGGACATGAGCATCGTAGAGGAAATCTACAAGGGTACGGCGGAAGCATGTCCGGGGCTCGATGGTAAGACTATCAAGCTGGTGTTCAGGAACAGTGACGATATCATTGGATTCCATGCCTTGTTTCTTGCCCAGCTCAAGGAGGCAGCATCCAGCGTCTACACTCCGAAAGGGAGGAGATCACCTATTCAATTGCCTGAGTCTGTGAGGGACGCCGACTCGGTGACCCTTGTCTCGACAACTTCTGGGGGGGCTACCCACAAACCCGAATTGGACGATGAGAAGGACCGACAGACTTCGCTCGGTCCTGTCTTCTCGAAAAACATCGAGAAGCTCAAGACAGTGCATGAGGCTTATCTGAAATCCAGTGATCTGTCCACGAAGCGTCTCCTTCAAATCCAGGAAGACGATACCGTCATTCTGTGGCTCAAGGAATGCAACGAGGCGGCGAAAGATTTGACCAGTGCGTGGAACCTTGACTCGCTCCTGATCAAGCCGATGCAGCGGATAACAAAGTATCCCGATATCCTCACGCACCTTCTGAAGTATACCCCAGAAGACCACCCAGATCGTGAAGCTTTAGTATCTGCGAAGGCCACAGTTATGACGGCAATCGAGGAAATCAACAAGACGAAGAAGAATTTCGAGCTCGTCGGCCAAATTGTCGGTAGGAAACGCAAGGAGTCCGATGTTAGAGCTGGTTTGGCCCGAGCATTCGGCAAGCGAGTTGATAAACTCCAGGCCCCTTCAAAAACAGCCGATGACGACGAGTTCGCAAGGCTTCATGAGAGATTCCAAGATGATTATCTTCGACTCCAGGTGGTATTGAGAGACGTCGAGTTTTATACCAGGAACGTTACAACATATGTCCACGAGTTTCTTCGCTACCTCTCGTCCATGGAGCTGGTTATGCGTCTGCAGCCATCTAGAGACTACGCACACTTGGAGAGTAAATGGGTTCAGTTCAATGTGTCAATGAGGGATATCGAGAAAATCGCCCTGGAGAAACATGTAAGTTTTCTCGACTCCACGACGCTATCTCTTGCACAATTGCTAACACAACCGTAGCTTTCTGATGTTCGAAAGCATGTTATTGAGCCATTCGAGCAAGTTATTAGGTGTTACGGTAATCCCACACTCGCACTGAAGAAGAGATCAAAACGTCGTCTCGACTTTGACAAGCACCTACAGCTTAAGGCCAACGGTAAGAAGGTCGATAAGCAGCTTACCGACCTCGTTGAGCAGTACGAAGCGCTCAATGACACATTGAAGAAGGAGCTACCCAAACTCTCTGCTCTCACCGCCAAAGTTGGCAACATCTGTCTTGGCAAGTTCGTCAGTATCCAGGCTTCCTGGTATCTTGTCTGGAAGGAGAAGGTGAAGGCACCCATCCAGGATTTGGGCTATGTTCCGGAGCTCTCTGAAATCGTGACGTCGTTTCAGAGAGAGTTCCAGCTCCAAGAGGAGAGGGCAAGCGCAATCGGAATCTTGAACCCAACTCTCAAGGGCAGGTCTTCCCAGTCCACCACGGACGATACCTCCTCCACTCTCTCAAAGACGAGGTCGCGACCAACCGATCTGCTTCCATCCCGTGGCAGAGGGTTGTCAGTGAGCAGCGACCACGTGCCGAGCCTGCCCACTCCAGATTTCGCGAAGCGCAACAGCGGCCAGTTCAGTCTGTCGCCCTCAAGCCCGGGTCATTACTATAGGGACTATTATTCCGGTATCAACGGGCACTCGCGCGGCATCTCTGGCTCACCTATCACCCCAGATCCTTCGTCTACATCTCGCCCAACAATGGGCTTGGCACGTCCTAGTACCGGGCGGAGCTTTGAATCGACTAGCATCCCACGCCAGAGCTCCGAGTCTACTGCAAATGCTGCGTCTCAAAACTGGCGCGACTCGAACTCCACCTACAACTCGAATTACCCCGGGTCAGAGGCACGCCGTTTGTCCGGCCTGTTCCACTCGGCACTGCCGCTGCCTGACGGCCCAGAGGAGAGCCGGAGATCGTCGAGGGCCTCGTCTAGCGAGCGCCCCGCCAATGGTGGCTACAAGGTGTTATGGCTGGCGGCGTCGCTCTTTGAGTTCAACATTGAGACTACGAAACACGAAGCTGGTTACCCTTATCTGACGTACCAAGCCGGCGAGGTATGTGAAGCACATGTCCTGAGGGAAAGTATCTGTTTACTAACATTGTGGTCAGATATTTGATGTCATTGCTGAAAAGGGCGAGCTGTGGCTGGCCAAGAATCAAGACGATCCCCAAAACTGTGTCGGGTGGATTTGGTCGAAACATTTTGCCAAACTAGCTGACTCTTGATGAGTAGACACAGCTTGCTGACATGTGGTTTTGCTCTGATCTTGTTTCTTCTTGTGTCATCTGGAGTTTTTTGTTGCTACAGGTTGCGGGGCGTGTCGAGATAAGCATGGGATAGCACTTGCCGCAAAGAGAAGCAAAGACAGCATGGCGTTCTGAGTATCTAACTTTTTAAAGTCTGGTTTTGGTTTGGAATGTCCAGAAGGGGTTCTTCTTGGGGTTGGCGGCTACATGTAATATTTGATCCTATTTTTTTAGCTCTACTGTTTCGTCCCTCTGTGTGGCTAAGGGGGGACAGGTGAAGAGGGAAAGAAAAGACGGGTGAGCGCCAGCTGAAATGGTTACTCTGAAAAAGGGAACAAGGAGAGGATGGAACGGGATAGGCCCGGGGATGGGAGTAACAAGAATCAGGGGAATTGGGGGTGGAAGGCCAGAAGAAAGATGGGAGTACAGATACATCTCATACTTACCGGGTAGAGCGGACACCAGGAAGGGACGGCGGTCGTTTTGTGGTGCAAATAAACAGGTATATCATCAAGCAAAAAGGGGAAAGGAAAGTCAATAAAAACATATGTTATCTCGGTGTATCCTGCACCTGACACATTCCACGCTCCCTGGAAATGCAAAGTGGAATGAGACGAGGTCAAAAATGGGGGACAAGTGCTCTGGATTTTTTATTTATGTAGAGACAGAAAGAGCAAAAATATCCCGACGTGGGCCTGATTCGAACAGACGCTCCCGAAGGAAATAGATTTCTAGTCTATCGCATTAGACCACTCTGCCACCACGCCTAATAAAGATATTCACCAGCATGGATATCCTTCTTTAGATACGCTGGGCTTGGCGGTGGCTTTTCGCAGAGGGGTGTCAGAGCCGAGTCATTCCCGCCCGGAGTAACGGAAGAGGGCACAGAGGGCTCGCATTAATACACATGCTATGCAGTAGAATGCTTTAGGTACTAGTAGGGTGTCGCAACAAAAGTGTAATTCAAGGAGATGTCTGGTTGCAACATGTTGCGGGTTGTAGGTGGATGGCGGACGGCGAAAAGAGTTCCAGAAATGGACGGCCATCAGAGGTACATGTAACGTACCTACCTAACTGGGTAGTGTATGCGCAACTGCAACTGCGCCTCCGACACGCAGTGGGTGCGCTGGAGAAGCGAGAGCGGCGAGGGCAGTTTCGGAACGACAAGCACGTCGATCGCATTAGGCCCGGAGCCTCCCGTCGTTGAAGCGAGCGAGTGATGCGATGCGGGCGCGGCTCACCAGCCGGGTGAGAGCAACCCGGTTTGTGCGGTCTGTGGCTGGGCAGGAGCGTAGGGAGGCAGGGAATGGACGGATTGATCGAGATCAATTGCCGAGGGACCCATAAGGTGCCTGATCAAAAAGTCGAAACGCACTATGTGTCTGTGACATCCCATCTTCATGTTGACCTTGCCCCTGTCGTCGCATTCGTTCGATGTTGTCTGCGATGCGATCTTGCTGCTTACTGCAAGGAACTCTCCGCACGTAGATCATTGAAGGGTGACGTAAGAACTTGCATTCACCGACTGTCTCGTGTGTCGTCCAGATCTCCTTGCTCCCTTGCTCCGTCCGTGTGTCGGCATCGGTTCGACCGGCCGACACGGTTGCCGTCCGATATGGTGTCTTGGCATGGGCGATCTTCCCATCCTTTCGAGTCTGCAACTTCTAGAAGGACTTTGAGGCGCGGATCATAGACAAACTGGCCCACAAAATCCATATGGCTGTCTGAGCCGCCGTTGGGAATGGAGAACATTCATACATCGCAAGTCAGCTCCACAGGGTGGACGACAAGAGAAAGAGAAGCCCATATAGCAAGGAATTAAGCGCCGAGCACACCTCTGGGTCTCATCACAGATGTCGAAACTTTTGCTCAGAGACGCAATGTACTAGACACTTCCGGCTGAAGCATGGGCTCCTCTCTTGGTTGCCCCAGACTCGGAGGGTAAGGTGAGCTCTTTGCCACAGAGCTTCCATGTTTGCAGGAGACAAACCGAGTATGTGGAGGAAGCGGTAGGGCGCCAGCAGTCACCAAAAGACATGGTGAGTGCGGAAGCTGTCCCGAGATCTTCTAACATGCGGCTCGGTCCACCAGCGCGCAAGAATGAGCCTCCCTGTTACGTGACACGAAACAGAGATAAATATTCACAGCCATGCCAGCTTGTACGTGGCTGTGTTGTTTCCCAACGACTTCAGCCGGTACATCATGTTTGGATTCGCCACCGACGTAGGGTTGGAAACTTGGTCGGAATATGCCAGGTTCCAATGGTGTTTTTCTACCGTTCAATAGCTAAACACGGGCCTGTCTCGCCCACGGGCATGCATGTTATGGCTCCTCCACGTCAAGTGTTTGCAAGTTCGCCGCGGGCCTTCAAAATTTGCACCTCGCCATCCCCACCGACATCTCGTCGTTTGGCCTTGTTGAGAATACTCGCTGATAATCCTGACCGCGTCGGGTATAGCAATCCCAGCGCCTTCTGGTATATGGTGAAAGCGCTCCTCTATTTAGGGGTCTGATTCTCCCGCCGCAGCATCCTCCGACATGTTAGCAAACGCACCCAGGTCGCAGCTGCTTCGCCCAACGGCCCTAGACAGTGTCCTTCCTATACTCGATACCGGTTGGCCACTACCAGTTTGAGGCACGGAGGGAAGCACAGTGCGGTGCGACTCTGATTGCAACCGAGAGTAGACTATTTGTCTTCTGTTATACCATCCGTGAATGATGCCGTGGCATGCGATGCTTGAGCTACTGCCGCAGTCAGAGTCTGGTGTGATCGGTCAGCTGTCGCGCCACCCATCATTGGACATGCTATTCTCCACGTCAACCAAGACCCATGGAAGAAGTCATATTGGTACCGAATCCGGTGCCGTTTACTCCCACCCCAACCCCTCTCCCCCTTTCGTGTGAGAATTCGCTCCGCTGCGAGACGGAAAGCGTGCAAACTCGCCATGAGAGCGACACACGGTGTTTCTCAGAGTGATGCCTTCTCAGCATACATGATGAGTAGATATGATAGGCAGGCCAATTCTCTGAGGTGACGTCCATAGTAGAAACGGCGTACATCGTAACACCCGACGGTAGCAACCGCGACCACGGTAGGTGGGCAAATACCGATCCGATATGAGGCCGCCGGGGGCTGGGTTGCTAGCCACGGGAGATTGCTGAGACCAGCCGTGGATTGGGGAGGACAGCCTCTTGTCTTGGGTCGTTCCACTGAATACGGTGTGGGGGCAGCGATGCGTGAACACTGCTAGTTTGACCATTCTTCCATATCCCCTCTCCCAGGACAGATGATCCACACGCCCTCTCATGTGAGGGACGAATGGGTCTCGGTCATGCCTACCGCAAAAAAGGGGCCTCGAGTAGGTCTTCTCAGCTCCTGATCTGGTGCCAAAGACGGGCGACATTACGTGTGATATCTGCACCCAAGGCTCAACGTCAGATCTTCTCCCGCAACGCTGATCGGAGCGTTTTGGACCGCCAGGAGTGGAGTCAGTGTCCCGTGGGTATTTGAAATCAGGGAGGAAAGAAACACTTATCGGGTGCCTGATTTCTTTTTTGTTTGGCTGGGTATCAGTGAAAAAAAACCAGTTCCCAGCCGGATAGCCACAACCGGATTATGGTCGTGTCGGTAACGAGCCGGTATTGACAAACAAACCAGCCTCCTAAAGGTTCCGAATGAAGGCCCGTCATTTGGAGAGAAGAGAATATGCTTCAACAGGTGTTACCGAAGTGATGTTTTGAAAGGAGAGAAAACCTCAAGACAGATCTGGCAAGGTCATTTTCTTTGGTGCCCCAGGCCGTGCACGATTAGACAATCGCTCGCATGAATGCGCATGGAACGACACTGCGTTGAACCGTTTGAGGTGCACGGATGTCGAACGTCTGGAAGCCTTCCCCAAGAGTCTTGTGAGAGGTCCGTGAACTTGCGATCGCCAGCGCAGAAATCGAAGGCTCGAACAGCATGGCGGACTGACGCAATCCATGCATGCTGGGGGCTCCTGGGCCGTGGAATCGCCGTTCAACCATCAAACTAAGAGGCCATGGCACATGTCTAGCCTCGATCGATGAAAAGAGAGACAACACTCGGCTTGATGCAAGATGCTTTCCAGGTCGGTATTTGAGATTCAGGCTAGCAGCATGCATTGCCATCAGCGCGGGGTGAATATATATGGGGTGAAGTACCCGCGTAACGAATATGGAGCGGAAGGCTTTCTGTCGATACGCATATTGATGCCTCGGTCAGAGTGCTGGATAGGCCCCAGGGTTGACATGCACCCATCCACCGGGAAGCCTGGAAGGGAGGTTCACCCGTTCTAGTAACGTAGGATTGCCGCTCCAGGCCTTCTGACATCTCGTACTCACGGGCGAATGCCCCCGGGAGTGTCCGACAATTTGAGACGGCACGGACGGCCATCCCTCTGTGCATGGGAGCGATGAGGGCGGGCAGGGAGGCTGCGGAAAGGTATCTTACGGGACTGATCGACGTGAGGGCTGATAGATCAGTTGACGTAGCTGTGCGGGTATGTAATGTTGAGGCGATCCGAGTCTTCAGACGAGCAATACTTCCGCCCTCTCCCACTTGCTTGCGTTTGACCCTCGTGGGCGAGCTCTGACTGGTTCTGGTGACGGGACTGTTGAGGGGGGCCCCGTTCTTGGCGAACGGAAGACAGCTGGCGGCATGAGCGCTGAGGTGCCTTTGACCCTGGTTTTTGGCCCGTGCTAAAAGCCCGACCCTAGTGATCGAAGGCGCCTGGCGGCTTCTGTTGTGCAGCGTGCAGCCGCTGTCAAGTGGGGTCTTGGGGAACACCCCTGACGCCACTTGACGTTCTTCACACTGTCCTGGGCTGCCGCGAGAATGACGGGCGGAAGTGTCCCACAGGCCAGGACACCAGCCCTGGTACGTGCCAAATGTCTCGGAGGACCTCCCCTTTGCTGCAAGACATGCCCCATTGAAAGGGACAAAACACGCAATATGCGGGGATGCCACGGCCCATGCCCATGGAGCCGCGAGACGTCCGACCAGGACAGTGAAAAGGCCCTTTCAACTCCCCAACCACGTCAACTCCGTCGCGGGGACGAGAGTGTATCCGGGTCACGGGGTTTTCCACATTCTATTCTTGGAAGCCGGCACGAAGCGGTAAGTCATACGCATGGTGATCCGCATTTCACTGATGACTTTTTCTGCCCCGAGTGGAAGCTCCGTTCATATCGGGATGTGACTTGCAGCGCCTTCAGAAACCCCAAGCATCGTGTGCTTGGGGTTTCGTAGAAAGACGATCGCAAGCATGACTCCAAAATCGTCTGCTGCAGACAGACGGGATAGGAAGCCTTCCACCTGATTGGATGTTGAACCTAATGTTACACGACTTATAGCCTCAAGGTGGCAGGGATCTCTCAAAAGGTGGGCCGTTGGACCTCCGATACTGTTCCCAAATCGGCGAGGAGAACTGCGCATGAGCTATTTGTCCGGACAAAAGAGCGCAATGGCCGAATGGGCATTCTCCCAGCTATCCGGCCGCCCTATGCTGTGCCTTGGAAGCCTGTGTGGTCAGAGGGGTGGATTTTGATGCACTAGATGCGCGGTCTGTCTTGCCGTACAGTACTGGTCGGAGCGTTGGTGCTCCTCCTGGTGGGCTTGGAAATCCCGCCACACCCCAATAGCAGAAGGTGTGACAGCAAACGGCAGAGAACTGGCGGTACTATAGACCTGCCTCCACCATCCGCTTAGTTATGTGACTGCCAGGGATCGCGGACGGGAGCTAAATTGCGAATGTAAATCAGCACCCACCTTGTGACTCTCTGCCCGTTTAGATGGGAGCGAGCACACCGTTCCGCATGGCGAGCCGCGCACGCGGTGGAGGGAGTGGCCAATCCAGTCGCTCAGAGCCGTCCCAGCGAGGCAAGATGTCGCCGCGGGCTACTGTCGTGCCTCGGTCGAGGTACCTAGTCAGCATCCCGATATCCCGATACGCACCTACAGTGCCCACCTCGGAACAATTCCATAGGTACGACGTCTGTGACGTCTATGCAGTAGGGGGATCTGCGCTAGAAGCAGTAGGGCAGACGCGAGCTCCACCGACGGTTTGAGATGGAAGACGCTCGAGGGACACAGGGTTGAATTTTGGGGGGGAGTGCAAGAGCGGCAAGAAGCAGGATGGCACCCCAATCGAGCTTGGAGGGTGGTTGGCATGCCCTGCACGGGAAGCCGCAACCTTGGGAGCGACCTTGCAGTGGTGCAGTGCAGCGGCATCGCTGATTATTCTGCACCCACCCTCCCCCTCTTTCCCATCGCTGTCCATCTTGGGATGGAGAGGTCAGGTTGTAGCCTGGTAAATCGCACCAGGGGGCCCCTTGTTCCTGTCCCGCGACACACAGACACGAGCGCCTCAGGTCGGGTTAGCATTTCAGCGAGTTGCCCACTCACAGTCTCACACACCCGTGGATGGCCGAGGATACCAGAGCACCGCAGACTGTGCCGGAACCAAGGCTTCCCGCTGGACTCGTCCAAATCCCAGGTCCCTGCCGTCCGTGAGCATCCTGCAGAGGCCTGGAGCGCCGCCCTAGCTGAGAAGCCTGATCTGGACTCGCAAGGGTCAAGCTGCAAGCATCTCCTCCCATTTCAGGAGAGCATCTCTGCTGGTGGTGGATGATCATCCCATGATGAGGGGTGACACCGCGGCACGGCTTTCGCTGCCGTCTTGCTCCTGGCTCGCTGGCTTCTGCGTTCGCATTTCCAGGAATTGGCTTGGTGCTGACGGTCACGGACCGAGCGTGTGAGGTTCTGCCACACCATCCAGTCAGGGCAGGTCGCTCCCGAGTCCCCGACGACTGGCCGGCGAACGGTTTGGAAGTCGGATCGCCGAGAGACGGGGTATGCTGCTGCAAGCCGGTCAGGTGAGCTGGGCCGATGGCAAACGGAAAAGTAAGGGTTTAAAAATAACACGAAATAGTTTTTCGAAATTGTTAACTCTCGCTTCGCAAATTGAAAGGTCGAAGTTAGCAGCATGTCTTAATGTTGCGGCTGAAGGAGAGCGGGAGCTGCCAAGACCTCGAGGTACTCTGGCCGAAGAGGCTTTAGCTTCACCAACACACCCAGGCTGTCGGGCAGGTTGGCGACTTGGACCTTCCCTCCTCAACCCAGAAGCACGCAGTTAAGGGTACGTACCGCGGAAAAGCCCCGTGGATCATTCCTCGCGTGCAGCGGAGGCGGCAGGGCGGGTCCTTGGGTTTCGAATGCTATAAGGCAGATTTCCGTACACGCCCCCTAATTGAGAGCTTGCCATGCTGTGATATACCACTCCAAGGGTCGAAAGCAAAACTCCATGTCCTGCGGCGAGTTTATTGCCTCCTGTGAAATCCAGCACGGACAGACAGGTGGATGTCTGCAAGGCTATGCCTACCGACACCCCAACGTGGTTTGTTCGGCGACCCTTGCACTGTTGTATTTTAGGTAGCCAGCCCCGCCTGCCACTTCTTGGGCTGCGCTGAACCCAGCTTTCCTCCCACATCAATCTTATCAGTTCACACCCTCACCTGGGCATCTGTCCCACTTGTCGTCCCTACTCTGCTCGCCTCCACCAGTATCATCTGGGGGGTCCCGCCGCAAGGTTCGCGACCTCAACCTGCCCGGGCCTACCCATCGACCTCGTAGGTCAAACTTGAGGCCAATTGCGAGCTTAGACGCGCACGGCGCGCACTTTGTTTTAAGCTTCCGGTCTTATATATAAGCCATCATCACCCCGCCTTCCATTGTCTAGGTCTGGCACAGCAAACCGAGCCAGCATCAGGGTTCCGACACCAACGAGAGTCGTCGCCCGCGCCTGGAGCAACCGAAGATGCATCAACCACCATACTCGGGCTATCCACAGCCGGCGTACCCTCCGCAGCTACCGTCGATGCCTCCCCCGGCGCCCCCGGCGTCGCACTACCCGCAGGAGAGCCTCCAGATGACGACCCAGATCGCCGCCCCGCCGCAGCAGAGTCCGCTGAGCGAGACATCGCAGCAGTCGCAAGACCGAGCCCCCCTCTCCGCCGACCAGCAGCGACAGCAGAAGATCAACCTGGAGCCATATTCGCGGGACGATGAGAATGGCTGGGTTTATAAGTGAGTGTTGTAGGTGAGCTTGCCATATTGGTCAGTGGCTGATCCCACCTCTTCCAGGTTGGTTGTCGTACAGCAGCCGCAACGCGCCCGAATGTGCGGTTTCGGTGACAAGGACCGCCGACCGATTACACCACCTCCCTGCGTCAGGCTTATTGTCATAGATAAGAAGACTGGCAAGGAGGTAAACTGCAAGTAAGTGGCATTCCAGTGAACATTTTCTGCGCGCGAACAAGCATGCTCACAGTTCTGTTTGTCTTGCAGCGAGATCGAACATACTATGTATGTCCTGAATGTCGACCTATGGTCAGAAGATGCTTTGAGGGAGGTAAATCTTGTTAGGCACACGACAGCTACTCCTTCCATCTCATCAACCACGCCCGCGTCCTATGCCTCGATTGAGCAGACTACCCCGGCCTTCTCGAGCGTTCTACCTTCAAGTCGCGATAACGGTTATGGTCAACCCATGGGATATCAGCCTCCCGGACCGTCGGTAAACCCATACGCAATGCAGCAGCAATATTCAGGTTCATTCACCTACATCTTTCATACATGCGACTGTGTTCTAACGCGGGCTATTAGGTTATGCGCCCACGAACGGAGGTGGGTACGGTGCTCCAAGCCAGTACTATCCTCACGAGTTCCGTCCCGACATGCAAGCCATCCCGCAGCTCCCATCGCAAAGCACCGGATATCACCCGCCGCGGGTCTTCGATGCCCCTTTTGGCATGTCTCAACGCCTCTCTATCAGTGGTAGTCAACCCCAAGGCATGTTTACGCGAAATCTAATTGGCAGCCTCGCCGCTAGCGCATTTCGTCTCGTAGACACCGAGGATAAAGATGGCATCTGGTTTGTCTTGCAGGATCTCAGCGTGAGAACCGAGGGTAACTTTCGGTATGTGCACACTGTACCCCCTCTTCATCCCTCACAAGTAAGCTGACCGTTGTTAATTTGATAGTCTCCGATTCTCATTTGTCAACGTCGGCGGGGTTCCGATGATGAACAGTCAGCCATCTGTTACCCAGGGAAGGGCGCCCGTTCTCGCATCGGTCTTCAGTGATGTTTTCCAAGTCTACTCAGCGAAAAAGTTCCCCGGTGTCTGCGAAAGTACGCTCCTGAGCAAATGCTTTGCTACACAGGGCATCAAGATCCCGATACGGAAGGAGAACCACCAAAAGGGGCCGAACGATGACGACGACTACGATTAAAGCGAACCCTCAAGTCAAACCAACGCCTTTTTTTCCCACCCAAGCCTTGATAGATTAGACGCCCCTAAAGAGCGAGAATACATCCCCCCGATATACCACATCCAAGCAGGCGATATTCTTTTCCATTCAGCATGCCTATCAGTACACAATGCGTCGTGACCGCCCATGAACCTTCCTCTAATTCGTGTCACTCTTGCCGCTTTGCTCAAAGAAGTGCTTTTTTCCCTGGTATATTTGTTATTACTTTAAAACAGGTCTCCAAATAGAGCTCTGCTTTACGATTTGACGGCGGTGAACTTCTCGGTGTTGGACGACTATTGGGTGGTAAAAAATAACAACTAGACCCCCCTACAACGCTATTGACCACAGAACTGGTACAATAGACAGGTTTCATACTTTGCTTGGGAGTATTGCTGTCTCTTTGAAGGAGGTTTCACTTCTGGAGCCCATCCAGCTCCAAGATCAAAGCTTTGAATCTGGATTGCGCCCCATAGCTCAATGCCACACCGTTATGACTTACGACCTTTGTTTCTTCCACGCTGGCGAATTAAACCACCTCGGTCTGCTCAAACAGCATCGGGAGGGTCCGACATGGGGAAATTCGCGGAAGGTCTCCAAGGGTCAACCTGGGTCCGTCTTCGGGCGCCGATTTTTTTTGTCTATCCCTGGAAGCAACATGAAGTTCCCCAAGCCGACAGGTAACCCGAGTTTGCACCTCGGACCCAATGTTGCCAGCACCAAGCGAAAAGAAGCGCAAGCCCGATGTCTGCAACCTGTGTCTTTTGTTTACCGAATTGGGTTGGGAAGGGTTGGGGCGGGCTCGGACATCCCCTCGCGTCGCGGCGACAAAACGTCATCCCGACCGAAGGCCTCCCCGACCGGATTGATAGGCCGCCCGGCGCGGCCTTTGCCGATGGGCGAAAGATAAAGGAAGAGATTCCGTGAGCCCTCAGGCACAGAGATCCCCGATGCCAAGGGAAATGATACCATCTAGCGGCTGATTCTACCAGAGCGTCGCAGCCAACGAGACGGGTTTCTGTTACGTTAGCGAGGACAAATGGGGCCTTTGACTTTTAGTCGCAAGCAGCGGTTTTCCCTGGAGAGGGGTCAATGAGGGGAAGCCTGCCTGGAATGTGCGGGTGATGTCAATGCCCAGGCAATGCCCAGACCTCAGGCGCTGATGAACGTCTCCTAGCTGAAAAGAGATGCAATAGGAAAAACGGCGGGTTCCTTGTGATCACTCAAAATTGCCTTCATGGCCCAAGATGCTGGGGCGTGGTCACGTTCTCGGAAGATTGGCAGGAGACGCCCCTCGACTACGCCGACGGCACCTATCTACCGAAACCACCCCTTCCATTCTAAGACAGCGACATAACGGCCTCTCCGTTTTGCGTGCTTCGACGAATATATAACCTAGGCCTTTGAGCCGTCGCCTCGTTTGAAGTTTTTCCGGCTCTCTTCCCTTAAGTAACCACAGCAATTTACCCTTTGGTCTGCAACAGCTCAAAACTCGAAGCCAACCGTCAACCTTTTTCTCCACCCGCCAAGAAACCTCATCCTACCACACACGTAACACACGCATTCACCATGTCGAACCTCCAATCATCTGGCCGTGGTGGTGCGGGAAACATCCGCGAAGCTAGCAAGAACATCCCCCTCCAGGCTGAGGATCTACAAACTCCCACTCTCAAGACGGCCGTCGTCACGACTGGTCGTGGAGGATCTGGCAATATGGCCAAGAACTCGGACCCCGCCGAGACAAGGCTGCGCCAGGACGTCGAGCCGTAAGTTGGCCATTGCTCGGAAAAGCAGAAAACTCCAAAAGCAACCCTTGACTGACCGAGCGTACACAGTGTCGTCCGCCGTTCTAGCCAGGGTCCGTCCGCCGTGGGCAGGGGTGGTGCCGGCAATGTCTTCGTCCCAGGCTCGGCCGACGCCGAAGCCGCTAAGAAGGAGTTGGAGAAGGCCGGCTCGGCTATTGCCGACGAGGCGACCAAGGACCGAGGCCCGGGTTGGGCCGAGAAGGGCAAGAACCTCCTCTTTGGAAAGAAGTAAACACCTAGCGCGGGGTTGTTCACACTGCTTGCTCCTTTTTTTTGGTCTACTTAGCAGGAACTGCTGCGGGCGGGTTTTGCTTCTTGTGCATGATGTTGCGACTCGACATCGATTTGGTTTTGGAACCGGGTTGTCTGTTGCTACAGCCTTTTTTTTTCTTACGTTCTTGTTTTCGATTGACCACATACCCCGAGTCTGGCGTTGGGGAACAACAAAAAATAGGGGTTTCGATAATAGGTGCGTTGATTGGTGGGAGGCATCAAGTTCACCAAAACCGGAATATAGTAGTTATAATTGATTACCATTTTCATGTACCTTTCTTATCTCCAATCCCCGATGCATGCTGACTTATCTCCATCTCCCGTTACCTTCCCCCACCATGCGTTGGATGTGGCGGTCAATAACCTTTCACAAAGCCGATAAATAGATACTAATAAATCATCTAACTACATACTCTAGTATCATGGTTCACCCCCCCCCCCCCTCCCTCCTCCC
>Ga0247758_1000218_pt1 | contig 49526 bp, 49 predicted proteins | sample UWRJL156409C4_FD_180950 | JGI IMG/M metagenome (GOLD analysis project Ga0247758, IMG submission 180950) | Plant litter microbial communities from Arlington Agricultural Research Station in Wisconsin, United States - UWRJ-L156-409C-4 | ecosystem: Environmental > Terrestrial > Plant litter >...
GGGGGGTCCGGCCTGCGCACGGTGGAGGTACTTCGTAGTGCGGTTCGGTAGTCTCCTTGAGGAAGACATGGGGCAGGCTACTGATTATCGGCTTCCAGGTCTTACACGCTGTGGCAGGGGAGCAAGTGGAATGGGGCAAAATGAGAAGGGAGCTGAGCAAAAACGGAGAGGTGCTCGAGCTCGGGCCCGTCCTAGTCTGTCCTGTCAGGTTCGGTGGCTCCCTGCTAGCTAGTTGAAGACTTGGCGGGCTGCAATGAAGAGACGGGGAGGGGTGGGACTGCGACGGCAGCCCGAAGGTGAACAAGATAAACGGTGCCGGGGGGGCCTGACCTTGTCTGATGGGCCTGTGGTGACAGGGCTGTCCCCAGCAAGCAGTGGGCAGGGGCCAGGGAGCGCGGAGGCCATCTTTCGATGATACTGGTGGTGTGCTGGTGTGCTGGTGTGCTGGTGTGCTGTCATCAATGGCAACTGCCGCTGAACTCATCAACCGTCCACGCACGCCGATGTACTATCGGTGCTTTCAGTCCCCTACTCCAGCGAGCAAATGTTGACCCTGCAAATATCATACTGTGTAGTGGGCCAGCTCTGGATCCATTTTGGTTCGTTACGGACCACGGAACGCCCCAGCTATCTGCTTCAGAACTCCTGCCAGGTGTCTTGGCGCCGTCGAAGGCTTTATGTTAAACTTTTAGACCAGTGTAGATTGAACCCCCCAGTATGGTTCTCAGCCCGCCGACTGACACAGTCTGGACCCGTTGACAGCGAGTGCGAATCCACAGCTACCAAAGGCTACCAGAGGCTACCAGAAGGAGCCACAACCTTGTGTGTAGTTCTCATAGCTACGCACATGTCTATGATCTCGGGTCAAGCAAAGCCTATTCCGGTGGAGAAGTAGAGGAGACGAGTGCGTTTGGTGTCTGGTACCTGCTTCCGTGGCTATCCGAGGCCGCTCCCAAGAGAGAGACAGGCAACGCCGACAAGGCCAATCGGTCAGCGCTTCGGTAAGCCACTGGGAGCTCTGTTAACCAGCTTGATGGCTCCCGCTCACAGCTCTAACTCCAAGCAAACGAAAACTAGGGACTTGGCGGTTGAGCCCACCGATGCTCACTCCGGAATCCTGCTAGCTAGATCTACGCTAACCAATTAGGGGGGGGGTAAACTGTCGAATGCTCCCGAATTTGTCAAGCGATCGGGTCAAAATGCGGAATTTGACGATGCCGCCTCGGCCAATCAGTGGGGAACAAGGACTGCTGGTCTCGAGTTTTCTGTGCTCGGCCAGCGTCCCAGCAATGAGGATGCTCTGCCGATGACAAGAAGACAATAATTCGTGCGTCGTACCGCCGAGGAACAGCTGAAAATTAATTGGATAGAAAATCCCAACTCTGCACTCGTCAACGGGAGGACGGACAGGGGTTAGGGTAGCCGCAACCCTCCTAACTGCCTTGCCCGTTCTGCCGTCCGATGGGGAAACGGACATCGGTGGGATCCGTACCAGCCAACGGAGAGAACGAGAGAGCATCCACGACAACATGCTCAACCCTGCCTGCGGTGAACTGGTAGGCTAGAAGTTAGCGTGAGAATAGCAGTAACTCTCGCTGCCAGATACTACCTGGAATACTGGTGCTACCACTGCCCGGTAGGCTAAATAACGCTTTTTAATTGGGCTTCAGACGCCGACTTCAGCCATATCGTGCCATGCCGTGCGATCGATGTCAGCGAAGGGTCGATGCTCCTCATCGTGGTGTGGAGCAACAAGCGCTATCCGCAGGCACTACGAAGTTACCTCGCCCACTCGGGAGACCCTTCAAGAGATCGAGTAATTATGCTCGGTGGCGCTCGGCAAGTATTCGTCTGGTTGGCGCGAGAGACTTGTGCGGTGCGTGAAAGCAGGGCCCTGGCTGAAGACAGTCGGGGCTGCACAACACGCTGAGCCCTTTATTAACATGTGTGATATCGGCTGGGATAGAACGCGGATGTTTCCATGCTGCTGCGCAACAAACACATCCATCCCCTCCCTTCTCGACCAACACTGCGACACACATCCAGCCTTCGGGCACGAATTCCTACCCCAAATCGACAATTTCAATCCCGCGGTCTCTGTCAGCAGCCAGCGCCACGTATCGGGGCATGCCGGCACCAAAATCCGGAAACGCAGAGGTGACGGGGTCGAGGGTCCACGATCGGGATGCGCGATGTGACGAGTTGGCGCCCTAACGCGACGGCGGCTCCACCGTAACCAAAGAGAACCTCAGAGACTCTCAGAGACTGGGAAAAGGGGGGCGTCTTCCATGATGCTATATCGCGTCTTCTAAGAGAGGAACCGAGTCAGTGACGGGGAGGAGCGAAAATAGAACTCGTTCGCTTGCAACCCCTTGCCTTGCGTGAGCCGGAGAAAATGTCGACACCAACCCGGTCATCCAGCCTGTCGGTCTGATCTAGCCTCGTCCGGAGTCCGGGGAGATGAGGGCGTGCGGCCCTCAGTTATATTTCTCCGCTTCTCGTTTCTCGGCGCAAACCCAGTGATCTTTGCTGTGCTGTCGGAAGCACGTACGATTGCTTCCTCGGCGGCTGGAGCTGGGAGCCAGGGGTGAATCTCCCGTGCCTGTGTGGCCGAGGGCGCGGGCTGGGAGCGGCGATGGATGACGGCGGCGGAGGCTGCCGCGATCTTACGAGGCTCTGCCCAGGCCGGATTTGCTTTTCCACGAATATGTTTCTCCTTTCGGACGGACCATGGAGCTGTGGTTGTGGGCATCCATCCCGCCCAAACAACCGCAGGGTGCGGCTGCAGTGTTGCAAAAGGGTAGTATTCGCCTACCTGACGGGTGATGGGGGCGTTGACAAGCCAGTCAACATCGTTGACCAGATCTCCCCTGGGGTTTAAGCTCCAAACAAACCACTGCCCCGAGATCCCAGCCAGCCGGTCTGTGCTGATCCCTTGCGGGTGGCTTCAGCGTGATCCAGTCGCTTGGGAGCCCCGGACGGCTGGGTGCATCGTCAGGGGCGCAACGGCGCTTAGCGCACCCTGCGGTCTCTGACCAAACGGTCGCGCACGCTCCATCATCCCATCTCGTGGGATGGAGAACCACAGCATCGTGCCGTCGCCCGATGTTTATCGGATTCGTGCCAGCAGATCGAGGTTGCATTCAGCAATCAAACGACATGCGGACCAGGCAGGCTATCGAAACCGAACCCATTCGTGCTGCAGTCCTCTCCCCGGCGGGTCAGGGTTCCTCTGGCTGTTTCATCGGGTGGGGATGACGAGACGAGAGATGGATGGGAGGGTTCAGCAATTTTGGGGTGTGTCGTGTGCGCTGCACTAGGTAGGAAATTTTGACGGAAAGCTGGTCCGCGATGGCCAGTTGCGTTGGTTTTTTTTTTTCTGGGCCTGGGAGCGTTAATTTTCCGAGCCAAGGAGGCAGAAGAAGGAACCACCACTGTCCTGAGCCAAACTTAGCCACGACCCTGCTCATATTGCGAACAATACACACAAGGCTACCCTCGTCTATCATCTGCCGTCTCCCAATGTTGCGCGGCCGCGACAGGATCGATCTCGCCCAGCCATCAACTCAGCTGTCAGATCTCCCGCCATCGTCACCAAAGCCCCGTCGCCAACATGCCGACGTCGGTCGCCGGCACGTCTCGACCGCGCATCCATGGCGTATCCTGTCAAGACTCACCACCGGCGGGCTTCTGACTGAGGGGAACAGGATGTTTTGCAATCTCGCTTTACCCTGTGGTCCCTCAATAATAGGACACTTTTTCTCCTCCAAGGCTGTTTGCAGCACGTCCACACGTCCACAACCCAGAGCCACATCGCAGTGTGGGGTCACGGTGCTAGGCCCAAGCGTCAGAGTGCTAGAGTACGTACTCCGTCCTTTTCCAGGCTCCCCGTTTTGTCTTGTCCGTTTGGCGCCCGTTCCGCAGAACCACACTTGGACCAGGCTCCCACGAGAGTGGGCGCCGCCGCTTGGAGCGGGGGCCAGCCAGATCCCCGATCTCCGCTATCATCGCTCTCATCGCCAACACGTCCTAAACACCACGGCAAACGAGGCATGGGTCGGTGGTGAGTAAGCTCTGCTGCTGTTGCTGCACGCTGCTGGGAGCACACAAACGCGTGCACATAGGAGGTAGAGTGGTCGCTCCCTGGTTCTCGTGCATGGGGCAGCTGCATCAGTCTTCCCGTAAGGTTCGCTGTACAATACGCCATTGGCCAGCTCCAGGGAGCTCACAATGCCCCAGCCGGCTGCTCAGCGATGTTTTTCCAGGCTCGGGTTGAAACAGCAGCAAGCACGCCAGACGTGCAGCGAATGGCCAGTCCACACGTCTCAGCTGTCCTGCTCTTCATTCGGCTCTCCGTTTCTTGTTGGCATGCAAAAGAGCTGCAGAATCGATCACGGTTTGGAGGGTGCTGCAACGGGCAGCACAATGATCTGCACGGGTACGGGAAGATCCCGCTGCGACAAATCCTGAACCAGCGACGAGCACATCGATCCAACGCTGTTGTTCAGCCACAGCTTGAACACGGTGCCAAGCGCTGTCAGCTGTCAACTGGCAGAACCGCTGATGCTGTTCGATCTTGGGCCTCGCGCTGTCCGCCGCCTGGACGGATTAGCGGGGGGAACGCCATCGCTGGCAGCCGGCACCACCCCGATCCAGCGGCCCGGCTCGGGCTCGGGCACTACCCACACCTCAACGATGTGGCTAAAGCCCGACTCGGCGACCTCACCCCCAGAAAGAGGAGAGATCCTCCACCAAGGCTCTTGGCGTTGACGCAAAAAACCGTTGTCACACAACGCCGGGTCGGGGGGCGCCCAATCATGGAAAGCAGATCTTCGCCGTGGCGCCCATGCCTGCTGACACTCCCGTTTGCGTCGACACGCTTGCGCCATTTACCGTTCCGGGACAAAGTTAGCGAAGAAAAAAAGGGCTTCAGCTGAGGCTTTGACGCCCCAATTTCCTAACTGGAAGCAAGGCGGAAGCGCCCCTGCCTTTGACAACCATCGCTGCCAGTCGCTGGCAGCCCGGTGGGCTGGTGCCCCTCCTCTCGCTGAAGGTGCACTGTAGCGGGGCACACGAGCGCTGAAACAGTCCTTGGGAGCAACTGCTACCTCGTTGGGGGCTTGTCGCTTTGAGATGGCGTTGCGACTCTGCTCTGGGACGTACTAGGTAGGTTGGCCATTTCCAGGTTGGCAATCAAAATGTACGGTACTCGGCCACACCCAAGAGCGGGAAGGGGCGCGCAGAGGTGCAGGTAGCATAGATGGAAAGTACTGGAGTATGTGATCCTTCGCCTTGGATGCTGCTCAGTGTGGTAAGTTGCGCCCAAAATAGAACATAAATATCCTTGAGACGGGGAGTAGTATTGGCACCCACTGACACATTGGCACCCAGTTATATCATTATCAGAATGCTACGCTCTAAATCAAGCCCACAGCAAGGGAGTTCATTCAGCCTCAGCTGGGGCTAGAGGACCAGGCTTCTTGAAAGGGGGATCGTAACAACTGTTCATCGAAACCTCCACCGCTGATAACGATGCGCCAGCAAGGGCATGCACACGTGCGCGTCACTGGGATCGCGCTCGCGACGGCTCCCGCAATCACAGCGACGCCGCCTCACCGTAAATAGTGGATACGGTTCTCATCTTAGCGTCAGGTACCGGGGGGAGCCTGGCTTGTTCGTGGCCAAGACCAACGGTCGGGGAGATTCACCATCACGGATCGTCGAGTTCCCGTCAGCCTTTCACAGGCCACGACGCTCACTGGGCAAAGGGGACCGCAAATTTGTGGTTTGCGGCATGGGCCTGCCGCTAATCCCGCCATCTCCAGTCTGTCACCCATTCTCCGCAATCTATTGGGTCTTTGCTGGACGTTCTGACCCCTGTCCAGCTCAAACCCCCCCAGAGCCGCGTCGATAGACCTCCACATTGCTTCACATTTTCGCTCACCGGCAGCTCCCACTTGGATCCGCTCGACGGATTGCACTACCCACCCAACACGATGCCCTCCTGCGCGTGTGCACAACACATGAGTGCACTAGAGCGGTTACTGCACCGCTAATCCCAGGGCGGACTCACTGGCGCCTCCAAGGGCTGAGCTAGACAGCCGCCCGCCTCCAAAGCACGTTGTGTTGCGCGGGCCACGAACCCGCCCGGTGGTGTTCGTGATCCACCAGTATTTACGCCACGACGAGTCTTGTGGCCGTTGAGGGCGGCGTAGGGCGCTGGGTGCTCGCCGATGTCGATTGGCTCATATACGAGTTTAAGAACAGGCCAAGTTCGCTCCGTTCTGGCTGGACGCCCGGCCCACCTGTCCGAAACATTGACCCGGGTGCGTTTTCCTCAACGGTCGGCTCTCGATGTTCGTCGACGCTGGTCTGGATCGCCCCGGCCACACCACAGACGCCCCGTCACCCGTTGAGGAAGTCTTCCCTGGCCTGCTGGCAGCTGAGGTGGAAATAGACAGTGACTACCTGGAGCTATCTCCGGTGGCCCCGAGGTCTGGGGTTTCCCTGTGATATTGCCCACGCAGGACTGTCGGAACACTCCGATACAGTTGCAGAGGCTTTCGCATTGTCTAGAAATGAACTCTCTGCTAGCAACAAGCGGCTTACGGTCGCTGATCAGACACCACCCAGAGATGATGATGGGCCCGCGGCCTGCATCAGGAACAGCTGCGGTCTCAGACTGAGTTGCAGAGACACAGAGGCAACCGGGAAGGAAGGCTCTCCCCTCTCCCAGCACATCTTGCCCTTCCTTGGCTCCCCCTCTCTCCCATCTCCCCTGAAAGCTCAGTGGCCGTTGAAATCTGGGCGCGTCGCCACCTCCAGTGTTGAGGTCCGAAAGTGAGACATTGGGACAATGCGCACCTGCACGAGCCGTCGATAAGAGTGGGGATATTGACCAGAAACGGGGGGTTTCTCCACGCAGCTCACAGCTGCTCGCGGGAAAGGGCCTCGCTTCTCCTCACGCACGGCGCTGTGGTCCTTCTTTTCGCACGCCGTCGCTGGCAGAGAGGCACTTGTTGCAGCGGCCAAACAAGTTTGCTATCATGATCTGAGCACGCAACACGTGTAGGTGCGTCAGTCACTGCATAATGTCCCGTCGCGAAGCCTGAAGCCTGGAGGCTGCCAGTGGTGGTCGTGGTGGTGGTGATGAAATTTTGCTTGTCCCGCGTTTTCGTTGAAGGAACTTTGCCTGCGGCACGAAGTTGTCTGGCTGTCTCTTGTGGTGTTGAGACGGGTTGTCAGACGAGGTAAACTCGTGATTCTCTCTGCCCGCCACACATTTTACCAAAGGTACCTGCCTTGAGGACAAGAACTCACTCACGATCAGCATCATCTCTCTACCGGTGAGGTCCCCGCGCTCAGATCATGCGTGGCCGAAGCAGCAGAAGCAGCGCTCGGTTGAGAGCTCCCGAAGAGAAGAAAAAAACGCTCCCGGGGCGGTCAACTCCATTCCTGTCTAACCCACCATCATCTCTTTCCCGACCCGACCCAACGGGGAAAGACTCTGCTGCTGCTGCTGCTGCTTGCTTGCTTGTCGACCAACCGCAGTTCCTGTGCCCCCCCTCTTCTTCCCCCCCTCCTCCTCCTCCTCCTTGCTCCCCACCTCCCAGCCATCCGTGACCCCGACTCATCCAAAGCCATATACCGCTCGGTAGTTATGTTATGTGACCCTGCCCTGCCCTGCTCTGCTCTGCTCTGCTCTGCATGAATCCCGCCCCGCCGCTAGACATGCGAGGTTGCGAAATGCTGTGAGTGAGCGGTAGGCCTCCCCTACGGAGTCGAGCGAGCCCACAGCCCGTATACTTGGGACGTGGCTTGCGCCGGAAGGATGTCCCCGGTTGGGCCTTGAGTGCGGAAAGAAAACGGGAGTCGGAGATAGGGGGGGGGTGGGGTGTGGTGGTAAGTTCAAAATTACGGTTGCTAAATTATTGTTTTTCTTTTCTTTGCTGCCACTGCTTGCCACCTAGGTAAGTTTGTATTACCGCCGTTTTCTCGCTTGAGAGGAAGACCGTTTGCCGTTTGAGCAAGAAAGGACTTTGCCTCATGTCTCATGTCTCATGTCTCATGTGAGTTAGTGTAACGAGCTTCAGCGTGGGTGGTGGGTGGTGGTGTGGTTTTCTGTTTGTGGCTGGTGTCAGGCTACGGGGCGATAGCCGAAAGAAAGCGCAAGAATGAAATAAAAAACGGCTTCTAATTAAGAAGGTTTCTTTTTTCTTTTTCCTTCTTCTTTTTGTTTTGGGTTTAGGGGAGAGTTGGTTTGGCTTCTTGACGACGAGCGTGTTGCTTGTTGTGATTCGTCGGGGGGGGGTTTGATGAGCTGGGTACTGGGCGTTCTACTCTGGTGTTCAAGGGGAGAATAAGGTTGGGTATGGTAGTAGGGGGACGGTCCCGTTGTCTTGGGCTGCCGGGGCGTTGTCTGTGTCCGGATACGTACTGTGACGTGCTGGGCTGGGCTGGGGCTACTGGACGAACTATTGACAGTTGATGTTCTATTTTCAGGAGTAATAAAACGGCTGGCTGGCTGGCTGGCTGGCTGGCTGCCCGGCGAGATCTCAGTCGGTTTCGCAACACCTGACGAAAAAGAAGCGTCTGTGTGTTTTCTCCGTTCTGCGCTCTGCGCTCTGCGCTCTGCGTTCTGCGAGGGCAGGGAAGGAAGAGGGAAGGTATTACCAGAAGGGGGGAAGGGGGAGGTATGTCCAGCAACAACCTTGAATAAACACCTAGGCGGGTTTCTAGCGGATGGACGGATGGGCGGACGGACGCCCGTGGAAAAGGGAGGGGAAAGAACTGGTTGGTATCATCCATCTATCGGGTCCCCGGAGACCGACTGAGACGGATTGGTCATAACCACCTCCTCCCTCCCACCTACCTGGCCTACACCGCGTACGTACTCAATGTTTGCGATCCTTCAACGTTTTGTGTCGCGGAGAGAAGACGACTGGACTGAAGGAGGAGGAGGAGGTGGGCCACGGCACGCACGCGAAGGGAAGGGAAGAAAAGGGTCTGGCCTCCTCCGTCCGAGGCGAGGGCAGGAGATGGCCCCGATGAAGCATGTCTCACTCACCACACGAGGGGGGTCCAAGAGGGGGGGGAGGCTACTCCGTTGTCTCACTCGGCTTCCCGTGCGGTGCGGAGGTCGGACCTGTCAGCCGCACTGCGCTGTGGTGCTTGTTTGCTTGCTTGCTTGCTTGCTTGCTCACCTACTACCTTACCTACCTACCTACCTACCCGCGGGGCTTTAGTCCCAGTTTTGCTGCTGCTAGCAGCTAGTCACGGCTGCCGTTGCTGGCGCTGCTGCTGCTGCTCGGAGGATGGCTGGCACGGTTGGGATGTGGGCGGCTGAGAGAGGAATTCATGGATATCATGCGATGTCTGAGATATCCATGTCCCATGCCGTGCCATGCCATGCAACGACTCGGAGCGAGCGAGTCGAATCGAGCGCGTGCGGTCGGGGCGGGCGTGCGTTTCCGTCCCCCCGCCCCGAGAGGGGGAGGGGAGAAGCGAGGATGGGATGGGATGGGATGGGATGATGGGATGATGGGTGAGGGCACTCACTCACTGGCTCCGGCCTCTGTGCCGCTGCTGGACAGACGCATGTTTGCTTGGTGCTTGGTGCTTGGTGCTTGGTGCTTGGTGCCTTGATTGCTAGGCCTGATCTGGTCTGGTCTTGCCTGCGTGCTATGTTGAGGGCCCCCGCTCCCTCACTCACTCAGCTGGCCCTATGATCTTGCCTCGCTGTGCTGAAGGCTGGCGGAGTTGGAGTTTGGGGTTGAGACCGTCGTCGGGAATGTGGAGGATGATGATGACAACGATGGGCGTTTGGTATCGCGGTCGTAGTCGTAATCGTCAGCATCATGCCCGGCTATCGGGATCCTTTCTTGATTTCTCTCCCTGTCTGTGTTTCGAAGGTACCTTGCGTATCCCGTTGGCTGAGGTGGCTGGCTGGTTCGGGACTGACTGGTGGTCGATATGTTTCGCGATGGTGATGAGGACCAAGCGGTTTCGTTTGGTGACTACCAGTTCTTGCTTGCCATGCCACCGGAAACCAGTAACGGAGACTGGCTTACTAGATTATAGACATGGGAGATGGAAGCTCTGCCTGAATTTCCACCCTTCTTCTGTCATGGTGTTGCTGTTTGAACAGACAGACCTTTCTCTGATCATATACCACGTTGTCGAACCTACCCCCAACTTGTCACTCGCAAGCCCAACTCTGATCTATCAACCAAGACTTCCGTATCCCCGCCCAGATCCCTCGTCCCGTCGATGGCAACCTCTGCCAGATGCCTCGGAAGTAGATGCCTTTGACTTTAGAAAGTTATATCATCTTCATGCTACTATTGTTTACCAAACTATCGCCACGAGACAATCACAATCTGGGTGCCGAAGAGAGAACGACAGAGTTTCTCCGAAAGAAACCACCAACACAACCACCTAGGTAAGTAAATCCTCCCCATGAGCCCGTGGCTTTAGCCGGGAGCAACATAAGCTACAACCTAGAACAGAATCACTCTCGATTCGATGGCAGACCAGAGCCCCTACACTGCTATTCAAACTACCCATCTAGCCAACACAGACTTCCATTCAGCCCAACTCCCATCGCAACAACACCAACAAACGACGTAACTATCCGAACACAGAGACATTCCCCCCTCTTCGGCTCTTCAGACAAATAGGCTCTCCCGATCCACCATCATCTCGAACCCCCAAAACCCGAAGAATCCACAGTAGCAACAGTATGATATTACACCTCCATTACCAGCTCTGTTGGAACCTCAGAGGTATACTGCAGCTCCGTCGTCTGCCCTGTTGGAACTCCAAGAGTACCCTACCCTGCCCTACCGACCGTAAACCACCTCGAAACCACCTCAAAAATACAAAACGACGAACTTACGGCGACGTCCCGGTGTAGACGACAAGCAACCCAAAACCTCAGATAGCGAGGGACCTTGTTCGACTAACCTCCTGCCGGACTCCAACAATATTTTGCCAAAGTGTCCAGCAAGAGTTCCCAAAGTATCCAATAGTGTGCTAAAATGCTCGCAGCTTACCTTCCTGTCAGGCATTGTACCTACAATGGAAGGCTTGACGTAGTTTACTTTACAGCTACAAGCTTTCCAACTGAATAGCACCTCTGCTGAGACAGGCTACTCGAATCTCGAGCGGATATCAAGGCAAACAGACACGCATGTAGCACGAGAACAAACGAACACCACGCCATAGCACTGGCACGGAAGCGGCACCAGGAAGATAATAAATTGCGACATGACGGGCGCGAGCCCGTGTCCTGAATCCATCCCCCGAAGGCTCTGATGGCCGAGACTGTTCTCGAGGCCCAAGGCCAAACGATCAGCTAGATCAATCCCATATTTACTCTGATTCGGCCAACCAGAAGACAACAAGAAAACGCCGGTTCCATCCCATCTCGATATGAATTTCCGTCCCATAAGACCTGATGGTCACTTGCAATTCCTCGTCATGAGATCCTAGCTATAAGTCCCAACGCCAAACAGGCAGCGGCCACGCCGGACCGGATATCTTTTGTTGTTACATGACAACCCAAAGAACATGAAGCAGCCCGAGCGAAAAGACAGCCGCAGAACCAAGTCATCCCATCCACCCATCCCATTCATCGTCATATGGCCCCGCCCGCAACACTGAGCGGTTGGCGGAGCGGTTGGTATAAATAATGCAAAGTCATCTCGTAAATATCCCGTTGAAAATCCCATGTACCCGCTTCTTCGTAGCTCGCGCACGATTTCTCCCAAATCTCTTCAGTAGCTCGCTTTCTTTCGTTTATCCCGGAAAAGAACACAACAATCCGCCCAAGTCTTTTGCATCATGCTCGTAGGGTAAAACCCCACGGGGTACCTGAATCGACGTATCCTTGGCCGCTTAAAGGTAAATATCACCGCTCTCCCCAGAAACCCATCTCCGCCACGCCTCCTGGTACGCATCTTCCAGGTCCCCAACCCATCTCCTGGTGTCGAACAGCGCGCAGGTCCACTTACTCGCCCAGAGCAGTTTTCTTAGTTCGGCCAGTCGGCCCGCACCCTCCCCATAGCCCTTCGAAGTGTCGTACCGTAGCCCACTTGCCATCTTGATCGCAAAGTCCTCATACTGGGCGTCGTCGGCTGCGATAAGCTCCGCGGCCGCGCGATCCCCCTCAGCATCCTTTGGCAACGCGCCCTTGAGAATCGACGCGGCCATGCGCGAGCACATCTTGTACTCATACCGTGGCAAGGTTAGCAGCGGCGTGCTGGACCACAGTATGTCGGCAGCTGTCGTGTGGGCGTTGCATTCTGGCGTATCAAGGAATAGATCACACACCCGGGCGCGCGAGATGTGCTGTTGTTTTGGCGCCACGTCGGTGAATATGATGCGGCTTGCCACACCCTCTCCAGCCCATGCCTTTGCCGTACGCCTTAGGTGAGTTTCGCCGAGTTCGGGGAACCGGAGAAGCCACAACACGGCATTGGGGACCGCGGCCAGGATCCGCAGCCATGTTCGGAACGTGGTCGGGTCAATCTACAAGGAGTCAGTCAGTCGGGTCTTAAATGCATTGGCACGGAGCATCAGTTGTGACATACCTTGTAAAGCTGGTTGAAGTTTCCGAGAATGATAACATCGTCACGGAGGCCTGGGAATAGCTCCTTTCTCATCTTCCAACGCCTCTGTTGCTCCACTTCCCATGTCATATCCCTGTCGTTGGATCCGTCGGCTGACTGTGCATGGTCACAACAGAAGAACGTGTCGCGGCAGAAAATGATGTTTTCCGAGTACACCCAATCTTCACTTTCGGCTTCGGCCTCGTCGCGGAAAACGTCCTCTAGACTTAGATTATTACGATGAGGCCGCAACGTAGAAGGCGGAATTGCGGTGGCATCAGCCAGGAGGTAGTCGCACCACTCCGCTCCAAGAGTACCAGCAAAGCCCATGAAGGACATCTGGATGGGAGCTGGCCGTGCAGCAAAGATCTCATTGCGAGCGCCTCTGGTGTATCCATTGAGATTGACAAGAATATGGATACCGTCCTTGACAATTTGATCCACCAGCCGATCGGAGGTCCAGGTGCTGACGTCGCGGAAAACAGGTGCTTCCCGTTCAATTTGTTGCCGGTGGGTCGACTTATCACTTGCCGTTGTTGCATAGCAGAAGGCCCTCACCCGTGACTGGTTGTGGAATCCGAAGACAGACTGCATCAAGTGTGCGAGTGGGTGGTTGTTGAAATCAGACGACACGTAACCAACGTTCAAATGTGGTCTTGGAGGGCTTGGGGGTTCGTAGACGGTGCTCTGAATCCAGGGTGATCGCAGCGTGGAGCACGAGATCCTAAGCGCGTTCCTCTGAGAGATCATGCGTATGTCTTTTGCAGTTAGGGGGCAAGTGAATGTATGGAAGGGTAGAACTGTCGGCGCTGATGGAATCGACAGATTGTTTGGAGGTTTTGGTCGGGGGTATCCGGTTGGTGACTGGATTCCCTTGACGTATTTGTCCTGGTACCAGCAGCGCATAGCGGCCCTCGTTGAGCGCTCAATCAGTCGTAGGATCCGGCTGCCCTCCCAAGGTTTGCCAGACCATTTACGGAGCTCCGCTTCGAGGTCCAGCGAGCCGTCGGTCATGCTAGAGCCCGCGCCCTGGAGCTGTGAAATAATGTGTGATATCGAATGCTCCTGCAATGCCCCGCGGCCCCATGTCGATGATTCCTTTAGCTGTCGCCCGACAATATCCACGACGCGCTTCATCAGGCCGCTGCCCTGACCCTGTGTCTTGACATCCCTCAGCATCCCATCGTCATCAACATGCCAGCGGTCGTATGTTCCGCCCAAAAGCAGAACACCGCCACGGCCCCTCCAATCGCAAACCGAGCTCAGGGCTGTCGATAAGCCGCAGACAGCCTCAGCAAAGTCAGGATTGGACGCCACAGCTTGCTTGTAGTAGTGGATTGCCTCGCTAATGCGACCCCTATCCTTCACAGCATTTGCGAGGTTGGTAAGGGCGATATCGAAAGAGGCGTCGCACGCCACAGCTTTCTCGTACATCTGGATGGCAAGATCAAGCTGTCCGATATCTTTGAGCAAGCTGCCCAGGTTAGTATGGAGGTGCACATGCTTCTGATCGAGCGATAGGCCATATCGGTAGTACGCCAACGCGAGAGCGAGCCCGCTACCTGGTACAATTCCCGGAATTGTTGTTGGGACTGCAAACTCGGGAACGGAGATCTGCTGGGTCGACGACTGTGGAACACTGGCGAGAAGAATTCCCACATTGTTTGCAGTTGAAGGGCTCTCCTGGAGAGACAAGGACAGGTAGTAGAGCGCCAGAATATCGCCGACCCCAGCAGGCTGTCGCATCAAACCCGCAGTTGGCCCGCCGTTGGACATCGCATCCTGGAAGATCTTAGCTAGCGAGAGCAGCGAGTTGCTCGTCGTGGATACTGCCGTCTTCCTGTGGCTTCCATCAGGGACAAATTGAAGTCCCGGCAGCTGGCCTTGGCTTGGGGCGAACACAAGCTGTGCGGTATGCTTTGCTCTCTCCGGCGGTAGCAATAGGGGAGTAGATAGACTTCGTTGAGTCGCATGCTGGGACAGCCTTGATTGAGGATCCGTCGGAGACAGCACGCTCTGTATCCTCCAGATAAGGTCATGAACCCCCTTCACCTCTCTCCCGGCGCTGATCAGGACAGCCTCTTCAAAAGCCTCGGCTGCACGGTCAATGTCCTTCAGAGCGTACAGCATGTTGCCCTTGGCGTGAATGATAAGAATCATTCGTCCATTCTCACTTCCAGGAATGGCATAACCGCTAGAGCCGAAGCCGGGCTGTTTGCTGCCGCCTCCGGCTGCCTTCACAATGGCCAGCTGGTGGTTGCCGATTCCAGCTGCCCCATGTGAGTCGGCGCTCGAGGCCCCCGATGGCGCTGGTGCGGCCGGATCTGACTTGGTGGTGATTTCGCTGCCATGATCTCGGACCGCAGCCAATCCTGGCATCCTCAGGGAATGTTGCACGAACTCAATTGTGGTCACTGCCTCCTGACTCCTGTGATTCGAGCACAGGAGACCCACGAGATGTTCCACCGCTTCCAGGTAGCTCGGTCTGAGTCTGACTGCTTGTATCCAATGCTGCTCGGCCTCTTCTTGTCTGCCCAAGCAGTACAACGTTGCGGCAATGTTTGAAATAGCCTCCACGTGGCTGTAATAAGTCGGGTTAGTGAGTCTCACCGACGGGATACAAGGAGAAACTAACCTTTTTTCGAGGTTCACTATCCGCCTGAACCACTCAAGAGCCTCCTCATAATGCTCAAGGCCGTAGTGAAGGCAACCCCCAAGCAAAATTCCGTCCACCCATTTCCAGCCACTTTGCTCACATAGATTTGACAGCATATCTAACGAGGACCTAGCATGCAGAAGCGGCGAGCCCCCCATCTCATGGTACCCACGGTGCGGTCTGTGTAAGTATGCCGAATTTTGTGCGTTGGGGTGGCTGAGGATCTCCGCAGTAACGGTTGAGTTGGCCACGCCTGCTCGGCCGTGAGCATTCTCAAGCGCCAAGTGATGGGAATCGGCAGGGCGCCCTCCAAAGCCCGCTGCTCGTGCAGCGGCCTCTTTCTGAGCGAGATGCTGTGAGTAACTTGCGGTTGCCTCTGCATAAGTAGGTGTCCGGGGCTTCGTCGAACTTTCGTTTGTCACAGATGTCTTGGGGGGCTTTGGATATACCATCATCTTGTTCGTCTGTCTTGAATTGGATCCGTTCCGTCCATGATGGGCTTTCTTAGAATGGCTAAGGTATACGAGAAGGTCGTTGTACGCTTTATGAGCATGCTGCAGCGCTCGCTCCTTGAATCGAGCTGGCGAGGCGACCTCGTTTCTAGGGAGGTTCCCTGCTGGGTTCAGCGTAAGTGCTTGCAACCTGTGAACTGGAGTATGCTGTCCTGAGTGGCCATAACGGGCAAAACCATCATCAATGGGTCGGCTCGGTAGAGGCGGTCTAAAAGGGTGGGCTTGCCCTATCCCAGGGCCGTTTGGGAAACCGTGTTGAATTGTTGATTGTGTGGGCATGAAAGCACTGTCGACGACTGCGTTTTGGGGCGTATATCCGTTTGCCAACGGGATAGCTGCTCGGTAATCAGAGGAATTCGGCCCACCCCACGGCCCTGATTGCGCGTATCCCGCCGGGCCAAAAGATAATGATCCTAACGGTTGATGGTATCCCGGGCCCATCACCGAATGCAGACCAGCCGCAGCTTGATAGTTGTGCTGAGGCATCATTGTCATCCGGGAGGCACCATCTACCAAACTAACGTCCTGGAACACGTTCGACGGACCCAGCCCCCATACCCGGGAGTTTGCAGCGGGTGTGCTAGACGCATCAGGGCCACGGTTCATTTTTGGTACTGGCCCCGCGCCAGCGTATGGCCACCCGCCCATATGAAGAGGGCGAGGGAAATTGCCCAAAGACGGAACTGAGGCTCTATCAACCACGGCAGTGGGAAAGATATCGCACGAGGCTGGCAGGATCATCTGCTTCAACGGCGGTGGGCCAGACACCAAATGGGACCCATCGTAGCCATTGTCAATGGTCCCGCTCGGCGTCTTCCGCCGAAGAGAGTGCTCACCGGTATGGTCGTGTGCATGAGAGCGTGTGAAGGTGGTGGTGATGCGATGCAGAGACGGGGGCTGTTGGGCAGTGCGGATAGCGAATGAGCGCGGCGTTGAATTGGCGTGATGAGAGGGAGCCTGTCTCGAACGATGGTAGAATGTGTAGTCCGGTTTTCCATGCCCGTGGCCCTGCAGACCCTCGAAGGGATCGAGGGGCTGTTGCACCGGTTGGTGCGTCTGGATTAGCGGCAACATCGAATGGGATTCATTAAACTGGCGTTTGAGTCGGACGATGAGGTGTGGGCGCTCGAATAGGACTCTCAACCAGTTGAAACGAAGGAGCCAAAGCAGCGTGCGATGCTGAGGACTTGGAGCGGAGACCTGCTAAAAAGTAAGCTAGGCTAGGTCGTCATTGCTCGGCAATCAAAACATTATCGCGGGAATCGGATTTCGTCGAGGGCGTCGTTGAAAAGGTCGTCGAGAACGCTGGCGTCCGTCCGAGGAGGAGGCGAGGCAGGGCTCCTCCCTCCAGCACCGTGGCGGTCTGCCCAACCATGCACGTTTCCCTCGTTGATTCCGTCAATCGATACCGACGAGTGTGGCGTGGGCAATCGAGCCACCCAAGCAACGAAAGCGGCGCTACTCGACGGCGACGTCGGGAGCGGGCCCCGAACGTGAGCGCAGGGCGGGGAAGCTAGGGCGGCGACGGAGGGTCGGTGGATCGTGAGTCGGGGCGGCGGCGGGGAAAACGGGCGCCGATGATAACGGCGATGGCAGCGGGTTCCCGGCTTTTAGAGTTGTGTAGTTCTTTTTAAAGATGTGGCGTGGATAGCAGATGGAGTCGGGATGGAGTATGTATCTCGAGGGCCTTTGCCTCCGCTCATCGAGGGTTCGATGGTCGAAAAGAGGAATGGCCTGGGTGAGTTTAGTTCCGTTAGGCGGTATGCAGGAGGAGGTAAGGTGGGCATGGTAGGTACACCGTACTTTGTACCTTCCTGGAAAAGCCGGTAGGGCGTGGGGGATACGCAAGGCCGCCGAGTGGTTGGCGGCGGGCCGAGGGGTCACAGCAGCAGCGACCTCCAGGGCCCAAACCGATCCAACCGTTACCAGAGGAAAGCGCCAGCGGAGGAGCCCTGTCAGTTCCATGTCACCCTATGAAGCACACCTCACCTTGAATGGACGTCCGTCCTTAGCAACTGTGGCCGCATCGTATTTGCTCTGTTTCTGCCTTGTGTCCTTGTCCATCTCGCGTCCATCAATCCTGCTCACTTGTGTGCGACTTGTCATTCGGCAGGGCACATAGTAATAATCGTGATAATAACGAACCGTCCCTGACCCCGCTTGTCTTGTCTGGCCAGCTGCTGTCCGTCCTGTCAAGGTCGAGGGAGCCGCAGATCTGTTTCTTGCTCTCTAACCACAACTGGGGCCCTGGGTCAGACATGCATCAACACCAGTCATCTGGTTGTCTCAGCGAGGACAGACTGTACAACGGGGTACACCCGTCAGGAATCCACCCAACGCAAATTGGGCATGTTCCAATGTCTTGTTGTTTGCGTATGAGCTGTGTCAGGACCTCTCCGGTTCCTTCACCCATGGACAAGAGTGGCTTCCAATGTATTGCAGACAGCGCAATGTCGGTCCATTGCTCCAGATCCCGTCATGGACCACCTCGCGGAGCAGCATCAGCCCCCGGCAAACCCGGCGACGTTAAACTCAGCGCGCGCAGGCGTGATGCAGGCATCACGCATATCTCAGGGCCTACTGAGGGGTACTCGGCGCTGGTGGGCTAGGCTGCATGCTATCTGCCATCGTGGCAGCAGGATTTGCAGATCAAGACACAGCGGGCTACGACCAGTCATCCTCTCGAGAAGCATGTTCGGGCGCCTACTGGCTGAAAGGCGCTTCATCTTTTAGCCTCTGGGCAGGCCAGTTGAAGGTCCGAGGCGCATTTGCCCGTCACTGACCCTTGAGGCATGTCGGGCCTTGCAATCACAGGCCCGATAACCGCCCCCGGCCCCATTCCAGCCCACCTACTTTCTCGCATGACAACAATGCCCACCACACCACCCCGCCGTTGCCCAATCCACACAATGTGGAATGTCGAAGGGTGGGAGTAAGGCCGCGTCGCCGCCGCCCCTCCTTTACAGGACAGAACCCCTACCAGCCCTTGTCTCGCCTTACCTTGCAGCGCGCATCTGGTAATCCCATCCCACCTTGCCGGCGACGGCTCCACGACTCTCCTGGTTGCAGCCAACCCGTTCGCCCAACGCCAACGGCGGCCGAGTATCCAGGCCAAATCTGGTGGGTCACAAAAAAGGCGCCGCCTTCTGCCGCCTGAACGCTGATCCGCGCGGCGGCATATGGCACAGCTTGCTTGTAACACATCACCAAACCCCCAAACCTCGAACCGTTGGGAAGAGGAACGTGGGATTGCTGACCGCCTCGCTGGCTGGCCGGATTGCTGAGCTCCATCGGCGCTCGCTCCGTACGGGCGCCGTACCAATCGCTGTTGACCAGTGATGATAAACCGTGCAACGACGCCCGCTGGGACGCTATCTCTGTCGTTGGGCAAATCTAGAAGATGATCTCAAACAAAACCGGGCGATCAACCCGTGGGTTCCCGCCCTTATTCATGCCAGTTTGCGTCTCTGGAAACAAGGCGGTACCGGCACAATGCCCGGGAGCATCAGATGGGTAAGCGGATGATCCTCAACCACCAAGGTTTCTTTCTGTGCTGTGCCTCCGCCTCGGTGGGATTGGATTCATGGGTACCACCAATTCTTCGGCACCGGACATGAGCAGAGTAATGACTCCAGGAAGTTCACATCCGCAAGATCATCCTGTGTAGTTGATAGGCAGTCAAATTGAGTCTAGGAAATGGTCATACTCGGAGTCCTTGCTTCAGCAGCTTCACGTCTGCCTGACGGAACCAAACCCAACCAGCTGTAGCCCTTGCCGACCAATTTGCTGACCCGCGTTTTGATATCGTCGCGGAGGTGTACATTGGGACAAGGCCAAGAAATTTTACAACCGGTCGTTCTAAACTTCGTGACGAAACCCGCCTCCGATTCCCGCTCGTTCGAGAACGGCCTGCGAAGCGCGGCCAACAACGCCAAACATTTCCACAGCAGCAGATCAGTGGAGCGATCTGGAACCGCAACAGTGTTTGTGACACAGCTTCATTTCGGATATAAATCATCGCTACCAGCACCAGCCTGGTTGTTTTGCGCCTCTAATTTGCCTGGACGTTATGATCACCCGGTTGCAATACATCAAGGGGTTGGGGTGGAATGGGATGTCGGCCTCAATATGGACCTCGGCTTCCACAGCTAAAAGCCAACGAAAGCCGTGGTGAGTAATCGGACGTAGGCTTCAATATTCCTGGACAATAAAATATAACTGAAAAAGACCATAGAGAAATGGGTCAGGCTCAGGTGAACGCCAGGTTCGTCTCGTGACATGGTATCATGTTTATTCGTGGGAAAAGGGTAGAGGAACTGAGCGTTTGTCAAACAAAACAAACCCGTAAGTTCTGCCAGAACCCGAGGCACGCGTACGGCCATGAAATCGTTTCTTGATTTGATTTGCCGGTACCTGGCAAGCCTGGTGCAAAGCAAGCCCTGAACTCCTAATCACATGCCAAGAATTCCCAAACCAACCTTCCAGTAGTGAATATCTTTACTCTTCCGGAACTGCAGACCAACAAGTTAGCGATCGTGGACTTCTCGGGCCTGAAAATACCACACGGGCAGCGGGCCCATTTTGGAGGGATAATTTGTGCCAACTTACTGTCAATCTCGCCAGAGTCGATCTGCTCCTGGACGACCTTGGGGCTCTTGCCATCTACCTGGCAGCCGACGCTAAACGCGGTACCGAGAATCTCCTTCACACACCCCTTGAGCTCCTTGGAGAAGGACTTGAAGCGCATCTCCCGTGCAATGGCAATGATCTCCTCGAGAGTGACGGACTTGTTGTGCTTGATGTTCTTCTCCTTCTTGCGGTCGCGCGGGGGCTCCTTCAGCGCCCGGATGATGAGTGATGAGGCGGTAGGGACAACCGAGACGGCGGCTTGACGGTTCTGGATGGTGAGCTTGACGGTGACGCGGAGACCCTTCTGCAGCAGGCGTGCACCCGAGGTGCCATCGTCAGAAAACTATCCACTATTTTCCAATACGCTCACACGCCGAGGGGGAATTTTCCATACCCAGTCGCCAGTCGCCTTCGCGATATCTTCACCGACCTTCTTGGGCGAGAGACCAAGAGGACCGATCTTCGGGGCAAGTGCCGAAGAGGCGCCGACCTCACCACCGGTCGCAAGGAGGTAGCTGCACGCAAGCTCGTCAGTCGATGTTCGGAAGCAAAGCTATTGGAATCGTTCGTGTCGCATACATGACCTTCACCTCATTGGGGTCGAGCTTCGGAGCTGCAGAAGGTCATAATAATTAGAATACAGCAGCAATCCGAATTGACATGTATGGCTGCGACTTACGCATGGTGACGGCTTGTTATGTCAAGATGCACTTGTGTGGTGATAATGTGAGGTCGACGAGCCGAGGATCAAAGACAACAAAATCAAAAAGAATTTGGCAGTTGTGGGATGCAATCCCTCCTGCCCTAAAATTTCGCCGTGTTGTGGCTGAAAGTGCCAGGGTTTCAAGCCACAGGAGTGCGGGGCAGCGGGGAGTGGCCTGAATTCAGCCACAGGTCGAACTCCACCTTGTGCCCACTAACAATTCGAGCTCAAGGGTCTAGAGTTGACGAAGGCGGGTTAGGGTTGAGTAATGCTGAGTTTTCACGCTGACAACGGGGACAAAGATCCAGGATTTCATTGCAGTGTGGTTCTAGTGTTGACCGAACATCTATTCTCTCGATAATACGGGTTTTCCATGACAGTAACGCTAGGCAATCACAAACACCGACCGACCTCCGTTTACCCCTGTGTCGTCCAAACTCCGCCATCTGCTGCATTTTAGTTGGTATAACTGACCGCCAACTTCATCAAGGACTCCATAAATGTTTGCAACGACACATCGTCGGTAAAGATTGTTTGGGCGCTCTGAGCTCCCACGCCGCCGTACGCACCAGCACCTGACGTGTGGGTGGTGGACGGGTTCAGCTTGGACAACAAGAAACGCGCCTGAGAACCGCCGTGGTCGCAAACGATGAATCGCGGGAGTGGGAAACGGTCCCCAATGAGATCCTATAATGAGTGTCAGCGCAATTTGCGCCTGTGAATCGTGAGTCCGGCTGACTTACCCTGGCATCCTCCTTTGGCGCCTCCAAGAGAGAGGCAAAGTTCTCGTATCCCTCCTGCTCTTGGTATCCTGCCTTCCTCCACTCGGCAATGGTCTCGCCGTGGAAAATGAGAATGTGAAAGAAGGTATCAAGTAGGAGGATATGGGTAGGCTGAATCGAGGAGGAATCAAGCAGCACCGGCTGTCCACCTTCTTGGTCGAATGTGTACGAGTCAAGGGTTGGTTGGATCATAATGAGAGAATTGCCGACGTCCTCGTGATTGAGGACATGTCGATAAAATGCCGTCTCGTCGGGAGAGTTGTTGAAAACTTGCAGGAACTGACTTCTTCGCAGATGGAACATGAACTGGGGGTATAGGGTGAAGTTCTTTTCGAGGCGGAAGGATGACGGGTCGTCTTTCCGGTAGTCGGCAAATCTCGAGCACAGTCTGATGAGCATTCTGTCGACCCAACGAAGGACATCGGGCCCATCGTCCACCTCTGCTTTGAAGACAGCGATCCTCGACATCAGAACCGCCGCGGCCTCTTGGTCGAACGACTGTGCGATAGCGGGATCGCCGGCAGGTCCGCTCAGGTTTCGGGCGATGGTCGTGACGCGGAGATGGAACTGCCCCGAAGAGTGTTGATAGTAAGTCAGGAACTGCATCATACCCTTCTGGGGACTTTGTTGGTGCTGAGTCGCGCCGCTGCCTTGGCTGGCGATCTCAAAGTAGATACCGTAGCTCGCTTTGGGGTCGATGCCGCACATCTTCCAGGAGCATGTGTTGCCGATACCACACTCTGTCTCTCCTACTGAGGTCGACTTCTTGTTTAGAGACACGGCGTGGCCAATCAGACCTGTGACCTTCAGCTCCTTCGTCGTCAGAACCTCCAATACGGCGTTGAAGCCCATCATGAGGTTGTCGTCTCCGTCCTTCTCAAATATCGCAATGAAAGATTGCTTGAACATGGACGATGTGAAGCTATCGGTCAAGATCATGTGGCCACCAGTTGAGTTGCAAAGGCCCTTCATCTCGAGGAGACCAACTTGGTCGAGACAACCTGCGAAGATGTCAATAGTGTGGCCGTTGTGGGCAGTTCTCTTTGCGAGATTATCGTAAAACTGTCGACATGTCAGCATCCAACACCTGGTCTACCACTTGATGGGTACGTACCTTCAGAGCCTTCTTATAATACTTGATGTTGTCACGGTCGATATCGTGGTGCGAGCGAATGGGCTCCCTCAACTCGGGACCAACAACCATGCCCGGTCCTTCAGTTGCGGGACCGCCAGCAAAGAGCATGATACGTCCTCCCGCATTCTGGAACGAAGTCTCCAGCAGGCCAACAGCAACGGACAGCGCAACACCAGTGCAGCGCAGATTTCGGCGATCGCTGGCCACCGGCCAGGGGTCCTTCTGGAGCTGCTCCAGAGCCTTCGTCAACTGAAACTCGGCTTGCTGAACAGGCAGGAGGAAGCGCGCGGCAGGTCCCACTGGCATCGGCCTGCCCTGTTGAGCAGGCATCCCGGGTCGCATGGCAGGCTGGGTAAGACCCAACATCTCCTGAACCTGCTTCGCGGCGTATTCCTTGCTGCCACGGAAAACATAGGACTTGGCGCACTCTGTATATCCAATCTCGTGCACTTGGGCCATGGTGCCATAAGTAATCAGACCGACTAGAGCATGCTCGGGCAAAAGGCTGAGACTCATGATGAGGGACTCCTTCAGGGCGGCCAAGCTGTCCTCCTCCTGGCACGTATCGACAACATAGAGGAAGATGGGGGGGCTCGGGGCCGGTCGCGAGAGTCTGTACTCAATGGTTGTGTTGGAAGGGTGAAGCTCTGGGGGGATGGCATTGGCGGTGATGTCCTTGTAATGCGGTGGGAGAGGGTTTCTCGACAGGCAGAACGGGCAGATCCAGAGGCGGGCGCGCACATCAACTTGGCTAGGAAGCTTGTTAGATAACCAGAACTAGAGCAGTACGGCGGGTGTTTTACCAAAAGGGATTCAGGACAGAGCGGCAGGGCTGCTTGCAGGTGACGGGCTCGAACTGCAACAGAGGGGTGTCCTCCTTCTCCTTGAGCGGGGTGTACAGGGCGCCGATGGGAACAACTAGTCTAGACGCTTCCTATGCGGGCATTAGCCATGAAGCTGCAGAAGCGCCGTACAATTGGGGAAAGGCTGACCATGCGGGAGCTGGGGAAGACGTTCCAGCTCAGACGGACGCCATCGCGGTCCTCGACCTCACCCCACTGCTCTTTCAACGCCTCGTAATCCATGATGATGCGGATGGTTGGTCGGCGTAGATTTCGAGGAGACTATACTACTATGGCCGAGTCGATGGTCCGGACGAAGTAGATCGGAGCCAGATGCAGTTCCACAGGGCAAACTGGACAGGTTGCCGAGCAGCAATGTGCTGCCAGGTGTCATTAGCCTGACGCAATCATGGTGGGAGACGAAGCTTGGAAAGCTTGAGCGCAGCTGCAAGGTACCTTTGAATTTGGCTCGGATCGCAGGAAAGCTTGCGGGGCGTGCTGTTGTTCGGATAGCCACAACCGACGAGCAGTATTGGCCCTGTCTTGAAGGTTGATCGGGGTGCCTGATGTGGGTTTTGGCGTCGCCCGGATGGTGATCGGTGTGGTGCCCACCTTTGCTCCGACCAGCTCTTCCAGGTTGCGGCTCGGTGTCCCCTCGAAAAGGACAAGTTCCCAATCCTGGCCGAAAACCCGCACCAGCCATGATATGGCCCGTGCGCACAGTGGCAAGAACCGCGGTCTTGGTTACCCAAAGCAAGAACAACCCTGACAGTCACCCTAACCTTGGGGATAGCCTCGCATGTATCCTGAGCTGTTCCTTTCTTCACGTGGACTCCCAAAATAGTTGGCATTGTCATCCCTTTGGAACTCTGGGTCTTTAATATTAATTATCGTAAGATCTACCTACTTGAGGACAAATCGAATCACTTCTATCTCTGGATGATCTTGTGTCGCGCCTTCCAGTTCAAGCTCAGATGGTGCACCGGTTTGGCGGATTGCCTACGGCTAGGTAGTAGGTTTTTTTGCGATGTGAACCTGGCCAAAATCTGCGAGGCTGCACTCAACAGCGCCCTCAGTTCATCACAATTCCAACTCCCCGGGCCATACCCCAACATCATGTTTGTATGTTCTTATTGGCGACTTACTGAGCCTGGCATCGAGACAACACATTTCCAATCAGCAGTACGAGTAGGAACCTAGCGGTTTCTTGAGCGGTATACCCAAATCCTTGAAGGCTACCAGCGATGATTGAGTTTGCCTCAGGCCCGCGGGCTGGACTGACACGATATGGTCACCCCGTAGCGTAGGTCGTCGGCACGCGCTAAAGGCCGTTTTGCTGTCAACCCAAAGCGACAAGTCTGAATAGACCGCATGAATTCGGTTTACATGGTGTCTGGCAGTAGCGGCTCGCTGGCCTCGAGTCATGCTCCAGGCCACATTGTCACTGACGACGAGGCGTTCAGGGGGTCGAGACGTTTCTTGATCAGGAACTTTGTCCACATGATCCGTCCCAACTACCACTCCGGGGACACATTTCGAAAGCTTTTCCCGATCTATGATGTTGTTGAAGGCTCCTATAGCCCTCTGGAGTCTTGATTGCAGAGTTGCCGCATTTGCTATCCCCAAGCCCCAATCTATCGCCGCGCGGCAAGCGAACAGCGCACTCGACAAAGTCCTTATTTTTGAGAAGGGCGTTTCATTCCTGTGAGTTATCTTGGAGCCATTGGCGTCTCCGCGGGCTGACGGGGGCAAGCCGCTGTATTGAACGGTCGAGTGTACATCAACGACGGTGAGTTCAGTTACTCAACAAACGACACCATTATCTACCAATATTGTGAGACAGCCATGGAGGGAACGCCAAACATTTATTAACCGTAGGCGCAGCGAACACCTTACTATCGATCGATCTATCTCAGGATTGGTGAGTACTTAATCAGAGAAGGTCTTTTTCCCGCTTAGTCCCTTTTCCCCCTATCTCACGAGTCCCGAAACAGCCGCTCCTCTTTGGACGTAAACAACCTTCCAAAACATTAGAGAATATTCGCTGATATTACCACAGGAGAAACACATCCATTGCCCTGCGTTCCGCCACTAAACCCCGAGGCGTCCCAAGTCTCAGGAATGGTGGGGTTTGGGTGGACAAAAACAAAGGCGTCCTGTACACTGGGTTTGCTGGGATAAATTCTGAGCTCGGGAACGGCGCACGCCACCCACAGGGCCTGTGGTAGTTTACACCTGACACTACCGGTGCAGGGCTTTGGCAGAACCTCAACGGGAGCGCTGACAGCCGATTTATAACCAAGCCAAGAGCTTTCAAGGGACAAGTAGCCAGCGGCTATGGGTCGGGCTTTTTTCTGGGCGGTATTTTGACAAACACCTACCCAGCTGATACTGATGCCGATGCTGATGTTTGATAAGGCACTGTCGGGAACGATACATCCGACCAGGAACCGGTCAGCGGACTTGTGACCTATGATTTCGAATCTGGACAAGCCAAAAATACCACAGTATCTGGGGTTTCAGTTGGGGGCATAGGGATTTCTGGGAGAATGATATATGTGCCTCATTTCGGGAGCCAGGGCATATTGGTGGCGATGGGTGGGGATCAGGCCGGTCAGTCAGATCAAGACGAGGACGACCTCATCCCCTTCACCAGCGTACGGGTATATGATCTGGCGAGCGAGAAGTGGCATGAGCAGAAAACGTCGGGGAACTTTCCTTTACCCCGCAAAGACTTCTGCCTTGCAGGCGTTGCGTCCGGTGGCCACACCTACGAGATGCTTGTTTACGCCGGCTGGAATGGCAACTACGGCTCCCAGGCGATTCCGTACGACGAGGCCTTTGTGCTCTCTCTACCGGGTTTCTACTGGGCCAAGGCAAACTATGCCGCCATACGCCCTCGTCACGGCCTGACATGCGATGCGGTGGGTGGTGGCCAGATACTTACCATTGGAGGCGTAGATACGACTCAAGACGAGCCAGGCAACCCCCACACAGCCGGATTTGACACAACTGACCCGCGCCCTCATGGCCTAGGTATTTTCGACATGACAAGCTCGAAGTGGAAGGCTACCTACACCGCAAAGCCCCCAACGTACACTGCAGCTCCCGAGATTCGAAGCTCTTACAACGCTGGGTAAGGGTCCATCAGCAGCTAATCATTCATGATCGCTGACGCTGACATTCATACTTTTAAGCGGGCACCAGCCCATGTCCGGCTTCAGCACACATGAGCTTAAATCCGTCTTCGCCATCACGCACTTCGGCGCAGACAACATCGACCCAGCCCCGTCCATCCGCCATCGGCACAGCAACGTGGGCGCCATAGCGGGCGGCATAGTTGGTGGCATCGCAGCGGCTGCCCTCGTGGGTGTGTTTATCTGCCTGTTCAACCGCTGCCGGCGGCGCCGAAGCGACCGGAAGCGGTTGGAGGAGAAACCCGCACGACCTAACCGGCCGACTTACACGTGCGGGCCGAGACGAGCACAATCCGTGTTCCCACAGCAGCAGCAGGATTCTCCGTCCAAGGAAGCGGAGGCTACGGAGAGGGCGAGAAATACCGTGGAGCCATCGCCAACTGCTATGACGATGGCAAACTCGCCGGAGTTGGTGTGAATGAAGGATATTTCCGAGGGATTGTCGCCAGCTACATCTTCGATGCTGGCGGCCAACGGTGTCCCGGAGATGGTGGATAATACGCCAATAGCTCCATCCCCGAGGAATATGGACCTGGAGCTATGCGGCGTAGGCCCCATGAGTGAGGAGCTGCCACTGGAACGACCGCGTTTCACTTCGATGCAGACTATTTCGGAAGTTTAACGAGAACCATACTATGGACGAACTACGACATCGCACAAAGACAACGGCGCAGATGTTCGATGATGACAGGACATGACTTTTCACGAACGACTGATGGGTACCAACGGATGATTTATGCACTTCACGACGCAAACGAGTATTATAGACAGGTTAATTAATGTATTTATGAATGCTTCACGTACAGCCAGAAAAATGAAAAGCACATGGTTTTATCCATGCAAATCATGCGAGTATCATCACACTCTTCCCCGCTAGCATCACATCCATCTACTGCTCAACAATGAACTTGACACTGACATACGCAGCAGAAAGCTTGAACCCAATGTCAATCAGCGCCGCGACGACCGACCCAACAACACGCCCGCCAGGGCCTCCAGTCACATAGCCCCTTGCGTACCAAGCACGTGCAAGCGCCCAAACACCGCCAGCAATTCCAGCCTCAAAGGGGAAGCGTAGGCCGGTAATGAGCAGCGCGCCAAGGAAAGGAGTGAGAGACTCGGTGAAGTTTGCGTGCGCGCGCTGGGCTGTGGTAGTGGGTCAGCATCCGGTAAGATAAGATACGTCGAGAAGTCGCGTGAGTGAGTGAGTGAGTTACATACCGCAGTTGAAGGCGTGAGCCTTGGGGTCCTTCTCGGCGAGCTCAGTGCTGGCGTATGCTGTGGGGTACTTGATGCCGCTGGCCTTGCGGCGGCTGCTGGTCAAGGAGGAGTGATATGTGTTCACGAAGAACGTAGCGGTTGCTGCGAGGAGCACATAACTGTGGATGTGTGAGCGGAAGGTCATCGAGGTATGAGAGGGACGCATATGAGTGTGTGTGACTTACCCATAGTCGGCGGGGAGTGTGATGGCCATTTTGTGATAGTTTTGAGTTTGACTTGATATTTGGGGGTGTTTGAGTCGCGTCGAGCTGAACTGAGTTTATGAGAATGTTGATGTGGTTTTTTTTTGGTTCCTGAACAACCTAGTCTTGGTTATAAGTATTGGGTAGCGGCTTCGAGTCCATGACACGCATCATCTCGGTCGCCTACGTTACAGGGAACGCGGAGCCGCGGTTCTTCAATTCCCCCGGAGATCCATTGTGCCGCTTTGGCGACCAATGGGGAGCTTGGGTTAAGCTTGGACACTCGCGCCAGGGCTCAGTTAACACCCCGATTTCCGAGCCGCTGGAGAAGCGGAGGGAAGAGATTCCGGTGGAGCTGTGGAAAGGCTCCGGTGTATTTTCTCTGGCTTTCCATCGAGGTTATCCCCACCATTCGAGAATGAGAGATAGGGGTAAAAGATGGCGGTGTCGAACGTTGGTTTGCCGATCGGATCGGATGCAGGGCCCGCTGCCTGTGCTGCAAAGAAGGTGCTAACGCGAGTTCCTCCAGCGGGCCCTCCCGCTAGCTGGTAGCGCTCCTCAGCCAACCATCTCGGATTGTTGCGATCACAGGGGGTATTGCACCATCAACTGAAGGAACCTTCCGGCGGCCCTCACCCCGTGCACCGTTCTTCCGGCGGCCGGTATTCCAGCTCCAGACCGGCAAACACACGACGTTCCGCAGTCAGCATGTCTGGAGCGGGTTCACCGTCCGGACCGCGCTCGAGGTCGACCCAGGACCCATCGACCCGGCTGCGAACCCCGCTACTATCGAACTTCAACGATCGCTCCTTCTTGCAGTACCTGCGCAGATCCCGCTGAAAGGTAGTGCCACTGGTCCAACCCAGGACAGCGCAACCAACTGTCTTCCATGGGCTGATGATGATATCGACCCGCCGATGTGGATTGGGATTCTTCGCCTCGCCCGTCGTCCACTTGGGATCCTGCCACACCACCAACGCCTTGTCCAGCGTGTCGAAACCAGTCCCCGCCCTCTTCTCGTTACCCTTCCAGCTCACAGGCAGCTGCCCGCGCTCGCTATTCTTGATACTGAGCGTGAGGGTGTGGGTGATGAACTTTTCTTTCTCCAGGCTTACGACAATGTGTTCTACGAACCCGTCGGTCGCGGCTTCGTCCGGATGGCTCAGCACGACATCGACATCCCCACTCTCTAGTTTCCCTCTCCGGTAGCCCCCCACGATCACCATTTGGAACCCCTTGCGAATCTTTTTCGCGTGCTTCAAAATCGTGTTTGAGATAGCCTCCACCTCTGCTCGAGGAATCTTCAGCTGGAACTCATCGTAGTACTTGACGCCGATCTGCTGCACCCGAGTGAGGCCATCCCAGCCATACTCGATGATGTCGTCCAAGTCACGCCATCCTTTGTTGTAAAACTCACGAGCTGTTGTTTCGGCAACTCCCCATATCTCGTAAAAGAGCTTCAGGACAGCGAGTTTGGGGTCTGATTCGTCCTCCTTGGCCTCTTGCAGCTCACCAGTTTCTTTAAACTCCTGAAAAAGCAGGGCGATCTTAGCACCACAGCCTGGCAGTCTTGATACCTCTGGAATGACTTTAGCTACACCAAAGCGAAGACACCGACGTCATGGGCACTCGTTACCTTGTGAGCTAGAGAGCGTGTAAGGGTAAGCAGACAGGGTAGCAATCGCGCTCGAGTACGCCCTGACGCCAATCCTGTCGCCTACCAGTGTCCTTGCCGTCCGTATCTTCATAAGCTCCTCGATGAGACGCTCGTTAGGTGGGTGAACTGGTGTTGGTCGCTGGCATGAGTATGTGGTGTGCAAATACTCTGGTATCGGCGGGAGGTGTATCTCTATATCGTGTTCTGTCGTCGACTGCCTCAACAACGGGGGCTTGGAGGGCCGGTGGATATGCTCGCCTTCCCTTCTACCCGGTCGGTAGGATGATCTTGGCCGTGGGGCAGAGCTGGAGTCTGCCATAGCACGCTTTAGGATTTCCTCGGCCTTTTGGGAAGACACAGCCAGAGACTTCATGGGCATTGCCGGCCCCTTGCGGTGTCCTTTATAGACCACATATCCGTCTAACGGTAACACTTCTCCCGCCTTTAGGGAGTCGGTAAACCAGGCCAGCTTTACCACCTTGACTGTCGGCGGGCCATCCGAAGCTACCCCATCTGACCCAGTGTCAGATGCCGTGTCCGAGATGGTATCCGCTGGCGCGCTGGTCCTCGTGCGTTTACGCCTTGGAGAATCGGGCTCGTCTTCGGGGCTGGGAACTTCTTCTGTTACCAACTTATGTTTCCTCAGCTCGAACAAAGCGCGCTGCTTGCGGGCGACTTTTCCAATGACCACCTCGGCTTCGTTGATGTCGTATGTGAGGGTGGGTATCTGCTCCTCGAGTTCATGCATCTCCTCGGATTCGAGGTTGGCGGGGAGCAGAAAGATGACGGGGAACTTAAGCGCCATTGTCCATTAACTTGTGAGAGCGACACAATAAGAGAAGAAGCATTCCGAAATTGTCACGAGTCTTGGGGCGCGTATAGACATGAGTTTGCAAAATGTTGCTGGCTGTCAATTTATCCAACGCCAAGAAGTAGGTAGCAGGAAATGGAAAGTGCCCAAATTGGATGAAAGCGACGATGATGACGGGCGAGTCCAAAACTGCTCAGAAGGGGAATGAATGTGAGTGACAGAAGTGGCCCGACAGCGGCCTGCCTTGGGGGTTTGGCAGCGGGATCATGTGGAGGAGTATGAACATCTCGACGAATGGCAGCAATGACGCACTCCGTCTTGCATGGAGTCTTCAACATGCAAGTGCTGCAAAGTGATTGTTAGCGTCATGGCACGCAGGGCAACGGGGACTGTACGAAGTAGACTCGAGCCCCAATTGTAAGACGGAACAACTACTGAACACACCCCATTCCACGACGCCTCTTGCCGTCTTACCTGCTACAGCACACCTTAATTATGTGAGCTTCAATCAAGATCGGATGATGACAGAGCGTGGTCATTTACTAACCAAACCATTCAACGAATCCGGATCCGTTTAAGTCATTAAGGTACAAAGGGAACTATTGCATGGTGCGGAGAAGACTGTAAAGCGAAGAAAAGCTTTGTTGAGCTCCTTCCGTTTTACGGTTCGCACTGTACCCAGCTGCTTCTGCCTGTGGGCCCACTCAGCAGATCTGAATAATCAGCCTCGCGAATCGCGAACCTTGCCTTCTCCAAATCTTTCCTCTTTCCTCTACGTGGTGAAGACGGAGACGGACTGCACCCGCACAACCCTCCATCTCCACGGCCGACGGGAGAAGAGACGAAGATGGATGTCGCCCAGACGCTGGTGCGGTCGGTCATGCGGGCCTTCTACTCGACGCAGGAGATCCTGGTGATCGAGGCGCTGGTGACGCACTCAGCCCTGCGCGACGACGAGCTCGCCTACTTGATGAAGATGAACCTCAAAGATCTGCACCGCCTATGTGCCTCGCTTCGAGACGCCCGCTTTCTCACGGTACACACGCGCCCCGAGGTGCAGGCTGGCAAGACGCGCCCCATCAACCGCACCTACTACTTCATCGACTACCGTCAGACCATCGATGCCATCAAGTGGCGCGTCTACAAGACCGACAAGGACATGCAAGGCGTCGCCCGCCCCCAAGATGAGAACAAGGAGTACTCTTGTCCGCGTTGCAAGGCCCAGTGGACGCAGATGGAGGTGCTCGACTCAGTCGGCGTCGAGGGCTTCGAATGCCAGCGCTGCAGTGCCCTTCTCGAGCGATCCAAGGAGCGCGAGGCCCCCGGCCATCAGCAGTTGTCGCGCATGAACAACCAGTTCAAGTTCATGACCGATATGCTACAAGAGGTTGACAAGGTCGTCGTACCGGAGAGCAACTTCGACAAGGCGATAGCTGTCGCGCGCCCCATCGTGCGCGAGGCCACACACGAAGTGCTCGCTAGTATCCCGGTGGACACCGGGCTCAACAAGCCCTCGGCCGTCAAGGGTATGGCCAACACAGGTCCCAAGACAATGTCGGTCACTATCACGGACGGTACAGACGAACAGGAGAACCTGGAAAGCAAAAAGCGGAAGGATCGCATGGCGCGTGAAAACGCTCTGCCAGTCTGGATGACTGAGAGCTCCGTACCGGTCAAATCCAAGTTTGCTGGCGATGAAGACGATGAGGACGGCGCACCTGCTAAGAGGGTTAAGTTGGAAACGCTCGACGCCGGACTCGATATCGACGTTCCTGAGTCCGCAAACATCAAGATGGAAGCCGATGACGATGAGGATGACCTCGAATTCGAGGACGTGATGTGATCGCCGCGTTCTTGAATACGGAGCAATTAAGCACAGCGCCGAGCCGACGAACAACTGCAAGTTGACGATGGCCTAGCTGGTGCATATCTGGAAGACGGTTGTTACCATTTGCCCTCAGCATTTGCGCTTAGATCATGCTTGTTCAGATCCCAGATTATGAGCTCTACATCCCAATAGACTGGCGATACCTTCCAAGCACAAACAGCCTGACGTCTGGGAAAGGGAGTAGCAGCTTGGGGACTGGCAATGGCCTTATCTGTTTTTGGAGAGAGATACCAATCACAACAAGGCGAAGAGTACCAGACGGCGAAATAACCATTTGTTTGGAGAGCCGACGGAAGCTATACCTAAGCTAAGTAACAAGCAGCGTGTGGCTTTGGAAGAGCAAATACACAGCTTGGGACACCAAAAAGGATGAAGAAACACTGGCCCCGCACTACAATTGATTTGATGGAAGGATAGAAAAGCTGACCTGCTGGGATTACTTTCTCGCTCATCATACAGATAGATATACCCGGAAACAAATATAAATTCAGGACTGTGCCGCCGAGCCAGAATAAATAGAAGCTTGTTATATCAATACATTGAATGAAGAACAATTGCTCGCTCAAAATAGAGGGAGAAAATCAAGAGCCTTCACCTTGCCAAAAGTAACCCTATTGCAAAGCATAAAAAGAGGGGGTTTAGATCTGTACACGTGAAAACTTGCATTCATCGTTACCGCTCATATCAAACAGCCCGCTTCCCTTCCGTCAGTCACTCACCCACTCGTCGTCCCATAACACAATCATTAAGCATACTTTCGAAGCTGTGGAGAGAGAATTATTAGTATTTGTAAGGTCAAAGTAGAACTTCAATGGAAGAAAAAAACTCACATCTAAAGTCAACGTCCTCGAGCTGTTGACGTCCTGGTCACGGTAAACGCCTACGAGGCTCTCACTGTCCTGGAATAGGCCGGCCTTTAGGCTGATGACAATGAATTGCATGCCAGGCCCGGCATGCTCGCGGATGTACTTCTTGATCTTCTCGACGTTGGCATTGTCAAGCGCAGCGTCGACCTCGTCCAGCACGAAGAACGGACTGGGCTGATAGCTGTGGATGGCGAACAGCAGGGCCAGGGCAGCCATAGTCTTCTCGCCACCCGAGAGATGCTCCATGTCACGGAAGCGCTTGAGTGGCGGCATGGCGGTGTACTTGATGCCGACGAGATAGGGAGAATCTGTGTCCGCGTCGATGTCAAGGTAGGCCTTGCCGCCGATGGGGTAGGCTTCGGAGCGGGTCAGCTCCTTGTAGACGTGTGTGATTTGCTCGTGGATGTGCGTGAAGGCCTTGTTGAAGAGCTCGAAGCGCTTCTCCTTGACCTGGGCGAAGGAGTCGCGGGCGGCCTTGAGTGCAGCTCGCGAATCCTCGAATTCCTTCTCAGTCGACTCGAGCCGTGATTTGACTGACTCCAATCGTTCGATGGCGCGCATGTTGGGGTTGAGCTTCTCCAGCTCAGCGGTCAGGGTCGAAATCTTTTCTTGCAGCTTCTCCTCAACGTCGTCATCCTCGGCCTATGTGACCACTGTTAGCAAACCCGTGCTTTAACCCCCCAAAAAGTCGCGCGGGACTTACGTTTCTGAGATCTTCCTCGAGATTATCAAAGTCGATCTCGATGCCATAGTCATCCAGGGCGGCTTCGAGTATTTCGGCTTCGGCGTCCTCATCTTCACCATCCAGATCCATGGCGTCTTGATCCTGGCGGAGTAGCACGTCCTCGTTGGGAATGTTGTCCAGAGACCCCGCATTAAGGGGAATCTGTATTTGCTCGAGCTTGCACCTTCTCAGTAGAGCCAGTTTCCCGACGCTGTTCTTTTGCACTGTCGCCTCCAGGGTACTGATCTCCTTCAACCTGCCGTCGATGTCCTTGTTCCTCTTCTGTAGCTCTTGCTTCGCCTCTGCCACCTTCTTTGCCTTTTCCGCATGTTCAGCCCTCAACTCCTCCAAAGTATCCTGAAGGGCATTGAGCTCATCTTGGTCAGCCCCCAGGGCCTTTTCGATGTCGGACTTGTCTCGCTGAAACTTCGCAAGGTCGTTCTTGATACGGGCGAGATTTTCCTGATTCCCTTTGGCCCTCTTTTCGGTACTGTCGAGTTGCGACTTCATCCACTTCAGATTGTTCTGGATCGTTTCCTTCTGGACTCTGTAGTCCTGGCGTTTTTGAGCAGCCTCTTGGTCGAGGCTCCCTTGCTGGGCATTATATGCCTTGATGTCCTCATACCCTAGCCTCTTGCAGAACGCCCCAAAGATCTTGTTCTCGACTTCGGAGATCGCCTTTTGGAACTTCCCGACGGTTGCCTGTATACGCTGCAGCTCGCCATTCCTGTCTTCAAATTTGAGCTGATACTCTTCAAGTTGCCGCTCGTGATGTGCAAGTTCCTTCTCCTTGTCGTCTTGGTTCCTTTTGAAGGCCTTCAGCTCACTGTTCTGGACCTGGAGTCGCCGTTGTAGTTTGTTAATCTCATCATACAACGTCTCCTCCGTGCCCCGTTGCGAGTCGGAGCGGGAGAGATCCTTGATCTGGTTCTGGCAGTCGGTAACCATTTTTTGGAGGTTCGGAATATCGTGTTCCTCGAAGCGGCGATTGCCCCCTTTGTTCTCAGGCATGCGGCCACCCGTCATGGTGCCAGCCTTGTGAATTACGGAACCTTCAATGCTGACGGCCTTGACTTGGATTTTCTTGTTGTAAACAATGTCTTGGCCACGTTGATAGAGTCGCAAACGACTGACCCCCCGCAAGCATATGCGATCGCGCGTTCGAGGGACGGATCAAAGTCAATCGTGTCAATGGTTAAACGAGCCCCGGGAATGCCTTTTACCGCCGAGTTCCCTGTGGTGACCTTGATATTGTCGAGTGGAATGAAAGTCAGGGGAGCAATGCGCCGTTCCTTGAGGTGCTGGACACAGTCCATGCCCGTTTTCTCGGTGTCGACGATGACGGCGTCGAACTCCCGCCCCATCGCTATGATGATGGCCTCGTCGTACTTCTTTTGCTTGGGCTTACAGAGCTCAGCCACACGCCCACGAACGCCGGGATAAGTCCGCTTCAGCTCGGCAACAGTATTTCGGGTCCTAGCCTCCTTTTCGTTCTGCCGCCGACCACTTTCCGCAGCCTCCAGCTTCGTGGCAGCTTCCTGCAACTTTTCCTCTAGCGCAGTACGCGCCTGGTTGATCCGGGTCCTGGAGGATCTCGCCTCATCGTACTTCTTCTTTTTCTCGTCCATCTCGATGGTTATCTGAGAGGCTTCGGCCTTGCATTGTTCTCTGCGGTTCTTGATATTCTCGACTTCATTTCGTAGGCTGGCAACCGTCGACTCCAAGTTCCCGATCTTTCCCTGCAGGTTATTCACGGTCACCTCGTCGCTCTTCAACTGACGCGTGAGGTTGTCAAGCTTTGTGCGGTTATCAGAAGACTTCTTCATTGCTTCCGCCTGGAGCTTGGTCAGCTCTTTACGGTCGTCATCGCTGAGCTCCTTGCCCTGTTTTCGTAATGTCTCACTCCACTGCTTCTCGAAATGTTGCTGGGCTTTCTCCACAGTGGCGACGTCCTTTTCTAGCTTCTTGATGTTGGCGATTTGATCATCGCGGTCCTTGGAAATGGCTTCGATTTTCTTCCGCAGATTTGCCATGCTCTGTGTGCTTTGGGTGATCTTCTCGTCAATGGGAACCAGGCTGTTTTCGCGGTCCTCTATGCTCTTCTCCTTCGCCCCGATGGCCTTGTCGATTTTTCCAACTTCTCGCCCAGTAGCGGACTGTTCCTTCCGGGCAGCCTCGAGTTTCTTCTCAAAAACGGCGACGTTGCGGCGGAACTCCTTGAGGTTTTCCTGGTGCTCCTGGATCTGGGCGCTCGATTCGTCCATCACGCGTTGGAAGTGGTAGAGCTTCCAAAGGATATGGGTGATGACGGCGTCGTCTCTCTCTTCCGTTTTCTTCTGGAAGTTTTCGGCCTCCTTCTTCTGCTCCTGGTACTGCTTGATTTCGGAATTGATGCCCCTCCTCCGACCCAGCTGGTAATTCTGGTTTTCGGCAGCCTTCTCTGCCTCTGCCTCAAGCCGTTCGTATTCTGCCTTGTACTCCAAGCTTCCTGAGATCTGCTCGATGAGCCTCGTCAGATCTTGAGGTGTCTGCGCAGCAATAGCTTCGACGTCTCCTTGGAAGACTAGAAAGTTTTTCGCCTTGATTAGAATGTTCTCCGCCTCCAGGGCCTCATTGTACTGTTGCGCCGTGACAACTCGATCGTTAATGCGGTACTCGCTAGATCCACCACTGGTGATGCTCCGCTTCCACTTTTGCTCGTCTCCTGCATCGTCTTCGTAGACCGCCATCACCCACGCTGTTTTCGGGTCGTTCCTAGAGGCCCGTTGCGAGGTGTCGTCGTCATCTCCGTTTTCGAAGCCGTTGGCATGACCGTTTGTTGTCGGCGCAGCAGTCCCGTCATCCTGGATCTTGGACGTCTTCATCACCCGACCGCGATATACCAAGTCGCGAAGGTGAGTCGACCGTAGCTGCGAGGATTTAATGCCCAGGACGAAGGATATGGCATCCATCCTACATTGGGGGCAGAAACGCGTCGGTCAGTACACGGGAGGGCCGCCGACGCGATTTGAAGGGCGCGACTCACGAGTTCGATTTGCCCGAGCCATTGGGGCCGATGATGGACGTAAAGTAGGAATCGCCAAACAAAAGGGTATGATGGCCCTTGTAGGACTTGAAATCTGAAAATAGCCGTCAGCTGCTTGCTATGCGATCAAGAGGGGTTAAGGCGCACTGAAAAGCTCGAGGCGGATGAGCTTCCCCATCGTCGCGACCGCTCCTTGACGCGGAGGGGTATTCGGTCTGGATGTCGCGTCGGGACGGCAGTGAAAAGGGAAAATCTACGCGATCAACAACGAGAAGTGAGTATTTGCGTGACCATGGACCCGGAAAACGCGCATGGGATTGTATGTGGCCGAAAGTTTGGTGATGCGCACCCGTCAAACGGAAATGATTGCGCTGTGCCTGTTCGCGATCCATCCGTAAATTTACCAAGCGGCGCAAGCTGGTGGAGAGAATGGTGGGGGAAGCGTTGCAGCCGGGAATTGAGCAGGGGTTCTTCAGGGTTAGGGTTAATTAAGGGTGAAGCTAGGGAACTCGTCCATGCTCGATAAGGATGGGCTAGGAAATTATGATCATTCTGCTGCATATAAGAGGGGCATTGGGGAAAGCATGACCGATTGCCTGGTTCAGATAACTTGCAGGTACGTAGATATTTTCAAAATACAACTCTGCCTTTCTTGATGAACGGTTTCGGCTCTGACTGAACCTTTGGTTCAAAAGATGTTCTGTCCAGTCGCAGCTGAGAAACGGGACACGGTTGGACTTGAGCCAGTTACAGGGCTGTGCGGCAGGTGTGGGGCTCTAGCTGCAGCACCAACGTCAACACCCATCCAGGTTCCCATCCCGTCACGAGCCAACTACTTCCTGGTCTTTGAATCACAAGCTCCCATTTTTGCACCACCACAACGACATCGTGCCTGACAGCGACTTCGCACTCGTACGGGATCAGGTGGCCCTCCTATATCATTCTCGATCTTCCATCTTCTCGCGAACTAGCTGTTTAACTCAGCACGGCTCCGTTTTTGATCCGCGACAGTTGGCCAAGTCCAGTTTGCGAATCTGGCATCGAACTTCATCTTGACTTGATGGGATTCTCCTCTCCCATCGGTATCCTACTACCCTGAGTCAAATCTATACGGACTTTCTTAGGAGAACGTAGGCAGCAATACCGAGGATTTGCGATCACCTCAGCTCTAACTCATTACATGTAAGTCGCGACCCGCCAAGTGACGACATCCTGTGGAGAACAGTACCACGCGTTCAATTATACTTTGGATGTAGGTATACTAACACTCCCACAAAGGCGCGTAAACTAGCAGTACAACTCCCCTGCACACTTGCAGTCAATCTTGCCATCGTCTCAAAATGGCGGAACGAGAGGCCCCTGGCCGTATTCGAATACCATCGGAGGCCGCATCCACAGACAGCGAAGCTGTCTTGACCCCTGACCCAAGTGGCACGCCGCCTTTGGATACTACTGTCCCGGAAAATGCGGTCGAGACTCCCACGCTAGGTCCTACGAGTCCAAAAAGCCCTGGACTGTCGAGAAATCCATCTTTCTCGGGAAGCAGTTCGTTCCAGGAAGATTGGGACGCCTTCCCACCGCTGGATCGACTGTCCGTCCTTGATCTCCTCGACAACTTTGCTCTTCCCCAACAGTTGGAGAAGATTCAAAAGGGGATCTCGGCGCAGACAGAGAAAGTGCGGAAGTCGCGCGAGGCCTTGAAAAACAAGAGCCAGATGGCCCGCGAGCGCATGGTTGACGAATGGCGAAGGCGTGTACCATCAGCCGAGGAGCAGTTGGAGCGTTACAAGAAGCGGATGCGTAAGAGCGTGGAGAAGCTGGGTTCGCGTTGGAACGATACCAAGGTCATCACCTTCCGCGAGAAGATCTCGTTCATCTTCGGTGTCCTCAACATCTTCATCAGCGGGTACCTCATTGGGGGTTACCCCGACAAGTTTCATCTGTGGTTCACGACGCAGGTGCTCTACTTCATGCCGATTCGCTTCTACACGTACCACAAACGTGGCTACCACTACTTCCTTGCCGACCTGTGCTATTTCGTCAACTTTCTGCTTCTTTTGAGCATATGGGTCTTCCCCAACTCAAAACGCCTCTTCACCGCTGTCTTTTGCCTCGCCTTTGGAAACAACGCTGTCGCCATTATCATGTGGCGGAACTCGCTTGTTTTCCACAGCTTTGACAAGGTCACGTCTCTCTTCATCCACATCATGCCGTGTGCGACGCTACACTGCATTGTGCATCTCATCGACCCAGAGATCCAGCGCCAGCGCTTCCCCGCCATCTGGACTATCAAGACATCCCCCGCTGGCTCCCCGACTGCGTACGGCAACGTTGTATCTATGCTGGCTTGGTCAAGCATCCCTTATGCTATCTGGCAGCTCAGCTACTACTTCTTCATCACGATTCGTCGGCGAGAGAAGATCGCCGCTGGCCGCCCAACCTCTTTCACTTGGCTGCTTAAATCTTACAGCAAAGCATGGATCGGCAAGATTGTCTTGTCTCTGCCAAGTAGCTTGCAGGAGCCTTCTTTCATGCTGATCCAATACTCATACGCGGTGCTGACCATGCTACCCTGCCCTCTGTGGTTTTACAGCCGCTGGGCGTCGGCCACGTTCCTGCTGACAGTTTTCACGTGGTCTGTGTATAATGGCAGCACTTATTACATTGACGTTTTTGGAAAGCGCTTTCAGAAGGAGATGGAGGCTATGAGGGCCGAGGTTGCCAAGTGGCAACACAGCACCGAAGGTCACAGCCCCCCTCTGGCGCCACAATCCGGTCTGCCCGAAGGCTTAGGCATTGATGATAGCGTGAGTAGCGTAGGGAGCAGCATTGAGAATATTTCTCTTTTGCACGACGAGAGGGCCGCGGCCGCAACAGGTGCCGAGATGGAGGATGGCGATGGCGGGGCGAGAGATATTGCGCGAGAGCGGAAGGTGTTTCTAGATCCTGGGATGTGATTTTGAGTTTGTTTGCGTGGTGGCTTTTTCTATTTCGGTATATTACCCCTGGAGCATGGAGTTTGATATTTGGAACGGAACGGGCCAGTCGGCGGGTTGGGCGCAACCCGTCAGCATCACTAAGGAATTCGGTCATTATGCTGCCGCGCTTGGGCTTCTCGTACTCAGGCGGCCGGAGGACATGCATGCTTGGAATTGTTCATTGCGCTGGGGCCAGGTGGGACACTCGCTGGTATCGGGTTGGCTGGGAGGTGCCTGTTTTTCTCCTGCTTGGTTATGTCATATACCCTTGGCTATTATGGTTCAGTTATGCAATTAGGCAGTGGGGAGGGAGAGTGCTTCGTTGCTCTGTATTGGTGTCGTGGAACCGAGGAGATAGAAACATAAGAAGTTAGCTATTCAATGGTTTTGTCCCACGGAAACGGTCCTGGTTCGGATCTTTCGATCCATCAGGTATTTGTCTGGACTTCCAACGATGTTTTTACATACAGTCTTGCATATTCGTCAATACAATCATCGCAACGGAACTCGCAAAACAAAACTCGGAACAAAAACTCGTGAATGGCGCGTCATATGCTCAAGTTTGTCAAGTATGGGCCTATAGACAACCCCAGGCTTGGCCGGAGGAATGTTACCACCATCCCATAAACCAGCACCTCCCAAAAACCACCAAGGCAGAAGACACCGCTGCCTCAATGCCCACAGAAGCACCTCTAAGATGCCCGGCCATGCATGCCACCTAGGCCATATTGACGCTTTGCCTCCCACAAGAAATAATCAAACATGCGCCGTAAAACGCCCCCCCGGGCCCATATGCCCCCGCTAATGCAATGATAAGTGTCGAATCCTTCGTACCCTTGGATTAAGTAACCAGAGGGCTACGGTTTGGGGTATTCGGTTTCATGTTTCGTGTCGTCGTCGCCGAGTCTTTCATCCACCTCCAGATTTTCCTGGTCGTAGCGGAGATTTCTTGCCGTTTCACAAATGTGCTGGCTGAGATGCGATTGTGTGCCGCCGCAAAGTGGAGATTAAGTCGTGTTGTTTCTCGTTGTCGCTTCCAGCTGCTTGCTTCACCTGATAACGCCCCAGTCCTGGAGCCTCCCACCCCCATCACTGTCTTCCCTCGCTCCCGGTCTCTTCCCAAATACATTCCAGAACCTCAGTGTTTCGTCGCCAGCCCCCGTCACGACCACTCGGCCGTCTGGGCTCATCGCCAGGTACAGGACTCGATATGTGTGACCCGTCAGGCTGGCCACCTGCGTCATAGATGGGTATTTCCAGACCACGATCTGGTTTTGACTGTAACCATGCGTCGAGACTATCTCGTTCGAGTTCTTCGACCAAGCCAAGTTACATACTTGACTTCCAGTATCGATCTCATTGATCGCCACCCCACGAAGTGTGTCGTGGAAAATGATACGCCTGTCGGCCGTTCCGCCTCCGGATGCCAGGAGACCGCGTTGATGGGGGGACCAGGCGATTGCTTTCACTGCCGCAGTGTGATCGGAAAACTTCCAAAGCGGTGTGTCCGAGAGCTTATCCCAAACCATCAGCTTGTTATCGTTGCCGCCACTGGCAAGCTGCCCATCCTCGCAGTTCCACTTCAGGCCGCAAACCTCCTGCTTGTGTCCGACCAACTTCTTCAGCCACTGGTCGGGAGCCCGAACATCGCGGTGGTAGATAAGTCGATCCCGTGACCCGGAGGTCAAAATATGGGTGTTCCACGCAAGTGAGCCCACGCGAGCAGTATGGCCAGTCATAGTTCTCAACCTTCTGACTTTCTCCGCGTCCCAGATCTGCACCAGGCCCTTCCCAGTCCCAATAGCAATGTGTGTACCCTTCTGAATCCAAGACACACTCGTTACGGTGTCATCCTCCAGCGTGCAAAGCTTATTAACACGGCTGGTCTGGGCGTTCCACATGTAGACGCTCGACCCGAGTCCGACACCCAAAACGTTGGCGCTTCCCCAATCCACGAGATTCAAGTAGAAATCGTCCGCGAGCTCCGGTGCGTCCAGAACTTTGTAAGGAACTTTGCTAACAGCGCGCGGCTGTCGTCTGGGACTTAGGAGCATCTGCTGGCTGCCGAACCGTACGGGCGACAAGCTATAAACCTCGGAGCGGGTGTCCAAATTCGGACCGTGTCGGCTTTGGGGCGTTCTTGAAGGAGTTGGGTGCCCCGCGATGCTGGTATGATGTCGTGGGGATACATACGAAAACAAGTTTTTGTGCGGCGTTGAGGGTGTTAGCGTCGAAGGGAGTGATGATACCGGGCCATTGTTCGGTGGTGTGTGAGATCTCGTTCCGTCAATGGCATGGCCACCGTGTGAGCCAGGCCTCCCACGATCAGGGCTCAAGCTTGTTGCTGCTGCTTGTGGGATGGAGTTCTCAAATAGCTCCGCCCGCAACAGCGTCGAGAAAGTCCTGTTAGCCTCCTCAGCTGTAGCGCGGTCAGTCTCTGGTTAAGATAAGTTCGATGATGTCCAAACTTACTTCTTTGAAAATGAAGTTCGCCATGCGGGGTTCTCTTTTTCTGCCTTGATGGCGTTGCGGGAGAGCCATCCTCGTGCAGCAGACTGAAACTGGCTTGCAAATCCTGACCAGATCTGGTGGGAATGAATCTGCTCTCGGAATTAGTATCACAAACGCACTGCTCGCCCGCTCGCGGATTTAACTAACCGATCACCATTTATCCTCTGACGCTTCCGGTGCGGACTCGCGCCTGGTGTGCTCTCCCGGTTACCACGACTCATCTCCCGCCGCAGAGCGATATCCACCGCATCTGCGTCAAAGCCACTATGGCGACCCAAATCGGGCCTCGAACTCAGTCTTCCATTCCGACCACTGTCTTGCCTGGGCTCCAGACGTAGACGTTCCGATTGTGGCGGAGGCGTGGACGTCCTCGGGGTCGACACCGCACTGTTAGGCTCAATTGGCCGCTTGAGAGCCGCCGAGAGACCAGCTCCGCCCGAAAGATCGCCGTTTATGCCCATCGCTTCTTCGAAGCAACAGGCCGGCAATTAAATATCTGTACCTAGATACAGAAGCGAATGAAACTGGTGGCTTCCTGAACCGCTACACTTTGGTTTTGCGTGAGGCCCTGCAATGCGATCGTAGGGCTGACCACGACGGTGTGCAATCGGCGAGAGCAAAATATGGTGTGAACTTTCGGGATAACGGTCGCCTAAGGCAGCTATCTCCATGAAAGGGTCGAGCGAGGTGTTCGTAGCGGCGTTTCGTATTTGATAGAAGTCGAAATTGCGGCGGCGGTTGTGGCAGGACGGCGTCAACAACAAATCGGCGGCGGGGCGACGGAGCTGTGCAGCGGTGACAGCGGCTCGCAAATAAAATATCGCGCTGCTCGATAATCTGAGCAATTCCAAAAATCGCTGCTGGGCGGCAGAGTCGGTCGCTGGGAGGGAATCGGGGCCGGGGATGATTGATTCGAAGGTCGCTCGGAGGTGAGGTGCTAGAGGATGGAGGTTGGAGGACGGGCAACGGAGCGACGTGAGGTGCAGGTGAGTTCGCCGTGCAGGTCGCGGCGACGGGTGACGGGCTGACCTGTCGCGCTAAGCCGTTGATTAGCCGGGCGCACGACCCTTGCCAGATGCACGGTCCACTCAAAACACCAACGCTCCCAGCCCCTGCACTCCTAGCCAGGAGCGGCCTGCGAAGCGCGCCTCTGGCAGTGAAACCAGCAGCGGCGCCTAACCCACACCCACGCTCTTTGACAAAGCTTCCCGCGTTGCTGTCCCCGCCGCCCTTGACAATGCAATGGATGGCGCCTCATACCTGCTGCCCGATAGCCGGGATCTCAGCTCTAGATTTCGGTCTGCCGCCCATTTTCTACGCAGCCGATGCCGTCATGGCGGTATCAGCTCTGTGGATAGGTCTCTCTCATTCCTCACGCGCACTGGCTCCCATATGGGCATCTACCGTGACCTCCAAGTATGCGTCGCTGTTTATTATGGGAGGTTGGCATCATATTAACTCAACCCACACTGTTCTTAAGAGGACTAAATGCCGACGTTGACGAACAGCAGCGACAGCGAATTGATCCTGCAACAGACCACCCAACCCTCTGCCAAAACTCGCTTCCCTGGTGGGGACGCGATGCAGAATAAAAGCTATGGCGGCGGCAGGGCTCACTTCTCATTTGAACCTCCGTAAACAAGAGCGGCGAAACCGCAGGCCTCTTGCGCGCAAGGGGGCAAAGAGTCAAAGGGTGGAGAGCAGGGCGGTTTTCGCGATGTTTGTTTTTGAGGAGCCCACGTCGGCCCGCATGAGGGCCCGCCGCGCTGCGCCGGTCCAGGGAGTGCCCCTTCCCGTTCGCCAAATCTGGGGTTGTTGTTGTTTTGGTGTCTTGCGGCGGTCGCGCTCCAAAAGCACCGACTGGCTGAGATGATTCGCGGGCCCGAATTCAGGGGCACCCAGAGCCCCGCAGCCAAGGCCAGTCCACGTTAGACGTGTTCAGCGTCGCTCCGCGCGTGTGGTTCGTGTTTTCCCATTTAACTTAGGCCTAACCGAATCTAGACTTAAGTTGTGCAGCTCCCTGCTCATACAACCTCCTTCCAGCGGATGCACAAGGTAGGTACCCTCTGCTTGCCGTACCACGGCTGCACGGGAAGACGTAGTATTTCCTGCGTACTCTTCATCCGCGGGAGATTCCGCTGTCAGAGGACAAATCTGCGTCTGTTTGTTGAAGGCTGCCCAAAGCTCCGGTGCAGGGTTCGGGGATGGAGCTCTGCTCCGGCTTTTCGAACGGCGCCGTGGAGCGATCTGCCGTCGGCAGAGGAGGAGCTGGGCTCGCCAAGAAGAGGAAAGAGCATTCCAGGATGCAGCCCTTAACCTAACCTCACCTCCATCTTGGCGGAAATGATTGGCGTGGCCTCCCCAATGGTCTTGGGGTGACACAACAGCTTCCAGAAAACATCTGCACCACACCACACCTCCAAGAACAGCGTGAATCTACTGGATGACATTGCGGGCATCATACTCGACCACTCTCCCTCAGAGCAAGGCGAGGAGGGGCCAATGCGACTTGCAGGTATTTTCATCTCAGCCGGGGCAATGGTCATCGTCGTCAAGAAAGTCGTGCTGTAGTTCGCCGACTCAAGTTACCCCGAGGCTAGGTCGGTATGCTATTTTGCGACCGTTACTTAGCTCCCAACGGCATTTATTCTTTGCGCCATGCCCGAGTCTCTTATGGCATCCAGATGGGGAGAAGGGCAGGTATTATTTACCAATCGCCACGAAAGCTTTGAAAAAGGGGCCATGTGAGCCAGCGCTCAAGACGCCTCTTAGTACCAAGGCGGGTCGTGGCTTTTGATGCCAACAGGCCATATCGCATCCTCAGGAGGCCTTGGCTGCATTGCAATATGCTTCCAAGAGTGCGGCAATGCATTTCAGGAGGAGATTGAGAGGTTGATGACACGATAGGAACTCCTTTTGCGCATTGGACTCGGCGCGATCCTTTATTCAGAAGAACACTTGAACCTCCTAACGAGGGCATTCACGCTTTGATAGTTGACCTGCCACTCCATTAGCTGGGATATACTGTTCCTGGCAGCCCCCGGGCCCGGCTCGGCCAAGACTCACTCGCTGCAGAGATGTCATGAGGATCGGGGAGGAGAAGAAAGTTCAAGCTATGTTGGCCACGTTTTGCTTTGCCAATTACCAACGGCGCGGCGATGACCATTGCAACGGTTCTTCGGCATCCGGCGCCGCGGGACGAGCTAATGCACCCTTGCGAGCTTGTTGGGCGCCATGGTGCTGTTGGGGGTTGTTCGCCCGGCCTCTGGTGCAAACATCTGGCGGGGACAACAAGAAAAAGGATCCCCCGACCATTCTGGTGATCTCGCCACACCTCACTATTTGCTGGCCGAGCAACATGGGCAGCCAACCCGTGTCTGAAGAGGGCGACCAAGTCGTCGCCAGTCCTCTCTGGACTCCCGACATCCCCCCTCGAAGTTCATCAAGAGTACATGCAGGCGGACGGGAAGGGCAAGGCGCTCCTCGAGTATTACCCCGACCCATTACCGTTGACCAGGTTCTCAGTATGGATCATGAGCTGCGCACCACACAGCCCCGGACATTCAGCCCGATTCCCCTCAAGAATGAGGAAGGGTGAGTGCAATTTGACTCCAGTCCCTCAGGTCTGTCGGCATTAACACGTCTGCAGCAACACATCAGATGTGGAGGATGGATTACGCAGGTCGAAATCCCCCAGAGTTCCCTCACACTCGTTGTCGTTTGACATATTCACCTACACGGGTACCTCGAGTTTACGCTCGCGATCCGGCCAAGTTCTGCTGCGTCAACCTATCAGACAAACAAGCTCTCTATACCCTCTCCAGGCAAGAGAGGGCGATATTGATGGGCTTGAACCCCCGAATGAGGGAGAGCTCGATCCGAGCAGCTTTGATCTCATTGCGCCCGTATCAAGCTCCGGGAACCTCTACTCGCTTAAAAAAATATCCCAACAACTCTTCTCGCGCGAGCATTTGGAGGCCATCTTTGCCAGCCCATTCGACTTGCAGCAGTTTACCAGTTTCATTCGGACCTCACGTACAGCCTCAGTTCCGCTGCTGGCATACTACCTCGATGCTGTCAAGGCGCTGAAAGCAATCGACTATGCCAATAGTGTCATGGCGGCCCTAGGGCCCCTGGAAGATCTCAGTTTCAGCACATCACCAATCGAGTGGACGGCCAACAAGGTGCTCTTTGAAAAGCCCGATCAGGCGTTCGAGGCACTCGTCTGTGAGGAGCTCCCTGCCTTCATCACCCACACTTGGATTCGTATGGCGAGTCTCTCAATAAGAAAACGGATTACAGGGACGCTCTCAGCACATCTACGACAGATTTCGGAAGGTCTCGCAGAAGTTTTCTGTCTGACAGATCCTACTCGTGAGGACAATCCAATCGTTTTTGCCTCGGAAGGTATGTTTCGTGCATTCTTCTCAGAGCTTAGGCCGGAACAAGAACCCGTCACACTTTCCAGACAGTCATCTCTTTGCATATAAGACTAACCCTGTCAGAGTTCTATCGCACCACACAATACGGACGAGACCACGCCCTCGGCCGAAATTGCCGGTTTCTCCAAGGCCCAATGACCAGTGCCGCGAGTATCGAGCGTCTGCGGAGAAGGCTAACCTCAGGCAAGGAGTACTGCGAAACCGTTCTCAACTACCGCAGGGACGGCTCCCCCTTCATGAACCTCCTAATGTGTGCGCCGCTCCTCGACAGTCGCGGTGCTACACGATACATGATAGGCGCTCAGATCGACGTCTCCGGCCTCACGAAAGATTGTGCCGGTCTCGACGCCTTACAGACCCTCATAAACTGACAAGACATCCCTTCTCCCCTCTCCCTCTCCGAACCTAACCCCCTTAAAGACGACCCACTCCGCTCCCTAAGCGAGCTCTTCAGCGCCGAGGAGATCGAAACCGTCCGCAACCACGGCGGCACCATGCGCCGCCTCCACGAGGACGTCGACCACGACGAAGCCATCTCCAACTGAACCAAAAAACCGCGCATCGTCATCCAAGACTCCGCCCACCACCAGCCCCACCACCCCGGCCCCTTCCCCGACAACCTTGCTGGCGGCCGCCTCGCCGGTGCCTACGAGAACTACCTCCTCGTGCGCCCCTACCCCAGCCTCCGCATCTCTTCACCTCTCCCCCGCTGCGCATCCCAGGCATACTGCAGACCCCCTTCCTCTCGCGCATCGGCGGCTCCGAACACGTCAAAGAGGAACCCACCCGCGCCTTTGAGGACGGCACCGTCGCCACGGCGAGGATTCGCTGAGTGGGCAAGCTTGATCGCGAGGGGAGGCCAGGTGGATTCACTGCACGCCGCTGGTAGGGAGCAATGGCGCCGTGGGGGTGTGGGTAGTGGTTATTGTGGATGATGATGAGACGGTGGAGGGACGGATGAGGAGTTGGAAGGTTGCGCCGCCGATTGAGCCGCATGCGGGAGGAGTGGGAGGACTTCGACGGGTGGGATTCTAGATGATTTGGACTTGGAGTTGGATATACAGCTTGGGCGTGTGGGGGAGACTGGGGCTGGGTTGTTTTGGTGTTGATGGCTGTGTTGATGGCGGTGTTGATGGCGGTGTTGATGGCGGTGTTGATGGGTGTTGATGGCGGCTGGGTGATTACCTAGGTATGTTTGGTGTTTGCTCTGGGCTGGATGCGTGCTGTAGCTATGATTTAGGATCCGTTTTTGTTTTGATGGGTTTTGGGGGGTTAAGGGGCGCATGAGCTATTGTCTTCATTTGCTACTCAATGACTTTCTGGAGCGTGTGGGCTATTGTTTCTCTTTGGGTGTCGATATTCAGGGGAGACAACGATCGTTGTACGTAATTTCGTCTAGAGGACGGGTGAGGACATCTTGTGTTATGTCTTCACAGATGATTTGAAACAAACGGGAGTAACGCCACGACTGTGGACGAGCTCCAACACCTACCAATATCTACACTAATTTGACTTCACTTCACTGCCAGTATTGTTAGTTAACGTCTGCGGGATATTATTCGATAGGTATGTATAGCTGTGGGCTTGTGTTTGTTGAGTACGTCAAGTTGGAGGTGAGAGGGCTCGGTGCTGGGATGTTACCCAGGCTATGCTCGCCAGCTGAGCCTTTGCCCCGTCTTGATCAAATGCTTACAACCTCACCTTGATTCACTGACCTCCAAGCAGCTGTCAACACATCATTTCAAAGTGGGACTCATCTCTGCCAGGCGAAACATGTTCCCCGGCGTGCCGCCCGTCGCCCGCGTGGCCATCCGCCACCGAAAAGGGGTATTGTTTTCTATCGCAGCCACCGCCCTATTCTACGTCCTCTATCAACAAGCCACAACCCCCCCTGAGCCCCCGCGAAGCCCTACCCTCCTCCGCCTCGGCCCAAACAACCTCCCCTCCTTCCTCCCCAACACCATCCTCCCCACGCCAACCTTCCTCCTCCCCCCCCCCCCCCCCCCCCCCCCCCCCCTCCCCCCCCCCCCCCCCACACCCCCCCCCCCACCCCCCCCCCCCCCCCCCCACACCCCCCCCCCCACCCACCCCCCC